>Ga0075443_10000811_pt1 | contig 13115 bp, 24 predicted proteins | sample CoawatmetaG00DNA_3_FD_71583 | JGI IMG/M metagenome (GOLD analysis project Ga0075443, IMG submission 71583) | Marine microbial communities from the West Antarctic Peninsula - Coastal water metaG006-DNA | ecosystem: Environmental > Aquatic > Marine > Coastal | place: Atlantic Ocean: West... | reverse complement strand
GCGGGTCAAAAGCGAAAAGACAAAGCTTTGGAATACGAGCAAGAGTTGAAGCTGCTCGACAGACAGGCTGCTCTGAAGACCGCTGAGACTGAAAACGAACTTGCGATCACCGCTGCCAAAACATCCGCTGAACTCCGAACGGCGTCCTACGCGCACGATGCAGGTATGGGTAAGCCTCATCGTTGGGTGGTGGATGTGCTTCGTCTTGTACGCCCTGTACTCACGGGGTTTCTTCTCATCCTTGTCGGAGGGATCTACTTTACCACCAACGATTTTGCCATGAAAGCTGGCGTTATCGACTCAATATTGTTCATGACTTCTTCTGCTGTTACATGGTGGTTTGGGGACCGTAGCTTGCAGAGCAAGAAGTAGGTGGACGTATGGACCCAATCACAATTGGCCTTGCCATTGCGGGCGCAAAGAAATTACTGGAGACTGCCACTGATATAAAAGATATTGCTGGTTCCATAGAGCAACTCTTCAGTCACACAGAAAGAGCTGCAAAGGCAGCAAAATCCTCAGAGTTAAAAGACGGTGACTCTAGTATAAAGTCAGTTGTTACTGATGTTATTGAAGATCGTAACAATAAAACTAGAATGCGTAATCTAGAAATAGATATTGATAATAAGTTTGGCTTTGGTACATGGGCAGCGATTAAAGAAGAACGCACACGGCGTTTAAAAGTTGCTGAGGAAAACAAGGTTAAAGCAGCTAAAGCTCTAAAAGAGAAACAACAGGCAGACAAAGAGTTCTATGACAAATGTTTTTACTGGCTAAAAGAGTTTGGAAAGTTATTAGCCATTATCGCTTTATCAGGGGGAGCAGGGTACGTAATTTGGATTAACCGTTGCGTTGACGGAGCTTGTTAGATGTTTTTTACGGTGGGCGTCTATAATAAATTTGTAAGAAATGCCCTTCGATCTGGTGAAGATTTTACTGGCCCTATAGATTTAGCATTTGAAGAAGTTCAATATTTTGAAATGGAAGCTGGCTCTCTGTTAGATGTAGAAAAAGCAGTAGAACGAAACTATCCATCTAGAGCAGGGTACGTGCTTGATTTTATAAAAACAATTAAAACGGAATAAATTATGGACGGATCAATTGATATTAAGTTGTTGTTATCGTTAGGGGCCGTTTTAGTTTCTATTGTTTCTGCGTCAGTAATTGTAAAACAGAAGTTAGCTAATGTCATTGAGCAGCTTAATGGCTTACAAAAAGACTATGAGAACAGACTAAGGTCTCTCGATCAGAGAAGCGACAAACACGAAAATATGATTGATCTTAATAGCCAGAAGACGGATGTGTTGTCCGGTATTTTAAGTCCCGTCAAATTAGAGAAACAACACCGAGAAATGGAACGTATTCTACTGACAAGTGAAGTCAATTCAGAACGTATTAAAAAATTAGAATCTCTTCACAATGGAAAACATCCTGCAAACTAACGACGTTTACCGTGCAGCTTGCTCCACATGTAACTGTCAAACTTAGCCGCGTAGTGGCTAATTTGTAGAAGTATATTTCTTATCATAACGCTGCCCTTTTAAATTTCTGAACTTGGTTCCATTGGATAACTTTGTTTAGAGGCTGTTTGAAACGAACTTCATTAGCACCATCGTACCGTAGGCCGTTCATGGATTTACTAATGTAAGCCTCCCGTTCGTCCTTGTTCTTTATCCACGTAGGCCAACCCTGTAAATTTTCTTTTCTTACCCTTGGCATTTAATCCCACCTGTAAAATATGTGGTTCTCTATCCTTACCACTCTTGTCTTTGACTTAGCCCATCTTGGATGCACATCAATTGAATGATAGTGGGTTGCTCCTTCCGTTGGGTCTATCCAGACGCCTCCCAGTATATTACTTGCAACATCAATTGAGTGTCTAAATGCAGACTCGTCAGTGGGAACGTCGGACTTTCCATCACAATAGAAAGAAAACTGGCACTTGTCCCTGCGAACTATGCTGCTCGTCTTACTGCCGAGTTTCCCTTGTGTTACGACCTCGCACACATTGTCAGGATACCTGTCGTCCATCACTCTATTTATGACCACGTTAGCAACGGCAAGCTGACCAGCTAAGGGCTCGGCTCTTGCCTCGAAGTAAATAGCGACTGCCATACAGGCTAATGCAGAAAACATGTGGTTTGTCCTTATTCAATCCTCCGCACCGGAACCCTCTGGGCTACAGGGGCGACAGTGCGGAGGTAGGCTGGGGTATCAGCCTAATCCAGTAGAGAATATACAGGATGAACTAAATCTCTCCTTCGTATCTTGACCAAGCGGCACCCTCAAGTTCCTCAAGTGCCTCTTCGAATTTTTTAACTTCAACCTTAACAATATTAATTGTAGATTCTTCGTCTTGTTCACCTGGGCCGTTCCTGTCGGCGGAGTAGCCTCTACGACCTATTCTAATGTCAGCGGTCACCCGCAGGATAAGACCGTCTGTTGTTTCATGCTCAAACTCTATCTGTGGCATCTTAGATCTCCCAATCTCTGGTTTCAACCTTCACGAATCTTTATATGGGTACTTGCGGGGTAACACAAGAGAAATCTTATAGAAGCGATAAAACGGTTTATTGAAAAGCATAAACAAGGTATAATTTTTTTCGTGGAACAACCCAACAAAGGCTGTCAAACAGTGGCTACTAGAAAAGATAAAGCTATTAGCCGGACCACAAGCGGTAAAGGTGCTAATTATCGAAAGACCAGCAAAGGTGCTGGAATGACGAAAAAAGGTGTCAAAGCTTACCGCAAGGCTAACCCTGGTTCTAAACTCAAGACAGCGGTGACCGGAAAGGTTAAGAAGGGTAGCGCAGCGGCAAAACGTCGTAAGAGTTATTGCGCGAGGTCGCTAGGGCAGTTAAAGAAGAGTTCTGCTAAAACTAGAAACGATCCGAACTCCCGTATTCGTCAGGCTCGTAAACGTTGGAAATGTTAGAGGGAACATCTAGAAATGCCTAAAATAGGTAAGCTTTCTTATTATAGAAAAGGCGGAGAAGCCAGTTCCAAAAGTAAGGGCAGTAAAATCTGTCCTAAAGGAAAAGCTTGGGCAAAAAGAACCTTTGATACATATCCGTCGGCGTATGCCAACATGGCGGCTTCAAAGTACTGTAAAGATCCAAACTATGCTAAGAAATCTAAAGGCCGTTAAATGGGTGCTTTAAAAGATTGGGTAAAGCAAGATTGGGTGAGAATTGGGTCCGACGGTTCAATTAAGGGCAAGTGTGGCACGTCTAAAGACAAAAAAAACCCTGACCGTTGTTTACCAAGGTCTAAGGCCAATAGTTTATCTAAGAAAGAACGTGCAGCTACTGCACGAAAGAAAAAACAAAGCAAAAAAACCGTTGTAAAAAACACGAAAGCTGCGGTTGTCCGCGCTTCTACAGGAGGCTTTGCTGTTCGAGGACGCGGTGCCATGAGTCCTTCTAAAAAAGCAAGGTGTAAGGTAGCATAGTTGGCATTAAGGTTACTTTTTTAAAACTATTAGAGTAAAGGCAACTCATGGACGGAATATACTTAGCGGAACACCTTTTAAAGTCTATTGAAGAGAGACGTTCTCGCATAGCAGAATCTCTTTCGGGCGGAACTGCAAAAAACTTTGAGGAATACAAACAACTTGTTGGCAATATCGAATCTTTAGATTATATAGGACAGGAGTTAAGAGAAATCTTAGAAAAGGCGGATTAATGTCAGAAAAATCTGAAGTTGATAATATAGTTTCTATAGAGAAAGCATATGTCAAACCCGAAGAGAGGGTACTTGACCCTACTAAAATTCCCGAAGAAACATTTGGCCGTCTTCCAAACCCAACTGGTTGGCGTCTTTTAATACTTCCCTACGCCGGAAAAGGGCGTACAGAAGGGGGAGTGATCTTGCCGGATTCTGTTGTTGATAGAGAATCTGTAGCCACTGTCTGCGGTTACGTTTTAAAAACAGGTCCGCTGGCTTATGACGACAAGACAAAATTTCCTAGCGGTGCGTGGTGCCAACAGGGAGATTGGATCATTTTTGGTCGATATGCCGGTGCTCGTTTTAAAATTGACGGGGGCGAAGTTCGTGTTTTAAATGACGATGAGGTCATAGCCGTTATACAGGATCCGGATGATATCCTGCATTATTAACATGGAGACTAACCATGCCAGAAACTAACGAAGAAGACTTAACCGTAGATATTCCAAACTCCGGAAAAGAAATAGATGTAGAGATAATTGATGATGTTGAAGAGGATCCCTCTGAAGACGGTGTTGTAGAGGTAGAATCCTCTGGAGAAGAACACGAAAATTACAGCAAAAACGTCAAAAAGAGAATAGACAAGCTGACTAAGAAAGCTCGCGAAGCGGAAAGGCAACAACAAGCGGCCCTACATTTTGCTCAAAGTGTCCAAGCTGAAAATTCTTCTTTAAAGAACCGGGTTCAAAGTTTGGATCAGGGGTATGTTGAAGAATACGGCGACAGGGTAGCTAGTCAAACCGACTCCTTGTCTCGTGATTTAGAGACGGCTATTGCGACTAACGACACAGCGGCCCAAGTAGACCTTAATAAAAAACTAGCTCAAATGGCTATTGAAGAAGAACGGGTCAGGACTGCTAAACAACAGCAAGCACAGCAAGCACAGCAAGCACAGCAAGCTCAACAAATGCAGCAAGCACCACAGGCTCCGGCGGCTCCAGCTAGAGCGGATCCAAAAGCGGAAGCGTGGGCTACTCGTAACGATTGGTTTGGCGAAGACGAGGCAATGACTTTTGCTGCGTTTGGGATTCACAAAAAACTTGTAGAGGAAGAAGGTTTTGACACAGAGTCTCCTTCGTACTACGATGAAGTAGACGTAAGAATTCGCGAAGCGTTCCCGCATAAGTTTGACGGGAATACTTTGCATACAGAAAGCCGAAGACCTCAACAGTCTGTAGCTTCTGCCACTCGCTCCGGTTCTACCGGGCGCAAAACAGTACGGTTATCCCCAAGTGAAGTTGCAATAGCAAAAAAACTAGGGGTTCCTCTGGATCAGTACGCGAAACACAAACGTTAGGAGAATGTGATGTCTGAAGAAAAACTTGATAGAGCTCCTCGCGCTTCTAAGACCCGCACGGCAAAACCCCGTAGGCAACCTTGGAAACCCCCATCCTTATTGGATGCCCCCGACCCGCCAGAAGGTTACGCTCACCGGTGGATTCGCTCCGAAGTTCGAGGCTTTGACGACCGTAAAAACATTTCCGCTCGTATGAGAGAAGGGTGGGAGTTGGTACGGAAGGAAGAGTACCCTGACTTTGAGGCACCTACCTTGGACAGTGGCCGATACGAAGGAGTATTTGGTGTGGGAGGCTTGTTGCTGGCTCGTATTCCGTTGGAAATTGTTGCCGAGCGTAAGTCGTACTTTGATAAGATGAGCGAAGATGCGATGCAGGCTGTTGACAATGATCTTTTGAAAGAGACCCAGCATCATTCGATGGCAATTCAGAAACCTGAACGCCAATCGCGTGTTACATTTGGAGGTCCCAAGGTCGAATGATCTAAGGGACTACTGTTTTAACCCCTTTGCTTTAAGGAGCAAAAGAAATGGCTAATACTAACGGAAGCTTTGGCCTCCGTCCGCTCAATAAGTTGGGTGGAGGAGCCAATTCCACTGGTCTATCGGGCTACTCTCTCTATGAAATTGCAAACGGTAACACTGACAGTATCTACCACGGTCAACTTGTCATCCCACTAGCTTCGGGATTTATTGACCACACCGCAAACGCAGCGGGTGGAACTGTCAGTCATCTGGGCGTATTTCAAGGATGTGAGTTTGTCTCTAGTGTCACTGGAAAACCAACATTTAGCAATCACTGGCCGGGATCGGGTGCGGATAGCAACCATCCAGTAAAGGCTTTTATTGTAGATGACCCTAATCAGTTGTTTGTTATTGCAACCGATGCATCTTTGACTAGCAAGGCAAACGCCCGCGCACAGGTGTTTTTGAACGCTAGTCTGTCTACTGGTATCACAGGTACTGACTCGTCCGGACTTTCTTTAGGTCGTCTGGCTGTTAGTACTCTTGCCACAACCGACACCCTATCACTACGCTTAATGGGTTGGCTGGAAGATCCTCTTAACGAGGACTTTGCTGCTGCTGGTATTGGCGCAATTGTCAGGTTGAACAACCCGTTCAATGCACCCGTCGGGTCCATTGCTACGGGTACACCTTCAACCACTGGCGTATAGGAGGGTTTAGAAAATGGCTATTAGTAGAGCACAACTCGTTAAGGAGTTGGAACCCGGCCTGAACGCATTGTTCGGAATGGAATACGATCAATATGATCGTGAGCATGAAGAGATCTTTTCTATGGAAAGTTCTGATCGTGCTTTTGAAGAAGAAGTGATGCTCAGTGGTTTTGGGGCAGCACCGACAAAAGGCGAAGGTAGTGCTGTATCTTTTGATGACGCTCAGGAAGCTTATACTGCTCGTTACACAATGGAGACAATTGCACTTGCCTTTTCGATCACGGAAGAAGCTGTTGAGGACAACCTTTATGACCGACTTGCTAGTCGGTACACAAGGGCTCTTGCTCGCAGCATGAGCCAAACAAAGCAAGTTAAGGCCGCTTCGGTTCTTAACAACGCTTTTGACAACACCTTTACAGGTGGTGATGGCGTAGAGCTATGTTCTGCGGTACATCCTCTTGTCACCGGCAATACTTTCCGTAATGAACTTGCAACAGCGGCTGATCTTAATGAGACCAGCCTTGAGCAAGCTTTGATTGATATTGCAAGCTTTGTCGATGAGCGCGGTCTTAAAGTCGCGGTTCGTGGTATGAAAATGATTGTTCCAAAAGAACTTCAATTCACAGCGGATCGTCTTCTTGAGTCTACTCTTCGTGTAGGAACAGCGGATAACGACATAAATGCCGTTCGGAACATGGGAATGCTTCCGGAAGGTTACGCCGTTAACCACTTCTTAAACGACACAGATGCGTTTTTCATTATGACAGATGCTCCAAACGGCTTGAAAGGTTTTAACCGCACAGCCGTAAGGACTTCTATGGAAGGCGACTTCGACACAGGTAATGTGAGATACAAGGCTCGCGAACGTTATGCGTTCGGGTGGTCTGACCCTCGCGGCATCTTCGGCTCTCCAGGAGCCTAATGACACGGGGGGGAGGAAACTCTCCCCCAAGTTATTTCTGGGAATCATAGCCCTAGCGACTGTCCCAGCAGACGCTTACGAAGACTCTAGGGCAACTCTTTCGTAAGGAGAAAGTAAAATGGCTAATACAACCTTTAGCGGTCCCGTCCGTTCACAAAACGGTTTTCAACAAATTACAACAAGTATCACTACCGGAACTGTAACTCAGAAGCAGTTTGAACTTCAAACGGTTGCAACTTCTGGCATCAACAATGTTGTTGATACAAACGGTTTTTCAGGAACAGCCACTGCTGTAGGAGTTAATAACGCTAGTTTGGGTACTGGTGCTACCATTTTCGGCATTACTCCTAATGCTCATGGCTCTGGAATCCCAGATGCTGCCATTAACACTTTTGTAAATAAGGTTGGCGGCACTATTGTAACCTCCATTCTTATTGACCTTCATGGTGGCTTTGATGGTTCTGCAACGCAAGACAGAATTATTGGTAATGCAACGGATGCAAACGCTTACATTGCAGAGTTGACTAAAGAAGTTAACGGCATCCCTATCCTTCTTGAGTTTGGTTGCGTAGAAGTACCGGCTGGTGGTGATCCAGACATTAACGTAGATATTTCTGCTACAGGAACTACGGCTTCTGGCGCGGCAGTTGCAACTGGTACTCAGATGATGAACAACGGCGACCTTACTTTAGGTTATTATAACTCTGTTGATTCGGCGGCTACTATGGCTGCTCTTAGTAAGAAGTTTGTGTATCTTGTTCAAGGTGCTGCAACAAACGCCGCTTATACAGCAGGTAAAATTTGGATCCGCATTACTGGCATGAACGTCGATTTTAATAATGGCTAAAGGTTTAGGCAGGGGGTTATTCTCCCTGCCTTTTACTTACGTAGGAGAATCCAGATATGGCTGATGCTATAACAGCTACCAAAGTTGAAGACGGACCTAAGAAAGCTACTTTTTACCTCACAAACACTAGTGACGGAACAGGGGAAGCTGCGGTTACTAAAATAGATGTTTCGGCTCTTGCTGCATTGCAAGATGGAACTGTTTGTACCGGAGTTCGCATTCAAAAGATAACTTTCACCAATGTTGGCATGGGAGTAAAACTTCTTTGGGATGCCACTACGGATGTTATAGCTGTGGAACTTCCCGCAGACTATTCGGATACATTAGATTACTCTGATATAAGTGGTCTTCCAAATGTTGCAGCATCCGGTGGAAACACCGGGGACATACAGTTGACTACTGTAGGACATAGTAGTGGAGACACGTATTCGATTGTCATCAATTGTTTGAAACAGTACTGATGTCTAAGTTTATCGTGAAAGGTTTTTTGTGCAATGGCTGTTTCTGGATCTAAGGACTTTGAGCCTAATGTAGCAGACTATGTTGAGGAAGCGTTTGAGCGATGTGGTTTAGAATTTCGTACTGGTTACGATGCGGTTACGGCTCGTAGGTCTCTTAATTTTCTTTTCGCAGATTGGGCGAATAGAGGTCTTAATCGCTGGACTATGAATCAAGTAAGTCAGACAGTCGTGTCGGGTCTTGCTGAATATCCAGTAGGAACTATAACGGCTACGGTAGGTGCCTCCACTAATTTAGTTCTTGGAAACACCATTACGGGTCAAATCAGCGCGGCAACTGCTGTAGTCTTAACTAAGCCAAGCTCTACTACAATTACCCTAAGTATACCTAGCGGAGCTTTTTCTGCCGGAGAGACAGTCTCTAGTACAGATAGTGGGGGTTCCGCTACCACTACTACGATTGCCGCCAACCCAAGCATTGAGGATGTTCGATCTACCATAGACATCTTGTCTGCTGTTATACGCCGCAACAACACAGACATTTCTATATCTAGAGTAAGCCGGGATACTTTTTTAAATATACCTAATAAAACAACTACGGGAAGACCAACACAATACTACGTGGACCGACAGATTACTCCTGTTCTTAAAATATGGCCTACTCCAGAGAACAGTACGGACATTTTTATCTACGACCGGTTAGTAAGGATAGACGACGCGGACACTTCAGCAAACACTGTGGAAATTCCGTTTCGGTTTTACCCTTGTTTAGCCGCAGGTCTAGCTTATTACATAGCTTTAAAAAGATCTCCGGACAGGGTTCAACTTTTAAAAGGACTTTACGAGGAAGAGTTTATAAGGGCTGCGGACGAAGATAGGGATAAGGTAAGTATTAACCTAGTTCCCTCTTACACGTTTGTTAGCGCGGTATCTTGATGGCTAGGTACGCCTCAAATAAGTATGCTTTAGGAATTTCGGATCGTTCCGGTGCGGCGTATCGTTTACGAGATATGCGGAAGGAATGGACTGGTATGCTAGTTGGTAAGGATGAGTGGGAGGCAAAGCAACCTCAACTCATGCCTGTAAAAGCACAGGGGGATCCACAAGCTATTCGAGATCCTCGCCCCGACAGGGAAGAACCGGCAGTAGAAGTTTTATTGCCCGCTAATGCGTTTACTTCGTCTTCCAGCGGTTCTGCGGTTATCACAGTTTTAGAACCGGGTCATGGGCGTTCTACCAGCGACGTGGTTCGATTTAGAGAAGTCAAAGATTTTGACGGTTTTACAGAGTCTGTTCTTGAATCTTCTTCCGGATATCCAATAACAGTTATTGAAGGGGATTTGCGTACAAACTTTCAATCTATTTTTTACTCCTTCACGGCTAACAGTGGAACAGCTACTACAGGAAATGTTGCAGGGGGTGGTTCTTTTTCTAGTGCCGGTCCTGTTAACGTTACGAAATGAGTTTTTGATATGGCATATACATTTACCACACTAAAAACAGCAATTCAGGACTACACACAAAACACGGAAACAACTTTTGTTAATCAGTTACCTCGTTTTATTATTAACGCTGAAGAAAGAATTTTTAAAGAATGCCAGTTAGACGTTTTTCGTAAGTCTTCTCAAGGTGCCGCCTCTACTGGAAATTCTTACTTGCAAAAACCAACCGACTTTCTGTCTCAAAATTCATTGAGCGTAATAAATTCTTCTAGCAAAGAGTTTCTTATCTATAAACAGGTCACCATGTTGCAGGATTTTACACCCAACCCTGCCACAACGGGTGTTCCTAAGTACTATGCAGATTGGGACGAATCTACTTTTCTGTTAGCCCCTACTCCAAATGCTAATTTTACAATGGAGCTACATTATTTTTATCGCCCAGATTCTATAACCACGGTTGCCAGCGGAACAACCTGGTTGGGCGACAATGCTGAATTGGCCCTTTTATACGGTAGCCTCGTAGAGGCTTACACCTTTATGAAAGGAGAACCGGATATCTTAAAACAGTACACAGACCGTTTCTTAGAATCTATTCAATGGTTAAAGAACTTAGGTGAGGGAAAACAAACTCGTGATCAGTACCGGTACGACCGTGTACGTAAGGATGTTGTTTGATGTCGGATCCTGCTAGTGTTAGTGAATTGGGAAATGCTCTAGTCTTTACAAGTAACAATGGGGGTCATTCGCCCGAAGATGTGGCGGAGATGGCTTTAAACAAGATAATGATGGTTTCGGACAGTGCTCCTCCCGTCATACGAGATCAGGCTTATGCTCACAGACAGAGTTTGAAAGAAATATTGATATATTATATGAATAAGATGTGTCAAAGCGAGAGAACGACGATCTGGGCTTTGATGAAACAACAAGGTCATGAAGACATGGCAGAAATAATAAGGAGGCTGTAATGGCTGTAGGAACATCTGGTATTTGCGGTACGTACAAAAAAGAGATAAATGCAGGAATTCATTTTTGGACAACGCATTCTCGTGGAGACGGTAGTTCTATAGCAGCGGACACCTTTAAGCTGGCTATGTTTACAAATAGTTCGTCCATCTCGGTAGACACCACTGGATTTACTACGGGAAATGAAGTGAGCGGAACTAACTACACTTCAGGCGGTGGTTCTATTTCGAGTGCTACGATTGGTCTTGGGGATAATAGTAGTGCTGTCCCAACTGCTTTTATTGATATGGCCGACGTGACTTTTTCAACGGCTACTATTAGTAGTGCTCGTGGTGCTTTGATATACAACTCCACTTTAGCTAATGCAGGGACGGCTGGAAACACCACACACGCGGCCAAACCTTCTGTTTGTGTGATTAACTTTGGAGCAGACAAATCATCCAGTGCAGGAGATTTTACGATTACCATGCCAGCAAATGACGCTAACAACGCATTGATTAGGATTGCTTAATGGCTGACAACCCTAATCTTGGCGGATGGGGAAGAAGTGCTTGGAACACAGGTGCGTGGAACACCCAGTTTACTGTTGAGGTCACGGGAGTTTCTGCTGCTACCGCTGTTGGTAGCATACAGGTAGATATAACGGTTCCGGTCACGGGAGTTTCTGCTGCTACTGCTGTAGGTAGTGTGCAGGTAGATATAACGGTTCCGGTCACGGGAGTTTCTGCGGCTGCTGCTATAGGAACAGCAGTTGCAACGGGTTTAGCCAACGTCTCGGTCACGGGAGTTTCTGCGGCTACGGTTGTTAGTGATGTACAGATAGATATAACGGTTCCGGTTACAGGAGTAGAGGCCGCAACCGCTGTAGGACGGGTTCTTATATGGGAAGAAATTAATCCGGGCCAAATAGCTGGATGGAACCCAATAACCTACACACAAGCACCTAATTGGACTAAGATAGCGGCATAGGAATAAAATAATGGCATCATCATATACAACTAGTTTTGGTATTGAGAAGATAGGCTCTGGAGAACAATCTGGAGCTTGGGGCGATACCACCAATCACAACATAGATATTTTAGATCGTATTGCTTCGTATAAGTCAGTAGGTCTTTCTGGGTCAACTCATACGTTAACTGTTCGAGAAGCTTCTCCTGGATCAGGCACTGAAAACCTTCAGGATGGTATGTACCGTGTAATTAAGTTTACAGGAGCCCTTGGTGCAAACAACACGGTCACGGTAGCTCCAAACACAACATCAGCGTTTTTCATTATGATTAACGCAACTACAGATTCTGGTTCTAGTGGACCATACTCTGTAATACTAACACAAGGTTCTGGAGCTAACATAACAATTGCAAACGGTAAGTCTGCAATTGTTTACATGGACGGAGCGGGATCTGGAGCGGCTGTTATAGATGCTATTTCAAACTTGCAGTTAGCTACTATATTATCTTCGGGAGACATTACAGCGGCAGGAACTCTTAATGTAACAGGAGACACAGCCGCTGGAGATGATGCTGCCATAGGTTACACTTCTGTGGAAGGGTTAGTTCTTACGGGCCAAGGCTCAACTAACGACGTAACAATTAAGAATGATGCGGATGCTGACGTTCTAGAAATCCCTACGGGAACTACTAATGTAACAGTTGTTGGTGATTTTACGGCTAGTGGAAACATTGCTACCAACGATAGTCAGGCACAGTTCTCTAAAGGTGCTGATGTCGCATCTGCTACTGCTTTAGCGGTTCAAAAGGACGGTAACTACTTTGACGTAACCGGCACTACAACTATTACCAGCATTAACACCACTGGTGGGGCTGGTACGGTTATCAAGCTTCACTTTGACGGTGCTTGCCAACTCACACATAGTAGCACCAACCTCATTCTTGCTGGAGCACAAAACTTTACAACAGAAGCTGGAGATGAGCTTGAGTTTGTAGAGTATGGAAGTGGCACATATAGACAAACAGGTTGGTGTTTGGCGGGTACTAAACCGGGCGGTGGAGGCGGCGGTGCTTTCTTAGGAGAAGGTGCTTCAGGAGCCTCTGTTGGAAATAGCGGTGATATTATAAGAGTAAACGAAGCGATATTAAACACAAGCCAAACGATGGTTGCTACCGACAATGGTAGCTGCACAGGCCCGTTTTCAATAGCCTCTGGTGTGACACTAACTCTCTCCTCTGGCGCAACCTTTGTGGTGATATGACATGAGTATATTAAAAGTTGATACAATAAATGAAACGGCTAACAACGGTGACATTGCCGTTATTCCAACCGGATCAGGC
>Ga0075443_10000806_pt1 | contig 13150 bp, 19 predicted proteins | sample CoawatmetaG00DNA_3_FD_71583 | JGI IMG/M metagenome (GOLD analysis project Ga0075443, IMG submission 71583) | Marine microbial communities from the West Antarctic Peninsula - Coastal water metaG006-DNA | ecosystem: Environmental > Aquatic > Marine > Coastal | place: Atlantic Ocean: West... | reverse complement strand
CAATATTTGACACTAACGAAAAATATCATTCGTCTAAAGCTATTAGCGCGTCAGGTTTAAAAAGTATAAACAAAAAGTCTGTTTATCATTTCTTAAATCAAAAACCTTTTGAGTCTTCTGCTATGGCCTTGGGTACTGCTGTGCATTGCGCAATGTTAGAGCCACATTTATACTACAAAGAGTTTCACATAATGCCAAAAATAGATAGGCGTACAAAAATTGGAAAACAAACTTTTTTAATAGAGCAAGAAAAGGCAGAAGGTAAAACAATTGTAGCGTTTGAAGATCACGAAAAGATAACAGCTATCTTAGAAAATTTTAGAAATCACGATTTGGCCCAAAAGTATTGCAAAGGCGAAATAGAGCTATCACACTATTTAAAACACGAAGGCATAGAGGTACGAGTACGGCCCGACTGTTTAAATAGGGTAGATAATTTTATTGCTGATCCTAAAACGTGCCAGGATAACTCTCCGATGGCTTTTAAAAGAGACGTTTACAAATATGGTTATCATTTACAAGCTGCGTTCTACAGCGATATGCTAGGCGTACCGGCTGAGAATTTTAGATTTATTGCCGTTGAGACTCAATTTCCTTATTCTGTAGAAGTTTACGGACTTAGCGACGAAATGATAGAGCAAGGCCGTAGATCCTGGAAACGTTCCTTTAATGATTGGAAAATTTACAAAGATACTGGTATAATTAGCGGATATAATTGGAGCGAGTTCTCCGAAGATGGAAGTTTAATATTGTAGTTATGGCAAAAGATAAAATTGTTAAAGCTGTTATAAGCTCGTTTAAGCAACGTTCAGAAGTCGGAATAAAGAAGTATAATAAAACAATGGATAGAGACGATTTGACTACCTTAGAATGGCTACAGCATCTACAAGAGGAGTTAATGGATGCGACTCTATATTTAGAAAAACTAAAACAAAAATTATAAAAAAATGAGTAAAATAGAAATTATGACAGATAAAGAATATATGAAAGTTGGTATAGTGATGTTTAAAGTAGCGTTAACATCCTTTTCGCTAGGAATAATTGTAGGATTGTTAATTTTTAAATAATAAATTAAATAAGATGAGTGAAATAGAACTAAAACCAACAGAAAAAAAAGACCATTACATTTTATTAGTGGACGGAATTAATGTATTCGGCGAGCAAGAAAGAAGCTTTTACAGACACTTTGTAGAGGTAGTAGATAATGGAATTAATACCGGTTTATAATGTACAGAAAAAAACTAATACAAAAGATTCAGCAGCTAATTGATAAGCTGCCGGTAAGCAACATAAGAAAAGAAGCGAAAAAAGATGTGCTAGAGTTAAAGCTAAGCGATAGCGACAAACATTTTATTTTACTAAACGACAAATATGGTAAATTATGACTAAAAATTTAATGTTATTAAGCGAAATCATTTACAAACTTTATGAAGTAGATGTAAAAGAAAAAAACAGAAAAAGAAAAGTTCAAGACTTAAAAAAAGTATTTTCTCACATATCCTTTAAAAAAATACAAGGATTTAGATATACAGAAACTGGTAAGTTTTTAAATTTAAATCACGCGACAGTCATACACCAAGTAAAAAGCGCTAAAGATTTGCTACAATATGACAGTTATTTTAGGGAAGTTTATAGTAATGTTGAAAATGAATTTTTATCACAAAGAAAAAATACTATTGAAGGAATTAAGATTGATATAGAAATGCTAGAAAATCAAAAAGATTGTCTAAAAAAACAGTTTTTTTATGCTACTTTACAAGAAGCAACAGAAGCAACAAAAGCATTTTATACTAATGGCTAAACGCAACCCATACGCAAAGTATTTAAAAGGCGAGGATTTACTACAAAGAGCAGTTTTAAACTACATTGGGATGCAGTATCCTGATGTAGTTTTTACACATCCTATGAACGAGGGAAAACGAACACCATTCGAACAATACAAGTTAAAATACTTAGGTACAAAAGCTGGAATTCCTGATATTATGATTTTTACGCCAAACTCACAAAACAACGGATTAGCAATAGAATTAAAATACAAATACAATAAACCTACACCTAGTCAAAAAGAATGGATTAAATGGCTTATAAATTGCAATTGGGTAGCTACTTGGCATAACAACTTTGACGATTGCAAAAACACTATTGATAATTATTTTAAAAATTCGTAAAAAATGGAAATAAAAACTATTTATTTTAATCCGATTCAGCAAAAAGTTAGATATGTATCTAATTCAACATTTCAAAAAGATTTATCGTATCATTATATCGGTAAATCTACACGAGTAGAATTTGATTTATTGGTTGAGCTGCTATGGTACAAGTTTCAAGATTCAGATATTCCGCTAAATGAATTTAAAAAAATATTTGAAGAATTAAAAAATTTTTGTGATTCTATAAAATATCAATTAAGTTTGTAAAATCAATTTTTCAAATGGAAAACAAAAAAAACTATTACGCCGTTATTCCGGCGGAGGTCAGATATTCTAAAAATTTAAAGCCTAATGAAAAGCTAATGTATGGAGAACTTACAGCATTAGCGAACGATAAAGGGTATTGTTACGCCTCAAATTTATACTTTTCTAATCTATACAATGCAAAGAAAAACACTATCTCCAGGTGGATATCTAACTTAGCTAAAAACGGCTTTATTGATGTAAAATTAATTTACAAAAAAGGCACTAAGCAAATAGAAGAAAGACACATTTACCTATGTGATAAAAAAAGTATAGGTATTGTAAAAAAAGCACATACACCTATAGGACAAAAAGGAGAGGTAATATATAATATATATAATATTAATAATATAAAAAAGAATATTCCACAAAATTTAAAAACGCCTTTATTTAATGATATTATAACAAAGGCATTTCCTCATTTTGTAGCACTCTTTCCAGTCAATTATAGACCAAAAACAAAGGCGCAAGATATTAAATGGCTGGAATGTTTAGATAAAATACAAAGAATTGATAAATACGATTTACGAGACGTTTACAATGTTGCTAAAGAATTGCGAGAAGATCAGTTTTGGTCTAAGAATTTTTTAAGCATTTTAAAATTTAGAAATACAGATAAAAACGGAATCAAATTCATTGATCGTTTCATTAACGATTACAATTTTAAGAATAAACCAAAATGTTATTATAAAATTAAAGGGATTTTAGAGTATTATTTATACAAATCTCCAGCAAACGGACAAATAGAATTAGGTGCTAAGACCAAAAGTGGAGAGCTATTTGAGTTTAATATTAAACAAACTTTACAAACAAATGAATTTCAGGCGTTAAAAAAATATATACAAGATGGCAACAAGTAAATTAAAAACAGTTAATTCATTAAGTGGTGGTAAAACATCAAGCTACATAGCAGCAAATTACCCAGCAGATTACAATGTCTTTTCTTTAGTTAGAACAGATGATAAAAAATGTTTGTTCCCTGATGCTAAAATAAGGCAAGAGGTTTCTGACAGATTAGGAACAGAGTTTATTGGTACGCTTGAAGAAGATATGATTATTTACACAATGTTAGACTTAGAGCAGTTTATAGGATCAAAAATTGATTGGGTAACTGGTAAAACATTTGATGAAATTACAGTAAGAAATGGTAAAAGGTATTTACCAAATGTAACACAAAGGTTTTGTACAACTGAAATGAAGCTGCAACCTATTTTTGATTGGTGGAGAAAAGAAATAAATGAAGTTGTTGAAATGAGAATAGGGTTTAGAGCTAACGAACAAAGGAGAGCAAAAACAATGTTGTCAAAAGCAAATGAAAATGGCAACTTAGAATTTAAAGCAATAGTAGGTAAAAGAGGTGGTAAAACAAATCAAAATAAGTGGGCGAACATTGAATGGCAAAAACCTATGTTTCCTTTAATTAATAATGCAACTTTTAAAGATTCTATTGAGAAGGCGTTTTAAAAGCTAAATTGGTAACTGCATATGAAAAAAATGACATAGAAAATATATTAGAAAGTCCTGATTTTGAAAGGACAGAAGAGTTTTTTGGAAAAAATTAGGCACAAAAAAAACGTTGATTCGGGTTCAACGTTTAAGACCTTTGTAAATTCCCTACCTAAGGTAAAGAACAATGCAAATGTACAAAATGTTTTCAAATATGAATACTTTTCAACAATATAGTTGCACTTATGCACATTATTTAATACAAAATTGATGCCAAATTAACAAAAACAAATGAGTACACAACCAGAACAAGTATTAGAAAATCAGTTAATAGAGCAATTATCAAATCAAGGCTACTCAAAAGTTAGTATTCCAGATGAAACATCATTATTAACTAATTTAAAAGCACAATTAGAAAAGCATAACAATATTACGTTTACTACTAAAGAGTTTGAGCGTGTATTAAACATATTAAGCAAAGGTTCTGCGCCAGTATTATTAAAACATATGAGCGACAAGCATCCAAATAAATTTAAATGGTTTATAGATGCAGAAAAAAATCCTTATGGAAAAAGAACTTTAAAAATTGGTATGAAATACAAAGACATTAAGAAAAGTTTAAAACAAACAAAGTTATTTGACGATGATTTTAATGAATGTGATAGTGGATATTGTGGATTGTAAAAAATTAAAATACTGGCGTGAATATGATTTGTTTAAATGGCTATCTGTAAATCATTATAAATTGTTAGTTGATACTAGCGGAGGTTATTCTAAATCTGACTGCTACGACATAGCGACAAAGCATCGGATAGAGCTTAAATGTAGGGCCAAACACTACGACGATTTGATTATAGAAAAAAATAAGTATAAATATTTAGTTGATGTTAGCAAAAAATACGGCGATATTCCAATTTACATAAACAGCACACCTAAAGGAATTTATTTATTTAAGTTAAATAATATAAAATTTAAATGGTTTCAAAAGTCGCTACCAAAAACAACAGATTTTAAAAACAAAAAAACAGTAAAAAAAGAAATTTCAAAAATTAATATTAACCAATCAATCAAAATAAAATGAAAGTAACAGACAAACAATTAGAAAAGATTAGCGGAGCAATTTTAACCTCTTTTATCAATTTGCATTATTTAGAGGAAGCAAAAAATACCGGACTATTTCAAAGGCGAATTAAACAAAACGTAAATAGAACAATTGAAGATTTGATTTATATTGAAACTGAGTACTACAATAAAGTCGAATCGGTAGACAATAGAGGTTTAAGTGACAAACTTATAGCTAATAAAATTGAGTTCCTTAAATGGCTTTTAAATGATTTTGATTTTAATGATTTTTGTAAAATCCAAGAGATTTGCAAGGCATTTGATTTTGATCGCGAAGCATTAACAAAAACATCCGACGCAATTTTATTAAAAAATGGCTCTGTATTAATAGAATAATAAAAATATTTTTTTAATTTAGCAATAAATCAAATTAACCCTATGAAAACATTTCAAGACTTTAACATTGATGTAGGCAATAAATCAACTGGCAAGATTAAAACTCAATGTCCCAAATGCAGCCATACTCGCAAAAACAAAAAAGATAAATGTTTGTCGGTAGATTTAGACAAAGGCCTTTTTAATTGCCATAACTGCGGATATAGTGGTACTACTAAATTTGAAAAAAAACAAGACTACATAGTTCCGAATCCTATTAAATTAGATTTGTCCGATGCTGTTATAGATTGGTTTAAAACGCGAGGAATTACAGAGCCGACTTTAAAACATTGGAAAGTAGGGCAGTCTGTTGAGTGGTTTCCACAAATAAACGCAAAGCGTAAAGCTGTAAATTTTAATTACTATAGAGATAATGAACTTGTAAACGTTAAATTTAGAGATGCAGAAAAAAACTTTAAAATGGTTTCAGGCGCTGAACTAATTTTTTACGGGCTAGATAACATTAAAACGATGGATAAAATTTACATCGTTGAAGGAGAAATGGACGCTTTATCTTTACACGAAAGCGGTGTTTATTCTGTTTGTAGCGTTCCAAATGGCGCAAGTAAAGGAAATCAACGATTAGAATATTTAGACAACTGCTGGACTTATTTTAAGGACAAAAAAGAGATTATACTTTGCACAGACAACGATACTGCCGGCATTGAGTTGAGAAACGAACTAGCGCGAAGATTTGGAGCGTATAAATCCAAATACATAGATTTTGGAGAGTATAAAGACGCGAACGAATTACTGACTAAAAAAGGAGCTGAAACGCTTAGAAACGTTTTAAATGAGCCTAAAAACTTTCCGTTAGAGGGTATTTTAAATATTTCTGATATTTGGCAGTCTGTATTAAGCTACAACGAAGCCGGCGTAAAAAACTACTCTATTGGATTGCCTAATTCAGACGAATTTTTTAAAATGTCTATGGGCGAATGGACTGTAGTAACCGGAATACCAAACGCCGGAAAGTCTGACGTAATAGACCAAGTTTTTTGTAATTTGGCTTTAGATCACGATATGAGATGCGGTATTTTTGCGCCTGAGTCATTTCCATATGAGGGCCATATAAAAAGAATTGCAAATAAATTAAATCAAACTAATTGCAACAATGACCAATTAAATAACACAAAGGATTTTATAGAAGATCATTTTTATTGGGTTAAAATTGATTTAGAAAATTTAACGTTAAAAGGCATTTTAAACGCTTTTAGGGATTTAGTATTTCAAAAAGGTATAAATGTATGTGTTATTGATCCTTGGAATATGCTTGACCATTCAGCGCAAAGAGATCATTCATATATTGGTAGAGTGCTTTCTGAAATTACGCAATTTTGCCAGCAAACAAATACGCATCTTTTTTTGGTGGCGCATCCTAGGAAAATAGAAAGCGAAAACGGAAACTATAAAAAGCCTACTCTTTACGATATAAGCGGCTCTGCTGACTTTTTTAACAAGGCTTACAATGGTTTAATAGTTTATAGATGTATAGGCCAAAAAACAAAGTTCAACTCCGATATTGTTAAAATGTATGTTGAAAAGGTAAAACGTAAAGAAAACGGACAACTTGGCGAATTTGATATCGCTCCTGATTTTAGCAATGGCGGAGTTTATCGCAATGTAGACGATAACGACAAAAAATACGAAGTCGCTACAGATGACGATGTGCCATTTTAAAACAAAAACAAATGAAATTATTAGAGTTGTTTGCCGGTAGTCGTTCTTGGGGAAAAATAGCAGAAGAGCTAGGTTATGAAGTTTTTTCTGTTGATCATAAGCCATTTGAAGGAATAGATTTAGTAATTGATATTGAAGATTTAATAGATGATATGTTGCCTTGGATTCCGGATGTTGTAATTGATGGTAGACCCTGTACAACTTATTCAATGGCTGCTATATCTCATCACAGGTACGAAGATGGTAAACCTAAAACTGATTTTGCTGCTAAATGTGATAGAATGAATATTAAACTAAATAACTTTTATAAGAATTGGGACTGTATTTATTACATAGAAAACCCTAGAGCTATGTTACGAAAGATGGATTTTATGAAAGGTATGGACAGAACGACCGTTACTTATTGCAGTTATGGAGATACTAGGATGAAGCCAACAGACATATTTTCAAACAACATCTTCGACTTGTTTAACGAGAAAGGATGGAAGCCTAAAGGGATGTGCTGGAATGGAAATAAAAAATGTCAACACGAACCAGCACCAAGAGGAAGCAGAACAGGAACACAAGGATTAAAAGGTAATTACGAACGATCTAAAGTGCCACAAGAACTATGTTACGATATATTAAAACAAACATTATGCCTAAAAAAAAAAAAAATTAAAATACATAAAATGAGTAAGAAGAAGTATAAAATATTAAATCTATATTCGTCTCTGGGAGGCAACAGAAAAAAGTGGGATGAAATAGCAGATAATATAGAAGTTACTGCGGTTGAACTTGATCCGGAACTCGCAAGAATGTACAAAGAAATGTATCCTAATGATATAGTTGTTGTTACAGATGCACACCAATATCTCTTAGACCATTACAAAGAGTTTGATTTTATATGGAGTTCTCCACCTTGTCCAACGCACTCAAAGGCTATGTTATACAATACTAAAATAAAACCAAGATATTCAGATATGAAACTATACCAAGAGATAATATTTTTACAAAGTTATTTTAATGGTAAGTATTGTGTTGAAAACGTAATCCCATATTATGAGCCTTTAATGCCCGCTAAAAAAAGAGGTAGACATTTATATTGGACTAACTTCAATTTACCTAATAAATTAAGCAACAGAAAAGGCGGGTTAATATCTGGTAAAGATGAAGTAAGAAAACTTTGTGAATTTCACGATATAGATATTAGTAATTACAAAGGCGAACAACGTAAAGATAAAATTGCAAGAAACCTAGTCGACTATGAAGCTGGTAAAACAATTTTTGAAACTGCTCTAGGTATTATAAGAAAAGAAGACATTAACCAAACAACTCTTTTATAATGCCTAAAAAAAAGAAAAAAATTAGAATTACAGTATCCGACAAACATCGAAAAGCTATGCAATGGTGCTTAAATAATAATATTACAGTCGGAATACTACCAACAAATAAAGGTTTAAAAATTGAAATTAATGATAACGGAAAAAATAAAGAATCTCCTAAAATTTATGACCAGGAGGAGGCGCAACGAAAATGCTGGGAATTATATTTGTACTTTTACGACAAACACTGGAAGGTATAATGAAAAAACTTGTAAACATTGCATCTGTAAAAGAGAATCTAAAAAATCCTAGATTTATAAAAGACGCAAAGTTTAAAAAATTAGTCAAGTCTATTAAGTCTTTTCCTGAGATGTTAGAAAAGCGGCCTATAGTAGTTGATGAAGATATGATTGTTCTTGGCGGAAATATGCGATTAAATGCTTGTAAATCTGCTGGACTGTTTGAGGTTTGGATTGATATAGCTACCGGATGGAGTGAAGAACAAAAAAAGGAATTTATAATAAAAGACAATGTAGGATTTGGCGAGTGGGATTGGGATATATTAGCGAATGAGTGGGATGTAAGCCAAATAGTCGAATGGGGTTTAGATTTGCCTATATATGATTTATCAATTGAGGAAACAGAAGAAAAGGATAATAATACAGAAACTTGCGAAATGTGCGGAAAATAAATATAAAATATTTTTGGTAATTGAAAAAAAAACATTAGTTTTGTGTAACTATTATTTTAGGGGGTTAATAGTTATTTGTTTTTATCACTATTTGATTAATTAGTTAAACGCTTCAGAAATGAGGCGTTTTTCTATTTATAAAAGTTTTTTTTGTTTTATGCTTAATTAATGAAAATAATTTTTTATTTTTGGTGCATATTAATTAAATAATTTAACAAATGAATGATTATCTTAAATTTTTAGAAAGTAAAAAAAAACAACATATTTCTAGCGGTTTTAAAATTGATGAAATACAATTAAACAACAGTTTATTTGATTTTCAAAAACACATTGTTAAAATAGCTCTACAAAAAGGTAGATTTTCAATATTTGCTGATTGCGGTTTAGGTAAAACTTTAATGCAGTTAAGCTGGGCCGAAGCTATTTATAAACACACTAATCAGCCAGTATTGATTTTAGCACCTTTAGCTGTAGTTGAGCAAACTAAAAGAGAAGCGTTAAAGTTTGGTATTAATGCTGATTCATTTGAAATTACAAATTATGATCAATTAAAAAATATAGATTGCAGCTTGTATTCCGGAGTAGTTTTAGATGAAAGCAGTATTTTAAAAGGTAGAGATGGAAAATTAAGCAGATTAATAATAGATAGCTTTTCTTCAACTCCTTATAAATTAGCTTGTACAGCGACTCCATCTCCAAATGATCATATGGAATTAGGTCAGCATAGTGAGTTTATAGGAGCTATGTCGTATCTTGAAATGTTAGCTATGTATTTTGTACACGATGGCGGAGAAACTTCAAAATGGAGACTTAGAAAACACGCAAAAGATAGCTTTTGGAAGTACGTTTGTACTTGGTCTCTGTCTTTAGATAATCCTGAAACATTAGGATTTAGCTCAGATGGTTATAATTTACCTGAAATAGAATATATTGAACATATAATACCGGTAGAAAATAATACTAATAATTTATTTGGAGATGTGGCTGTTAGTGCTACCGATTTGCATAAAGATTTAAAAAGAAGTTTTGAAAGTAGAATAAATAAAACTATTGATATTATAAAAAAAGAAAATAGCCAAACAATAATATGGACTTTAAAAAATGACGAAGCTGCTAAATTAAATAAGATTATTCCTAATAGTATCAATGTACAAGGTTCTGACAAATCAGAAGTAAAAGCCAAAAATTTAAATGGATTCGCAGATAGTGAATTTACTAATCTTATAACAAAAACATCAATAGCTTCTTTTGGTATGAATTACCAGCAATGTAATAATATGATATTTACATCTTATGATTTTAAATTTGAGGCTTTTTATCAAGCGGTTAGAAGGTGTTATAGATTTGGTCAAAAAAACAAAGTAACAGTTCATTTATTAGTTCCTGAATCACAAGTAAACGTAAGAAATTCAATATTAGAAAAGGAAAAAAATCACAAAGAAATGATTAGGCAAATGGCTAAATATTCAGCTGATGCGGATTATAAATTAAACAAATCAAATGTAATGATAAACAATAAAGAAATTAAAACAGAAAAGTATCACATTGTAAATGGCGATTGTGTTCAAGAAGTAGCGAAATTAGATGATAATGTTGCTGATTTAGTAGTCTTCTCTCCTCCATTTGCAGAGCTTTATGTATATTCTGATAAATCAGAGGATATGGGTAATGTAAGCAACTATAAAGAGTTTGAAAAACATTTTAAGTACTTAATACCGGAACTTAAAAGGACTTTAAAAAACGGCCGTATTTGTGCCGTTCATTGTATGGATTTGCCAATACAAAAAGGCAAAGAAGGATTTATAGGATTAAGAGATTTTAGCGGTATGTTGATTGATTGGTTTACGGCTCAAGGTTTTATTTATCACGCAAAAACAACTTTATGGAAAAATCCAGTAACAGAAATGCAAAGAACAAAGGCGCTAGGATTACTTCATAAAACTATAAAAAAAGATAGCTCAATGAGTAGGGTAGGTATTCCAGACTATGTATTGTTTTTTAGAAATGATGGAAAAAATGAAACGCCAATTACTCATCAATCAACAGACGAAAGCAAACCTGACTATTTACCGGTTGATTTGTGGCAAAAATATGCATCTCCAGTTTGGATGGATGTTGATTATAGAAGAACTTTACAATACAGAAGTGGTAGAGATGGAAACGACGAAAAGCATATATGTCCGCTTCAATTAGATACTATAGAGAGAATTATACATTTATACTCTAATGAAGGAGATACTATACTTAGTCCATTTGGCGGAATTGGATCTGAGGGATTTCAGGCTATTAAAATGGGGAGAAAAAGCATCTCAGTTGAATTAAAAGAATCATATTTTAAGATTAACGAGAAAAACCATAGAGACATTGTAAGAGAACAAGAATCAGTACTAAAGCTATTTTAAAATACAAGTTAAACATCAGACGTGGTGGAATAGTGTATAAAGGGAAAAACCCAATAAGCTATTTAATAAACCTCCTAGAAATGGGAGGTTTTTTATGTATTTATATTTTTTTAACTTTACATTTCAAAATATTTAATTTGTTTTATGGTTTAAAACAGATATTTAAGCCGAGTCCTGTTCCAAAAACTGACTCGGTTTTTCTATTTATGATAGTTTGTTTAACTTTGCTTTATGACAAAAAAAATAAACAAAAGTAGACACATAAAAAAAGAATCACTATTAGCAGCATTAGAACAAAGTTTAGGAGTTGCTTCAATAGCTTGTAAGTTGGCAGATATACCAAGAAGCACATACTACAAATGGATAAAAGAGGACGATGTTTTTTTAAAGGGAGTTAAAGAAATCGAAAACGTAGCTTTAGACTTTGCAGAAAGTCAATTGCATAAGCAAATTAAAGAGGGCAACACTACAGCTACTATTTTTTATTTAAAGACAAAAGGTAAAAAAAGAGGATACATAGAGCGTAAGGAAGTTGAAATGACTGCCGACATAAGCACGAGTAAACTATCTACAGAAGCACAGAAAAAAATAGACAATATTTTAAATAATGAGTATTAGCGGTATAATTAAACAAAAATGTGAGGATTCTCTTTTGTTTTTTACGCGCTATATTTTTAAAGAAAATACCGGAAACAAATTTCAAGTAGCAAAATTTCACGAAACACTAGCCGATACGCTTCACAAAGTACATAAAGGCGAAATAAAGCGTCTTATAATAAATATACCGCCTAGATACGGAAAAACTGAGCTAGCCGTTAAAATGTATATCGCCTGGAGTTTGGCAAAAAACCCAGCTGCAAAGTTTATCCATTTATCCTATTCGGATTCGTTGGCCCTAGATAATAGCTCAATGACAAAGGAGTATATTAACTCAGATGCTTTTACTCGTTTGTGGGATATAAAACTAAAAAAAGACTCTCAAAGTCAGAAAAAATGGTACACAACAGATGGAGGTGGAGTTTATGCTACCTCTTCAGGTGGTGCAATTACTGGTTTTGGTGCTGGTAGTGGTGGCGCTATTATTATAGATGATCCACTAAAACCGGATGACGCTCTCTCAGACGTTAGGCGCTCTTTTATAAACAATCGATACAATACTACAATACGATCCAGGGTAAACGATAGAGATGTACCAATTATCGTAATTATGCAGCGATTACACGAAGAAGATTTAAGCGGCTATTTGTTAGATGGTGGTAGCGGCGAACAGTGGCATCATTTAAAGCTGTCGGCATTAGATGACGATAATAAAGCTTTATGGCCTGAAAAGCATTCGTTTGATGAACTTGAAGCAATACGCCAGGCGGATAGATATACTTTTAGTGGTCAGTACTTACAACTTCCATCACCTCCTGAAGGTGGAGAGTGGCGAAAGGATTGGTTTAATATTGTTAATCGTGCCGAATTACCTAACGATATTGTTTACGAAATGTATATCGATGGAGCTTACACAAAGGACACGCGCAATGATCCGACTGGAATACAAATAAGCGGTAAAAGTGGCGATAATCTATATATTTTCAAAAGTATAGATAAATACTTAGAGATGCCGGAGTTAAAAAACTTTATAACGTCGTTTGTGCAATCTTGCGGTGTGCCAGTATCTCAAATATTAGT
>Ga0075443_10000794_pt1 | contig 13219 bp, 25 predicted proteins | sample CoawatmetaG00DNA_3_FD_71583 | JGI IMG/M metagenome (GOLD analysis project Ga0075443, IMG submission 71583) | Marine microbial communities from the West Antarctic Peninsula - Coastal water metaG006-DNA | ecosystem: Environmental > Aquatic > Marine > Coastal | place: Atlantic Ocean: West... | reverse complement strand
ATGTCGGGGAGTGTTTGCATAGTAGTCAGTATACTCATCATCTTGCTCGATGAGATGAGCCAATACTAGATGGCTTATACGACCTGTCGCAAACAGATCAAGATACGCTGTAGGCGTAATGTGGCAGAATTCAGTCATGGTGTCTCCATTAATAAAGGTGGTCTATAAAAGTATAGTCCTTTTCATCGGTGTTGTCAACATAATATTCATTAATAAACCAATCGGCTATTTGTCTATGAGCGTCAGATCCAAAGTGTCCATCGGGCATTCCCCCACGCTTTGGATCGGGCGTTTTGCATAGCTCAAAGTCAGACAGTAGTCTGTTAAAGCCGTTGAATATTACCTTTGTCTTATCCACATGCTTGTAAGTTGGATAGTTAACATCCACAGCAGACCACACTATAAATCGATAGTCTGAAATGCCATGTTCAATCAGAAAGCATTGCATCAAGTACATTTGGTTTAATAATTTGTGTGAAAGTTTGGTATCAATTTCTTTTGTTCTAGGAAACATATCCCTATAGAAATTATTATATTTTGATCCAAACCGCGTGTGGCTGTCTTCATACTTTTCAGCTTCGACTTGGGATCTGGGGAGGTGAGTTACGCTTGCAGTGTCAAACCTATCCAACAAAGTAAATTGAATGAAGACCTTATCTGGAGGGATGGCTGAACCTAAGATGACTTCCATTGTGCGTTCAATAATAGCATCGTTGGATAGTCCCGATGTAGATTGATTGTCTAGTTCACATTCAAAATGCTTGGCCAAAAGATATGGCCAAGCATCGTTATAGTTATCAAGACAAACCGCGTTACCGCGCGTATGGGAACACCCATTGGTGTAAATCATCATAAAACATTTTCAATTAGTGAATTTGGTGAACAGGAACCCTAGTTGAGCCGTCTGCGTGGTTAACGTGAGCATAAGAACGAGCGCCCATACGTTTTAGACCAGCATAGGTGCCAGTTACTTTTTTACCAGTAGTGGCATGGGTAAAGGATACTTCTGAACCCTTTTTCATTTTTTTCAAACGCTCGTGAGCTTTTTGCATGTCTGTCATTTCTGGTAGCATTTGCTTAAATGTTTTCATTGTTGTGTCCTTCAGGGTTCCCATTTAGGGGTATTTATAACTATTCGTAACGCGAAATAGAACCATTCTCACCATCTTCTGACACTTCAATCTCAATCTTACGGTCAGGATACTGAGCATTAATCTTAGTAGCTAGCTCATCAGAAATCATCTCACATGAGCGGTGATCAAGAGATAGGATATCAGCTGCATACAATGACTCAAGCCAACGCTTGAACTGAATGAACTCAATGTCCCGATCGTCGTGGAACACATCAATACCTACACGGAAGTGAAACATATGACGATGAGCATATCCTAGAAAGCTAACATCATCCCACTCGCCAGTAGCAAGTTTAGGATCATCTTTCGCCGCAGGATACAGATGAACACCCTCCTTACGGAATGTTACCCATATTTGATTAAACGTTTTCTTTAACAAGAGCTTCTTCCTTCATTGTATATAGTTGCCACAATACCCACTTACGCTGCTTCTCAGACAATAAACGGAGTTCTGTAATACCAGTAGCCTCAGTATAATAGTCCATCGCAGGACAGTCAAGCACTTTCTCTACCCATACCTTTGTAGAACCTGGGTTAGGAAACTTCTCTGTCAACCAATGTTGTTCGACAGCTTCAGCTTGTTCTTTAGTATCAAAGAACATAGAGAAGTCAGCTTTAATATCCCAATCAAGATACTTCTGACTCTTAACATAACCATCATCTACATCTGGATCAAATCGACGCAGAACATCAGACTGATGAGTGATGCCAAACTTACAGAAGACTTTGCCTTCAGGTACCCGAAACTTCTTATTCCTCATTGTAAGGAAGTAGAACTTATACGCCATAACCCTGGCCTTTCATAATAAAGTTATTCATAGCAAGAATCATACGATCTTTCTTCATAGAAGACAACTGGTTGATTAGTGTATAATTGGGTGCACGAGCATTCTCAATAAGAGCTTTGCAATACTGCTCTGTCTCGTCGCGGTCCATTACTTGAATAGCAGTGTAGAATTCGAGCTGTTGCTGCTCTTTGATCTTAGTATTCTTCATGGGGCATCTCCAGACCAGTAAAGTTTGTTTGCAACCAACCACGATCCATAGCATATAGAATAATCGTAAGGCCGTTAATCGTAAGGCCGTGTTCCTTCGCCCACTCTTTCATATCTGAGTCAACTATTGCAGATTCTTTTTCAAAGTTAGTCATCATGTAGTTTCTCCATTTGATATAATAGTTATATACTAGAGTTAAACATAAGTCAACAGTTAATCTGCTGGTTGGTCAAAAACTTCTGTCTGAATGACATCAATGATCTTATTAATTGAACCCTCATGGGCTTTATCAATTGTGTTAGATCGTGCCGCAGTAGCTGCACTAAACACCTGTAGCTCCAAAAGCTGCGCTTGTAAGGATTCAATCTGACCTTCGCGCTCAGATTGATGCGCTTGTAAGGATTCAATCTGACCTGTACGATCGGCTAGTTCTTGATTGATTCCCATGATTGTCATAAACCAAATTAGGATAATTTCCATTATACACGATTCCCTGCGAATTGTTGTTGCATTTTAATATAGTCTAAGAATTCATTCTTGACTGATGGATTGAAGAATTGTCCACGTAACTCACAAGTCTGAGTCAGTGAGCTGTGAGCCATAATGCCACGGTTCTCACAACAGCCATGTGTCCCTTGAATGTATACAGCTACATCTTTAGATCCTGTATGACTTACAATCTCATTAGCAATATCCATAGTCAGCTCTTCTTGTAGAGTACCACGACGTGCGCAGTGCTGAGCGATACGAGTGTACTTAGACAAGCCAATCACTTTAACACCTGGTAGCAAGCCGATATAAGCTACACCAGATACTGGCTGGTGGTGATGTGAACACATAGACTTGATCTCTGAGCGTACAACAATCATACCACCATAACGTGTATCAGCATCATCGTTAGGAAATGCAGTTACAGGAGGCTGAGCGTCATAGCGACCAGACATAGTCTCATTAATATACATCTTCGCCAGACGACGAGCTGTACCCATAGAGTTAGGATCTTCTGATTGATCAATAACCAAAGAGCTTAGAACACCACGGAACTTCTCTTCCAACTCATCAATCAAGTCCCACTTCTCATCTTCAGAGATAAACTCTGAGATGTTATCGTTAGCCCAATAGCGAGCTCCAGCCTCATCCATCCGATCTTTTACAATCATCGAGATTGGAGTTTCTTTATCATAATCTGTCATAATTAATCCTTTTCCCATGGGAATACTATCCACCTTTTATCACTAATAGTCAACGCTGCAATCGCATTGGGATATGTTGTTTCTACTTTCTGTACCAGAGATGCAAACATCACATTAGGTCGCTCACAGTGATATGCTTTTGACACCTCTCTGAATGTACGACCAGTATCATTGATATCATCAACAAAGACAATATGCTTACCCGTATCAATTGCAACTTGAATCTGGTCAGAGTATTCTTGTTTAGATTCTTCCCGCGTCTGCCACATTACAGTTTCCATCGGGCGTTCTAATGCATGAGATAAGTGGAGAGCTGGTAGCAACCCCCCACGAGTAATACCCACAATCATATCAGGCTTAAACTTAGAAACATCATACTCCAAGTTCTGACACATTGTAAGAATATCAGCATAGTCAAAATATATTTTACTTTTTAGTTTCATGAACTTGCTTTCGTTATCATATTAATATTCTTGCTAATCTGCTCATTGAATTCTTCTGTTGTTTGATGAGCGTACAGACCCTCTGATAATGCTCTGCTAAAGCTGGCGCTCATGTCCGAGTGTTTGGAAAGCCTTTCGCATGCCTCTGCAGTACTGTATCCTCCCGATAGACCCACTATCTTCTGGACGTTATTATACATCATCAGAGACAAGTACTGGTTTTTTTCTTCAGGGATAGTCAACTTCAGAATAAGCCCTTTATCAAAAACTGAAAGATTTTTAGCCAGCTCTTGCTTGAGAGCTGCTTCCAGGAGAGCTTTATCGGGACGATCAATATTGATCTCAGGCTCAACAATAGGAATCAATCCTTCATACGCAATCGCTTGAGCCAGTGTGAACTGCTGCTTAACAACCTCAGGGATCATATCAATCGATTTAACAATTGATCTCATCTTAGTGCCCACACAACCATTCGCCCTTGCATATGCACACATTTCTGATACGCTAAACGGCTTGAGTGTTCCGTTCTCTTCACATCCATTATCTACTTTGAGAAAAGGCGAGATACCTTTCTCACGAAGGATGGGAACCATTCCACGTGCAACTGTGTCTTGGTAGAGGATTGCTCCCCAAATGTTTTTGTCGTTGAAGTCAGGATTGCTGACCATTCGTAAACGCATAGCATGAACTATCTCCATCTTGTTTGATTCGGTGTAGGGAGCTTGATAACGATCCAATACACCACCAGTAGAACCACCACTGTGATCCATAGCTGCTATAAATCTATTCATCTTAGTCATATATCTAATCCCATAAGTTTTCATAATATTTTCCCAACAGTCTAAATCCGTTGGTCATTCTTAGTTGATGTGCTTGTTGCCCTTCACGATCATTCCATTCAAAATCACCAAGGTCATCATCACCTTCAATGTATGGACCATAGTAATCCATTACCCAGTCGTCTCGGCACTTTTGTTCAAATGTCCAGATCATTTCGTCTAATACCCAATCCCAACGCTCAAAGAGTTTATGGTCCACATCACCAGTTTTCTCACATGCGTCTAGTTGTTTTTTAGTCATACGGAGTTCTTTTGGAACATCTTTCATGTCTACCATAGGCACACCGTGTTTAGTTTCTTTCAACTGTACTAGCATAGGCAAGATAATAGGAGCAAGAGTATGGTCCATACTCCAAGTGTCCCAGCGATCAATGCGAACACTAGTTTTCTGTTTAGTTGAATACCCAAACCAGTCGTACAACCAGTTATGATAGAACCTATGCCTAGGATAATTTCCTATATTAACTTTCATTCTTCTGGTCCTGGTTCTTTGCTTACTATATCATGATAGTCGGCTTCTTTGCCGTTCCATTCATCTGCGTCCGGCAACTGGTCTATTTTCTCTGTTATGTTGGGCCATATCTCTGCCATCTCTGTATTAAACTGTAACCACTTTGCAAGATCTGGTGTCATTTCTGTATCTGGAAAAATTGCTTTCGCAGGACATTCTGACTCGCATACTCCACAATCTATACACTCGTCTGGGTGTATTACAATAGTATTCTCACCAATATAAAAACAGTCAACTGGACATACATCTACACAATCTGTAAACCTGCAGTTTACGCAACCCGCGCCTACTATATATGTCACTTGATTGTGAGTATGTTGTCTATCTTCTGCAAGCGGTAGAAGGTGTCGTGAGTTAGGTCCACATCAGCATAGTCGACCTTATACTGTTCACCTGACTCCTCTCCCTCTGCTAGGAAGTAGTTCTCTGCATGCATGCAGCTTATGATCCGCGTGCCCTCAAAGCCTGTGTTGACGCCGTTGTGTTGAACGTAGATCTCAGCGCTCTCTACCAGTGCAGCCACATTGGCTAAATATTCCTTAGTCTTGCTCATTTTTCTGTTTCCCAATATACTCTACAGTAGAAATCATCGCCAAACGCATCAATTTCTGATTGTGGATAGCCTTCGTCTACTAACCATAAATTCAAGTTGAAGTCACTGCCTAGTGTATGATATTCTTCATGCACCGGCTTTGGAAAACCATACTTCCATCCACTAGGTGGATCACACATCAATACTTTACTCATGTTCCCCACCATTTGCACGACCAGTATAAGCACCAAACACAATTGGCTTACGCTTGGCAGTTTCAAATATTGCAACTGTTACTACAATCGCTGAGATTAATATTGTGTGCATAATAGCATTAATACCGGCATATGCCCAAGTACCAGAGGCAATAGTAAATACAATTACCCACATCCAAGCAAGAACCTGCATAAGCATATGTCGCACCGGAAGTGACGGAATATTCTTTAACGGATTGTGATCCATATTCATTACACAATTCCAACTGTCAACAATAAACTTACTCATAAGATTCGCCTGTTGTACGGAAGAAGTTTTCACTCCAGAATGCTTTGTCGTCAATCCAGATGTCATAGTTTTCTTTTTTGCCAACACTTAGTTCATGATGCTTTGCACCCCAAGTTACTAATTGATTATTTGTTAGTGCATAATAGTCTACGCCACTTACGCAACCACGTGCCGTCATATATTTGATTGTGTGTCCTGCATCATACAATGCGTTTACTTTTGCAATTCGTTCTGGCATCGGAATATGGTTTGCATAATCCTTCTTGCCACCACTGTCAGGAATAATTACTTCATGGCAAATGGTACCATCAATATCAATTACATACTTCATTTTCTATAGCTTCCATCTAATTCATGTGTGGCTGAATTATACACAGCCCACTCAACACAGTTATGCCATAGATATCCTTGTGATCTTAGGTGTCTATACCACTGCACAAAGTATCTAAATCGTTTCACTATGTTCCTATCGCATTGCCAAAGAGATATACGTGCATACGTCCTGCGACATTATAACCACGGTCAAACGCCATCTTAGCTACACCACCAGCATCCATCTTCTGCTCTTCTTCACGAGCGCCGACAGGCATAATCCAGATCGGATACTTAACACCAGCTTCACGGAACATTGATACAACTTCATCAAGTTCTTCCCACTGCTCTTTACGATGCCCAACAACAAACTTCAATTGGCCCTTAGTAGAGACATCATAATACTGCTTAACAACATCTGGCTTGATCGCCTTTTCACGCTTCTCTCCAGCGACTGTCCACAACTTAGGACTAACTGAGAAGAATGCTTCTGGCTTCATTAGTGGGGAATTAACTCGTTTAAGAAAGTCGTCTGACAATACCTGAGTTCCATTAGTCTCCCATGTAATCGACGAAGGTAGGTTCTCTGACGCCATATAAGACGTCTCAGGGATATTCCCACCAGGCATCATAGATAGAGCCTCATAGATATCTAAGAAAGCATTCTGAGCATGCTTCATTAAAGGTTCACCACCGGTAATGCATAAATGGTTATGATGACCAGATACAGGATGACGGAAGAACCCCTCAGGGTTATAATCATTCTTCATGATATCAACTAGACGTTGAGCAATCACATCTCCCGTCTCTTGGGCCATCAGATGCTTAAACTTCTTAGACCACGTATACGACGAATCGCATCCCTTTTCCCACACAGGAAGATCTTCTACACGCTCAACAGAAGTCGCATCAAAGTCTTTGTGTGGAAGTTCGTAGGTATCTGGCTTAGTTGGTTCAAACTGTCCGAATCCATCACACTGCAGATTGCACATAAAGAATCGGATCCAAGCAGTAGGGACACCAGTGTACTGCCCCTCACCTTGAATCGAGTTAAAGATCTCACTATAGATATATTTTTTAGCTGGTCTTGTGGCTACATCATCAAGCATTATACACCGCGCTGTTAGATCCATGTTCTGCACACTCAACACTCACAACCCAACAACGGTTATCAGTCATCTCACGTACTAGCTTATCTGCAAAAGTATACGCATGTTTAGCAAACATTTCAACACCTACTCCATCAAGGAGAGTAATCTCAGCAAGACCTTTATCTGCCAATAGCTGGAAGTCATCGAGATGAGGATCTTGATTGTCAAGAACTACTTTATGATCAAACGTCTCTTCTAGCCAGGCCTTCAGAGGCTTGAGACCTCCAAAGTCAACCACCCAGTTGCGCTCATCTAATGATCCTGTCTGGAACGTAAACTTAAACTGAAGACTATATCCATGCAAGAACTTACAATGTGAATGAGCATTCGGCTGTCTAAAGCAAGCAGACAACCCAATATTATGACCATAGGTCTTTGTTGATTGATATGGCACTATTCGTATCCTTCTAGTTTCTTTATACCCAGAGCCCAATTCTCTGCAGCATCTTCTACATAACGCATCGCTTTACCTTGGAAGTCTTCGGTAAAGAAACGCCTCTCATTATTATCATAATATTTAATATAGAACATTTCTTCCTTCATGTCAACATGAATCTCGCATTTGCCTTTACCCTTTTCAGAATAATATGTAGAAAGTTTCTTGCCCATTCAGTCCTCCGATTTAAAAAGATGTGATCGTTTTAATTCTCTGTAATGCTCAACATTATCATATTGGTTGTGCATTAGTTCTTGCAGTTGAAATTCTTTTTCCTGGTCGTGTTGATTGTGATGTTCAATCAATACTTCATGCGCACCTTTCTTCACTATGTGAAACTGGGTCAGAGGAGATCCGATAGGGATTACGTCACCCTTCTTCATAATAAAGAATACATTCATTTGTATTGCAATGCTCATATATACACTATAGCTTGGATCGATAAACCCTGGCAACGAAGTCCAATCGCGGGTGTGATAAGATGTTGGTTGGCACAATAGTCGGTAGTCCTTTGGGACACTTGCTCTCCATTTACTAACGTGTTTCACAATTACATAATCATCTGCATTTGGGTAGTCTGGGAAGAACTTCTTAACAGGCCTATAGTCCGCCTGCGATTCGTCACCCCTGATCTCTTCATCGTTAAGCAATACATATCCAGAAGTTCTTATAGAGTTCATACCTGGGCATCGACCCACATTCGTGTCAGCTGTTGCCTTATGGCGGTCAAAAGCAAGTTCTTTCTTATATTTATCATATACATGTTCTAAGTTTGCATACTTGTAGTCTGAAAGAGGCTTGAGATACTTCTGACCCTCTTCCCAGTCATGACCCATATAATAAAATCTAATGCTCATTTTCAATCTCTTCTATCAAGTCATCTCTCATCATTTGAGCTATGGCATCAGCAGGTCTATCCTTGCCTTCATTCTCAAACTTGTATGCTAGAGTAAATCTATCACATCCTGCGTATGCAGCGTGCCAACAATGGTGGTCCGGCTCGTCAATGTGGCCAAAGTAATATGTACGACATTGCCACCCAGGTGTATCTTGAATTGTTACGATCTTGCCAGATGGCTCACGATACTTAAAATATCCATTACCAGTACGAGACCACGTAAATAATATCTGATAGGCATTAGAGTTCCAGTTAGTATGCCAACCGACAAAGCCACCTGGAGGATAGTAATTCATCAGAGCGTTGGTGTGAGCGCCAAGACGTTTCACAAAGGTATGTTTAATTCTATCTCTAAAATTAGAAAATGCCTCTGGGTTATTCTTCACCATAGTAGATGTAGGATGAGCCATATGCTCTTCGGGAAAACCAGAATGATCAGTCCCAATATTCAGCATTGATTGTAGGTACTCCTCGCCACAAAAATATTCAGGATCATCCAAGGCACGTTGAGTAGAATATACTCTGTGCTTTGAACTGTCGTATCCATCAATAGCAAAGAACTCATTAATAAAGCTGTCAAGGGTACTTGACAGCTCTTGATTGCGAATTGATACTTCCATTAAACTATCCTTGTTGAAACCAGCATACTATAACTCTTCTTGTACCACTTACTAATTTAGACACACCGTGCATAACATCGCTGTTGTATATAACAACCTCATTGACATCTTGATCAACAACACTCAAAGCACCATTATCGTCTACAACAATACTACCACCGCATAAGTCATCACTCTTTGTCAAAAGACATATAGTCGTTGCGCCTATGATGCCACCTTGCTGTCCATCCACATGCATACTAGTGAAAGATCCTGCGCCGTATTCGAGCATGTAAAACCCGATGTGTGGTACTATTGTACTTGATTCACCAGTCTCTGTCAAGTGCTGTTTGGCTAAATCTGATAATAAAAACTGTGCCTCTAATATGTCTGGATCTTTACTATTTTTAAGGTCCATATATTCGACATTGACTACATTGCCCATTTCGTTACGATGGCGGCGGCTGTCAGAATTATTTTCCCAATAGGCGTTAAGCCCATCGATAACTTCTGTGGGTAAGGTTTGACCTTTACTATACACTAGTAAAATCTATCATCTTTGGATAGATAGTTCCAATAGCGTCTGCTATTGCACGCGCAATTTCAATATGTTCTAGTTGTGTACCATTCGCACAACGAAGATCACAGTAATGAATCCAGGAACGAATAGTACCGTTGACATAGAGTCGTGACTTTGTATTGCCTTCTGGAAGAACCGCCCGAGCTTGCTCTTTAGCAATCCCTGCTTCAATAGCCCAGTCATAAGCATGCTTAGCCTTTGCAATTACCTCTTCTTGAAGCACGCGCCATGCCCTTTGAATATGTATATCTTCCGTCTTTACTGAGTTCTGCCGGTTGGTAGGATCCTGCATTCGAGCTTCTCTTAATTCAAATGCAGACCCTAGGCCATTAACATCAGCGTACCGCTGCGAGAACTCCTGGAAGCTAAAGCTTCGGTGGCGGAGTAACTGGCGAGCGATGTCTCTCGTCGTGTTAACTTCAATTGTAGCGCTTGCCATTTCAAACGGTGACCAATGTTTGTGCTTGATGAGGTATTCAAGTAGTTTTGGGGTTGTTTTGGTGTTAGCTTGGTTTGATGGATTGGAGACACGGGCGCAATAAGCGATGAGGTCTTGGATGTTGTCCAATCCTTCACCTGAAAGTTCGCCTGCGTGTATCCGGTGGCTGAGCTGAGTATATGCAATGAGTTTAACCTTCATTAATTGATTCCTTCATTATTCCATTTTAAAGTCTTTAAACTTATTGGTCATTTCAGCTGTTCTAGAATTATCCATCGCTGGAGTATCGTTAATTAGATTAGCTTCTGCATCTTGAACATCTCTAAGTTTCATTTTAGATCTATCAACGCCAATCACAAAGCGCTTGTATGCGCCAGGATCATTGTATCTGTTCTTCAATTGTTTTACCATCATCTGACCTTGAGCATCTAGCTCTTCGGTAGCAATCAATGCAAACATTAAGTCTGCTGTAGCGGGTAGTCCAAAAGACTCACTCGTATCTTCAAGCCCAGGATCTGAGCTAGAAAAACCTGCACGTGTCGTCTGCGTTGCAGACACAATCGGTACGTTAAACTCAACTGCAAGTCCCCTCATCTCTTCTGCAATAGCTTTTATATATGTATAACTATTAATAGAGCCACCCATAGCTTTCATACGAGCTGAGCCACAAATATTTAAGTAATCGATAAAGATAATCTCTGGGACAAAGTTCCGCTTCAATTTAAGCTCATTCAATAGAGCTCTGAAGTGAGATGTGTTAGCTTGACCAGTAGGATACTCTTTAATGATTAACTTGCCATTGCCCTTGCGAGCTAGATTCTCCACCTTAGATTTAAAAGTATCTTTGGTAATGTTCTCTAGCTGATCGATAGGTATGTCAAGCAAGTTAGCATCAATACGTTCAGCAATCCGCTCTTCTGCCATTTCCATTGTAATGTATAGAACATTACGGCCTTGCATCAGAGCATTAGCAGCAACGTGACACATAAAGAGAGACTTACCAACGCCAGTACCAGCAAGCGCAATGTTAAGCGTTTTACGAGGGAGACCACCTTTTGTGATTCTATTAAAATAGTCGAGGTCGAAGGGAATCCTTTCTTCTTGTTGATGATAGAAATCGTAACGCTGTTCTACGTTATCGATATAATCGTGCCCAATGTTAGTATCAAAAGATACAGCAAGGGCCTTGGTTAAAATATCAGGCAACGCGTTCTTAGTCAGATCTTGATGCTTACCATCGATAATAGAGATAGACTCCATAATGGCATTATATACAGCTTTATCTTGACACCACTTCTCAGTAGTATCTAGTAGCCATTGTTGATCAATCTCTTCTTTACCAAAGATTGCTGGTAGCATTTCCTGTGCAGCTTGATATGTATCTGCATTAAACTTATCGCTAGCGTCAATCTCAATCTGAAACGCTTCTTTGGTCGGCAGTTTGTTGTACTTGCCAACAAACATACCGATAGCATTAAACAATTGACGATATACACCTTCAAAGTAATCGGGCTTAACGAACGGTAATACTTTCCGCATATACTCTTCGTTCGTTAAGATGTTCCGAAGTATCGTCTGTTCAAGGTTGCTCATTAATCTCTTTCTCCGCTGCGCTTTCTACTATAGAATATAATACACTACCTGCAACAGTTTGTAAACGAGTATCATTAACCTTTAATTCAGGATCAGGAGTAGAAACAATTTCATAATCAAAGTTGAGACAGTCGACGCCGGCAACAATCTTGCCAAAAGAAATTACAGTTTCTGCAAACTCGCCTGTCATCAGACGAATGTCCCAATGGTCTTCATCTGTATTGCTCGCCAATAATGAATAGTCTTCATTCTCGATCATAGTTCCATCTCCGCTATAGCGTCCATCGATACTAGAGACTGATGTCCAATTTGATATTGCTTCTTCAAGAAATCTTTAAAATCTGTTTCAGCAAAGATTGGATCCCAGAATAGTTTGTCGTTAGTTCCATCGTACCGTACTTTAGGTCCAATTTCTCCAGTAGTCGTATCGACCACAGCATACCAACCATTGGAAGGCTTAGTAACATAACCACCAGCAAGAGCACAATCGAGCAGGCCAGAGTACTTACGGACACCACCTTCCCAAGAAACTGTAATAGGAATCTTAGACTTCTCTTTAACATATCGTGATTTCTCCACGTTAATAATAAAATGGTACCCTTGAATCTCTGTACCCTTCTTATCTTGCTGACGTCCAAGAATCCAGATATTATCTGCTGAATAGTAAATACCCGTGCCACCACCAACGATGTCTTTTGGGAACAGACCAATCTCTTTGTAAGTATGATTGACAGCAATCAAAGGAATGTTCTTCATAGTAAGATAAGGTGTAGCCATACGGAACAAGCCTTTAAGAGCTTTGGCACGAGACATATCTGCTACTGACTTCTCATTAATAGCATCATCCATTTCTTTCTTGGATGCCATATTACCAATAGAGTCAATAACAATAATCACCTCATCAGTACGATCCATCTCTTCTAGCTGACCAATCATATCAAACTTCAGTTCTTCTACGTTGGTAATAGGTGTATGAAGTACACGTGAGGGATCAATGCCAAACTGTTCGAAGTATGACTGGGGGCTGCCAAATTCACTGTCGTAGAACAACATAACGGCG
>Ga0075443_10000791_pt1 | contig 13264 bp, 10 predicted proteins | sample CoawatmetaG00DNA_3_FD_71583 | JGI IMG/M metagenome (GOLD analysis project Ga0075443, IMG submission 71583) | Marine microbial communities from the West Antarctic Peninsula - Coastal water metaG006-DNA | ecosystem: Environmental > Aquatic > Marine > Coastal | place: Atlantic Ocean: West... | reverse complement strand
TTTTTTGGTTTTCTTTCTTTTTTTTTGTTTATTTTTTTTTCTTTTTTTTTGTTTTTTTTTGGTTTTCTTCTTTCTTCTTTTAGTTTTTTTTTTATATATCCACCCATTTTACGAGAACTCCGTAACCGAGTATATTCATCTCGGTTATTATTTACTGTCGGTGTGGGTAAGTGACCCCTTACCTTTAAAATCGCTTTCGCGATTTTTTGGCGATATTCTTTACGCGTTAATTTCCGAGCTATTTGTCTGTTTTCTTTTTTTTCTTCTTCCTGTGATTTTTTAAATTCTCTATCCAAATCATATATTTCTTTGTCCCTTTGCAATATATTCGTCATTTTTATGGAAATTGTGTCTATCATAGCTATATTATCATTATAAAAATCACTGTTGTTGACATTATTGATTTTAAAATCCATAGAATCCACAGTTTCTTTAAACTTGATACGGTCCTGTTCGTCTGTACACAGAGTAAAGATGTATTCATCATCATTTTGCCAATATCGATATAACCATTTGGGCAATCTGGTATCCGGATGACCCAACAATTTTGCCTCATTATGATTTTTCTTGTAACAGTACTTAAACATTAGTATTAGTTCCTGCTTACTCAACCTTATTTTTGGTGGTGGTGGTTTTTTTCGGAGGTTTTTCTTTACCCATTCCTCATAATTTAACAGGGTGCAGTCACATTCCCCCATCAAATTCGCCATTTCTATCGCAATTTCTAAAAATGTAATAAATTCTCGTGCTGGATCGTGCTGGTCTTTATATGAATCACCCATTACTTTTCTAAAATGTTCTTCGGTAGTAAATTCTTTTTCGTCAAAATACCTCTTTAATGTATTTACATTTTTAATTAAACATGCTTCTGAACATTTTCTTATTGCTGCTACTTTTTTTTGCTGTTGGACCTCTTCATAGTGTCCGTCTTCATAGTTGAAGTCTATCCATAACAAGTCGATAAGATTAACTCTATGTGACCCTTTACATCTCCATTTTTCCCCATTGAAGTAATAATTACCATATCTTTTTTCGAGTTCTTTTCTGTATTTTTCTCTGTTTTTTTCCATACCGGAAATTTCTGCTATGCGTTCACTCATATCTTCCCATCCTTCCCATGGTATATTTTTCCATCTTTTATTTTCTAATATTTCAAAGTAATGAGGTACCCATTCATGTAATTTAGCAGTAGTTATAAAGTATAATTCATTTTTCATTTTGTTTACTTTTTCGATGATTGATTGGGTGGATTCGATGGTTTTGTAAAATTCCCCGTCTTCGTCGTATACATTTTTATAATTGTATGGTATTATGAATTCAGTATTAACCAAATCTGTTATTTTATTTTTTAAATCATCCAAATTAATGTAATTTTTCATATCGTGGAATGGTTTTATATTATTTTCGATTTTTGTAATAATATATTTTTTGACTTTATTTATATTGTCATAAACTATTTCACCGATCCATTCTAATTTTTCTTTCTCTCCCATGTGCTGGTTGTATTCTCCTGTATAAATTTTTCTATATCTTTCTTCAGTACCTGTTTCTGTTGTTCTTCTTTGCTCGTTTTCTAATGTACTATTCAAATATCTTACAAATTTCTTAATATTTTCTTTTAAAATCTTAACTCTAAACATACCTTCTTTGTTGCTTTCACGCGAATCAGGTCTATTATGTATACGGTGATATTCGTGCGTTTTTTCTTCAGCAGTTTTTTCTTCAGCAGGTTTTTCTTCAGTAGTTTTTTCTTCAGTAGTTTTTTCTTCATATTTTTCTTCTTTTTTCTTTTTGTATAGTGCTTCTTTTTTTTTCTTTTTGTATAGTGCTGTTCTTTTCATATATTCTTCAATTACATGAGAACTTTTTCTTTTTGCTTCATATTCTTCTGCTTCTATTCTTTTTTCCATTTGTTTTGCTTGTTCTTTTTGTTCTTCTTCCCATTTCCGCCATACCTTTTCTGGAATTGTTCCATCGACATCTGTCTCCCACCCGAAAGTTACACCTGTTTTAATCAATTCATCTCGTCTTTTATTTTTTTCTAGTTCATTTTTTTCTAGTTCAAATTTTTCAGCTTCTCTTTCCTTTTGTAGTTCTATTTTTTCATCTTCTATTCGCTTTTTTTCAGCTTGTATTCGCTCGCGTTCAGTTTTTTTCTGCTGTTTTTCTTCTTGTAGTCTTTCTTGTAGTCTTTCATCTATTTTTTTAGGTGTTTTGTATAAATGTTCTGCGTGTACGTTTTCCATATTTATCAATAGCTTTTTTAGGTAGGAATGCTCTTGTTCAGACTCAATTTTTGCTTCTTTAAAAGCTTTATCACTGCGACTCCCCCGCCACTTCTCGAGATCTTCTTTTTTTTTTTTACTTATTTTTTCTTCTTCTCTATATTTATTAATCCATCTTTGTTGTTGATGTACAAGTTCCTTTTTGAATATTTCCATAGCCCCGTTGGTCCCATAATACATATCTTCAGCAATGGCGTTAAAAAATATATTGTCTTTATCCTTTCGGCTCATCTTATATAAATAAAATAAAATAATATATGTATATGAAATTTATAAAAAAAATAAATAAATCTTTAAAAAAAATTATAATGTTTTTAAAAAAACATTATATACTATTGATTTTGTTTTTGATGATTTATTTAATAAAAAATAATTGCAGGGAGTATTTTGGCGGAATGGATGTGACTGAATGTACACCAAAAGCAGGCAGTTATTGTGGAAATGAAACAGACTCGCCAGAAACTCAAGCAAAAAATTTTATAAAAAATATAAAAATGCAAATGATGTTTTTTTCTAAAATTATTAAAAATAATTTTGGAAAATCGGATAAGGTTTTTGAAGCTTCTATAACGATTGGACTTGAAAAATTTAAAAAATTTGCAAAAAAATATAAAAAAGAAAAAAAAATTGATAATAGTAAGGTTGAAGAAATAGTTAAATACATTAAAAAAAAAATTAAATCGAACGAAGTTCTACAAAAAAGTGTTAAAGATCTTGAAATAAAAATGGAAATTGTGACCAAAAAATTACAAAGATTTAATATTGTACCAAAAGGTGCATTGTCAAAATCGATTGGGCCTGTGATAGTGTCTTTCATACCGTTACTTGTGAAAACATTGAATGAAGCTAATGGTGATAAAGGGTTTATGAATAAAAAAAATTATAAACAAAACGGATTTATTTATTTTAAAGTTTTATTGAAGGGTGGTGATGAAATTTTAGAAATGTTTATGAAACACGACCTTTATAAAAAAGAAATGTATTACAAAAAAAAAGATGAAAAAAAATAATACTTTAAATAAAAATGTATTTAAAAATAATTTTAAATACATTTTTTATAATGGAAGTCCAAGAACAAACACAACAAACACAACAAACACAACAAACCCAACAAACCCAACAACCACAACAAACCCAACAAAAAATTATTTTGTCGGATGTCGAAATTAAAGATGAAAATGTTGCGTTAAATGTAATGGTTGCCATGCTAAATATTGCTCAACAGCGTGGTACATTTTCAATTGAAGAATCATCTAAATGTTGGGAATGCATTCAAAAATTCGTAAGAAAAGCACCAGCTGAAAATAATTTAGATGTAAATTAAGACCGTTGTAAAATTTTATCATCATTAAATGGGTTATTCATATTCCTAGTTCTACCTACAAAATCTCCCTTTTTTATAGAAGCTTTTGTAGCAGCATCACCTTTCCAAGAACTATTCATTGGATTTATAGTAGCTTCCAACATAACGTTGTCTAGCTTTGATTTAACACCGATGTTTTGGTTTTCATTTTCAATACCTGTGAAATGCTTAACATTAAATGGTGGGTTCTCCATTGCGGCATCTTTCAATGGGTTTGGTGTATTAGTCACATTATATTTATTTGATAAATTACTTGGTAGACCACCCTGTTTATCTAAAGGGCTATTTTGAAGTCTATATCCTTTGTTGTTTTGTACATCGTATGTTTCTTCATAGTAAAGAATGGGGCAATTAATATTCATATATTTTTGATATTTAACAAATTCCGCGTATTCTTCTAAATTATCAAATTTAATAGGGTTAACACCGGGTATAGTTGCTTTTTTTGTATTTAATAAATGTAATTCTTTACCTTTTTTTACTAATAAATTTGGACATTTATCATATAATTCAAAACCTTCAACCAAATCTGAATGTTTATATGTTAAAGTAAATAACAATCCGATAATGAACATAGATGCTATAATGCATATTTTGAAATATTTAGTATGTTTCATTGGTTTGAAGAACGATTTCATATATATATTTTATTTATATATTAATTTCTTTATAATTTATATATGAGAGTGATTTCTGCAACACGAAATAACATCCCTTTTTTAAATAATTTGTTACAAAAAAACACGGCTGTTGTTTTTTTTACTGCACCATGGTGCGGTCATTGTCGGACATTAGAACCTATATTAAATAAAATTATGGGTAGGTTTAGCACTTCTAGAAGGGAAGGAGTAATAGCTAACGTTTCGGAAGGTGATATAAAAAATCTAGATTGTGATAACGACGTTGGTGGATTTCCAACGATAAGAGTTTTAAAAAAAGGTAAAAAAGTTAAAGATTATGAAGGTGTTAGAGATGAAAAAAGTATTAACACCTTTTTAGCTGGTGTTTTTAATGAAAACATGAAAAATGAAACCATGAAAGCCGCTATTAAAACATCACGTACACCTTATAGTTTTCTTTTAAAGAAACAAGCTAAAAAAGCGAAACGAAAAGCTAAAAAAGCTACACTAAAAGAAAAAAAAGCTACACTAAAAGAAAAAAAAGCTACACTAAAAGTAAAAAAAGCTACACTAAAAGAAAAAAAAGCTACACTAAAAGAAAAAAAAGCTAAACTAAAAGATAAAAAAAAAGCTAAACAAAAAGCTAAACAAAAAGATAAAAAAAAAGCTAAAAAATCCAAACAAAAGGCAAGAAAAACGACACAAAAAGCGAAAAAAGCTAAACGAAAAGAGACTAGAAAGATTAATTAATATTATCGATATGTTTTTTCAATATTTCCTGTATAGGTGTTTTAGGTTCCCATACATCCCATCTTACATAAATATTATTCATACATTTGCACATTGAACAATCACATTCGCTTTCACAGAAGTCGTCTTCTTTTCTGTCTGGTTCATTAAAAATAATTTCCTCGTCAGAATCATCATTATAAATTTCATCTTTAATTTTATTTATTTTTTCTTCGATGTTTTCTCTTTTTGTAAAAATAAACATTTCTAACATCATACCACGCTTAATATCCTCTGGTTTGATACAATTTCGTTTACAATGTTTTATATATAAAGCACTATGATTTAGTGCATTTTCTGAAAAATGCACTAAAGTTGAAGTTAATTCTTTGGTTTTATCGAGTTCCATGGTCATAATAATATATTTAAATAATTTTATTTAAATAATTTTATTAAAAGATTTTTATAAAAAGATTTTTATAAAAAGATTTTAATTAAAACATTTTTAAATATATATTATAATGAATTCACTAACAAAAATAATTATTACAAAAAGGGCGTGGATAAAAATGGAAGCTGTTATAAAAAAAGAAAAAAGCGAGTGTTTTATGTTATCAGCAACTTCGGGTGGTTGCAACGGTTTTAATTATGATTTAAAGTTGCTTTCCAAAAATAATTATGAAAGCTTTTTTACATCAAAAATTAATCCAATGGTGATAGAAAATGGAGCAACAAAATTATTAGTTGACCCAATGGTGGAAATGTTGTTATTGGGAACAAATATAGATTATGTAAATGAAGATTATAAGAATGGTATATTTGAGAATAAATTTATTTTTACACCTAATAAAAATATAGCTAGTTCATGTGGATGCGGTATATCTTTCAATCCAAAATAAAATTGAATTATATTTTTCTAATAAAAAATATAATACAATAAAAACAATGTCTGCAAGGATTAAAGTTAAGCTTTTTGATTTTAGAATATATAATGAAGATTTAACTGAAGAATCTGAAGAAGAAACTGTAGGCTATGTTGAAAAAAAAGATAAAAAGGAAACTGTTATACAGATGTTTGGAATGAATAAGTTGGGTAAAACATTTGCCATAAATGTTATGAATTTTAAACCATTCTTTTATGTAAAAGTACCACAATATTGGGATATTCAAAAGTTGAAAATTTTTGAAAGAAATATTAAAAAAGACATAGGTAAATATTATTCTGATTCAATTGGCAAATTTAAATTTATTAATAAAAAAAAATTATACGGGTTTGATGATAATAAAACATACAATTTTATTAAAATTGTATTTAAAAATACATCGGTATTTAATAAAGTAAAGGCTTTATGGTATACCGAAGAGGAAGATTACCGAAAAAGAAATTTGAGAAAGGCTGGACATAGAGAAGCGAAATTGTATGAAGCGAAATTACCACCTTTGCTACGTTTCTTTCATATAAAAGAAATTTCACCATCTGGTTGGATTTCATTTAATGAATCGGATATTGATTCGGAAAGCAGCGAAACGTGTTGCGATTATGAATATTGGATTGATTACGATGATATTAAGGCTGAAAAAACAATAGAAGAAGCAATACCTTTAAAAATATGTAGTTTTGATATTGAAGCGTCGTCGAGTCACGGCGATTTCCCGTTGGCAAAAAAAACATATTTGAAACTATGTCGGCAAATAGTGAATCATTGGACTACGAACAAAAAATCAATTAAAACAATTACACTAGAAGATAAGCAGGAATTATTTACTGAATTAATTTGTACTGCGTTTGGGTATGGTAATATGGATGGTATTGATAAAATATATTTGAAAAGACAAACACCTAAAAAAGATATAGTGTGTAATTTAATTGAAAAATTATTGAAAAATAATTTATGGTATTATTTGAAAAAATCGAAAGAAGAAGAGAAAACCATCGAGGAGACACAAAGAAGGGAAGAAATTAGAATGGAATTGGAAAATGAAGATATATTTACTAAAAAAAAAAAGAGTATTTATTTTAAAAATAAAGAATTTTACAAAAACAATATAATTTATTTATTGAATAGCAAAGAAGAACCGTCTTTGATAGCGGATATGATGGAAAATATTTTCAAACGCGAACCGTTCCCACAAGTCGAAGGCGACACGGTTACATTTATTGGGTCTACTTTTATGAGATTAGGTGAAAAAGAGCAATATTTAAATCACATGGTCGTTTTGAACACTTGTTCGGCGTGTCCCGATGTTCCAAATTGCGAAATTGAAACATATGATACTGAAAAGGGTTTATTATTGGCCTGGACCGAAATGATACAACGCGAAGACCCGGATATTGTCATTGGTTATAATATTTTTGGTTTTGATTATAAGTTTATGATTGCGAGGGCCGAAGAAGTGGGTTGTAAATCTAAATTTTTAGAATTAGGTAGGATAACCGGTGAAAAATCGCGTGTAATTGATTCGTCGATAAAAATTGCAAGTGGAACACATGATTTGAGGTATATCAAAATGGAAGGTAGAATTCAGATTGATTTGTACAATCATTTTAGACGAGAAGTTAATTTACCGTCATATAAATTAGATAATGTTGCGTCACATTATATCGGCGATATAATAAAAGATATTGAATTAATAGATAACAAAACAATTATAAAAAGTAAAAATTTAATGGGTCTAAAAAATGGTCATTACGTGTGTTTTGAAATATTAGGTCATTCAACTGATAAATATAAACAGGGTAAAAAATTCATAGTCGAACAATTAACAAATGATAGTTTCGTTGTTGATTATGACGTGAAAGAATTGAAAGGAAAAAAATGTAGATGGTGTTTGGCGAAGGATGATGTAACACCACAGGATATTTTTAGATTGACCAATGAAGGACCGGACGAGAGAGCCATTATTGCGAAATATTGTTTTCAGGATTGTAATCTAGTACATAATTTAATGATGAAGAACGATATTTTCACAGGTATGTCGGAAATTGCAAATATTTGTTATGTTCCCGTGGAATTCATTGTCATGCGAGGACAAGGAATTAAATTATTGTCATTTATAGCTAAAAAATGTTCAGAAAAAAATACTTTAATGCCTGTATTGGATATTGAAAAGGGAGATAGTAGTTATGAGGGAGCTATATGTTTAAAACCGTACTCTGGTTTATATATTGATAATCCGGTTGCTGTCGTGGATTATGCTTCGTTATATCCGAGTTCAATGATTAGTGAAAATATTTCACATGACAGTAAGGTTTGGACAAAAGATTATGATTTGAATGGTGAAATAGAAAAGGATAAATTTGGAAATGATATGATGTGTGGTGTTCGAGATGCTGATGGTAATTTTAAGTATGATAATCTTGATGGATACGAATATGTGGATATAACGTATGATAGATATATATGGAGACGAAAAGGAACTGGTAAAGCACAAGAAAAAATAAAAGTTGGTACGAAAACATGTCGTTTCGCGCAATTTCCTAATGGAAAAAAGGCCATAATGCCTTCTGTTTTGCATGAACTTTTGGCTGGGAGAAAGGCTACAAGGAAATTTATTAAATATAAAACGGTGACTTTATCGAATGGTGAAGAAATATCTGGATTATACAGTGTTAAGGATAAAATATGTACCATAGTTAGTGAAAAAGAAGAATGTGAATTTGATGAAGAAGATGTTGTGAGTATAAGAGATACTTATGATGATTTTATGAAAAATGTATTTGATAAACGACAACAGGGTTTAAAAGTAACAGCTAATTCACTTTATGGTCAAACTGGTGCTAGGACAAGTAGTTTTTATGAGATGGATATCGCTGCATCTACTACTGCAACTGGAAGGAAATTATTGATTTATGGAAAAAAAATAATTGAAGGGATATATGGAAATAAAATATGTGAAACGAAATATGGGAAAATCAGGTGCAAGTCCAAGGTGATTTACGGAGATACTGATTCATGTTTCCTTACCTTTAATGCAGAGGAATTGGATGGAAAAAAGATAACAGGTAAGAAAGCATTGGATATAACTATACAATTGGCAATAGAATGTGGTGAATTGGCAAGTAAATTTTTGAAACCACCTCATGATTTGGAGTATGAGAAAACGTTTGACCCGTTTTTATTATTATCAAAGAAGAGGTATGTTGGTATGTTGTATGAACATGATATAAATAAATGTAAGAGAAAATCAATGGGTATTGTATTGAAACGGAGGGATAACGCACCAGTTGTGAAAGATGTATATGGTGGAATTATAGATATTATAATGAAAGAGCAAAATATTGAAAAGGCGGTATTATTTCTGAAACAATTTTTGAAAGATATTATCGATGAGAAAATTCCATTGGATAAACTTATTATTACGAAATCATTGCGTGAATTTTATAAATGTCCTGAAAGTATTGCGCATAAGGTATTGGCGGATAGAATGGGGAAAAGAGACCCTGGTAATAAACCATCGAATGGTAGTAGAATACCATTTATATTTATAAAAACGGATAAAAAGGTTAGGTTACAGGGAGAAAGGATTGAACATCCTGATTATATAAAGGAACATGATTTGAAACCGGATTATAAAATTTATATAACAAATCAAATAATGAAACCGGTAATGCAAATATTTGCATTAGTGTTGGAAAATTTGAAGATATTTCAAGTTAGAAGGAGGGGATTTGAAAGAAAGTTGCGTTCGTTGGAACGGAAATGGAAAGACGATGATAAAAAATGCGTGGAAAACATTATGAAAGAAAGGAATAAACACGTAAAAGAATTATTATTTGATGATATTTTACGTGTTTATAATAATAAACAAACCGGACAACAGAATATCACTAGTTTATTTGGATTTTAAAGAATTTTCAAAAGAATTTTCAAAAGAATTTTCAAAAGAATTTTAATCTACATCTTCCACTTCGTCAGAGTCTTCGTCCACGACAGAGTCCCCAGTATTTAGTATTGTTTGTTCTGTACCAAAGGGATTATTTTGATAATTTGTTTCGGGAAATAACGTTTGGTTGTTTTGAATATTATTAATAATATCTGGAATTGAAAATGAAAATTCATTTGTAAAAAAATTCATTGAACTGTCTAACGAATTTGTTAAATCCGAAAAAACATTTATAACGTTTGTAGCAATTTCATTTGATAAATTAACGATATTTTCACTAATATCAAAAAAGGACTGTGTATTGGACCGTGGTAATGTGTTAGGTCGTGGTAATGTGTTAGGTCGTGGTACTGTATTGGGTCGTGGTAATGTGTTAGGTCGTGGTACTGTATTGGGTGGTAATGTATTGGAACGTGGTAATATATTGGTTCGCGTCGTAGGTCGTATATTGGGTACTGTATTGGACCGTGTTAAGGGTTGCGATAAATTATATCGGCAGATTGGACATCTCGTATCAAACTGGAACCAATTTAATAAAGGTGTTCTTGTGAAAATGTGTCCACATTGTAATATTCGTGAAACATTTGTTTCGTTTTCAAAATTCTCTCTGGTTATTGGACAAATTTGGTTATCTGATAAGTCATAAATATTCTGAATATTTAACCATGAATTTGAAATGGTTGCTGTATTAAAACTTTCTTGTGAAAGTGGAATTTGTGGGTATGTATCGTTGAGTGAAGCGTTCATTGTTTCTTGTAAAACATCAATGGTATTAGCTGCTGTAAAAAAAAATGGTGAATTTGATGCTCTCCTGTGTATAGGATTTGATGGTCTAGCTGGTGGTAGCGGTGGTTGTATAATAGATGTTGGTCTTCTAGGTTGTGGTGGGCTCCTGAACGGTTGGACTCGTGGTTGGACTCGTGGTTGGTTTCTGAAGGTTGGGTTCCAGAATGTTGGATTTCTTGGGTGTGCTTGGTGATTTCCGAATGTAGGTCTAAAGGAATTAATGAAAGGGTTATTTCTAACTGGTGCTCTCTGGATATTTTGCAAATTATCTCTGGTTAGAGTATTATTAATACCTAAAATAATATTATTATTTAAGTCGAAAAATGATTGTATTGTATTTAAATGTTGTCTATATAAACTTAAATATTCACGAACGTTATCATTACTCATTTTTATTATAAATTTGCAATTTCTTTTTAATTAAGAATAAGTTAAATATATTTAAAAAAAAATTATGAAAATATATTATGATGATGGCAAGTTTAGAAAAATCTTTTGACTATAGTGGAAAAGGATTAACAGGATTAGGAAATTTAGGAAATACATGCTTTATAAATTCAACAATACAATGTTTATCGCATACTTATGAATTAAATAATTTTTTGAATAGTGGTACATTTAAAAAAAGAATAAATAAAATACCTGAAAGTTTATTATTATTGGAATGGAATAAATTAAGAGAGTTGATGTGGAGTGAAAATTGTATTATTAAACCGGCTGGGTTTATTAGTGCAGTGCAGAAGGTTGCTAGAATAAAAGATATTGATATTTTCTCTGGATATGCACAAAACGATTTAACGGAATTTCTCAATTTTTTATTGACATCGTTTCATGAATCTATTAAACGGGAAGTAGAAATGAATATAAAAGGGAATATTGAAAATAGCGTTGATAAATTAGCAATAAATTGTTATAAAATGATGAAAAACATGTATAGTAAAGAATATTCAGAATTTTTAAATATGTTTTATGGGATACACGTATCTCAAATTTCTTCGAAAGAAAGCAATTACACAAGTTCAAGCCCGGAACCGTTTTTTACCTTGGATGTACCCATAGGCGAAAAGAAAACATTATTGGAAAGTATTGAATTGTATACACAAATAGAAACATTGGATGGGGATAATAAAGTTTTCAATGAAGAAACAGGAAATAAAGAATTAGCTACAAAGCAACTTATTTTTTGGAATTTACCCAATATATTAATTATCACACTTAAAAGATTTAATAATGATAATGAAAAAAACGATGAAATGATAGATTTTCCTTTAGAAAATTTAGACTTTTCAAACCACGTAGTTGGTTATAATAAAGATTCTTATAAATATGACTTGTTTGGGATTTGTAATCACAATGGTGGTGTGTCAGGTGGTCATTACACATCATTCGTAAAAAATGCAAATGGTAATTGGTATCATTTTAACGACACTAATGTCAATAAAGTAAAAACTGAAAGTATTAAAACTAAAATGGCTTATTGCTTTTTCTATCGTAAAAAAATATAGCAATAATTTATAAGATGAGTTTAGAAGTTTCACCTACTACAGGATTTACATATTTATTTGATAATGTAAATGATAAATTATATGAAAAATCTAAAAATCCTATAATATTCGCAGTGCTGGTATCTGTAGTTATAATATATGTATTGATTTTTAATTATTTAGGTATTACGCATACACAATCAAAAGTTATACAAAATGGACCGGGTGTAAAAGTAATTGAATTAATATTATGGGGGGTCTTTTTATTTTTAATTTTTGTGAATGCGTTACAATATTTTTTCGAGGTAGATTTCAAAACTTCAATAAAAAATATGTTTGGTGATAATCCACAAATAGATATAGCTGTTTTACCAAGTAAAAGTTTTGAAAATGATATGCAAAAAAACGAAGTTTTCCATATCGGAGATAATATTTATACATACGAAGAAGCAAAGGTAATATGTAAAGCACACGACGGTGAATTGGCAACTTATAATCAGATAGAAAAATCTTATAATAATGGTGCAGAATGGTGTAGTTATGGTTGGTCGAAAGACCAAATGGCTTTATACCCAACACAAAAAAAAACATATGATAGATTAAAAAAAGATCCATCGACAAAAAATAATTGTGGTAGACCAGGAATAAATGGTGGGTATATAAAAAATCCAAAAGTTAAATTTGGAGTTAATTGTTTTGCAAAAAAAAATAAACCAACGGATTTAGAAAGAAATTTGATGGATACACGAGCAGCTGCACCAATTACAAAAGAAAATAAGAAATTGGATTTTTATAAAAGAAACATTAATAAAATAGTAAAAAAACCATTTAACTCGGATAGATGGAGTAGTTTTTAAAAATTTATTAAAATAAAAAATATTTTTTAAAATAAAAAATATTTTTTTTAAAATCCAAATAAGTTTTTTCTTGTTTTCTTTCTTTTCTTCAATAATTTTTTCTTCTTGGTATTTTTTTTGTTCGTTGGTTTTGCTCTTAATTTTATTAATGTATTAAATAAAATATCAGTTATATTTTCAGCTTTATTTACAGCCTTATCATGTTTTTTATCAGGTTTTTTATCCGGGTTTTCGTTAATAAAATCATCTATTAAAT
>Ga0075443_10000768_pt1 | contig 13485 bp, 14 predicted proteins | sample CoawatmetaG00DNA_3_FD_71583 | JGI IMG/M metagenome (GOLD analysis project Ga0075443, IMG submission 71583) | Marine microbial communities from the West Antarctic Peninsula - Coastal water metaG006-DNA | ecosystem: Environmental > Aquatic > Marine > Coastal | place: Atlantic Ocean: West... | reverse complement strand
GTAAATGACACCATATCAATATCAGGGTGGCTAGAAATTACGGCACCTACATCGGGGCCGTCGCCATTGACCATATTGTAAACACCTGCGGGGAAGCCTGCCTGATGAACCATTTCACTAAATAGGTAGCCTGAGATAGGCGCAATTTCGCTGGGCTTAAGCACCATGGTGCAACCCGTGGCCAGTGCCGGTGCGACCTTGCAGGTAATCTGGTTTATCGGCCAGTTCCATGGCGTAATAAAACCACAGACACCAATGGGCTCTTTGACAATACATGTATTGAGCACCTGACGCTCAAACTCAAACACCTTTAACGCCTCTATTGCCGTAGCGATATGTCCTCGTCCGCAGTCAGCCTGGGCTGCGGTGGCAAAAGAAATAGGTGCGCCCATTTCCATGGAAATCGCAGCTGCCATTTCATCAATACGTGACATGTAAATCTGCAGTAGCTTTTCCATCAACGCAACACGCTCGTCGACACTAATGTGAGAATACAGCGTAAACGCCGCCTTGGCTGCGGCAACCGCAGCTTCGACATCGGCAGCAGCACCCAGTGAGATCGTTGCAATCATCTCTTCATTAGCGGGATTTTCCACATGGAGATCATTGGTCTGGACTGGGTTAACCCACTGACCATTGATATAAAACTGACGTAAATCTTTCATTGATACCCCTCATTAAATAAGCTGCATTGGCCGCTCAATATTCAAGTAGTGTAATACTCAAGACAACTTTATCCCATACCCCATTTGTGGAGAGCTAGGGGCATTTCCTTAAAGCAGAGCTTCCAGGATCTCTGCAGTTTGCGGACCGATCATTCGCTGCAGCAATTTACCGTCGGGGCCAATCACCAGTGTTTCTGGCAGCACATTAACGGGTTCAAGCCCCCAAATACCGCGTGGATCAGCCAGTAAACTAGGGAACTCAATGCCCAACTTTGCGATTTCAGCTCTTAGGGCGTCTCCCGCTGAGCCATCAAAATTAACCGCCAATACGACCACTTGGTCGGCATGCTCTTTGGCGAATTGATTAAACTCTGGGATCTCTTTGCGGCAAGGCCCGCACCAGACTGCCCAGTAATTAATAATCGTTAGCTTGCTCGAGGCACCAAATGTAATACTGTCGCCCTCAAGTAATGGATAGCTCACCTGGTGAGACTCCTGTGCACACCCCATTAGCAAAAGACTTGTCAACATCAGCTTTTTAATCATGTATCCCACCCTAGGTTCTCATTTGCTCTATATTAAACAACGCTTCAACCGTCACCGAAAAATTATTCTCTAAGGTAGTACGGGTTTTTGTAATAAGTAGTTCGTAGTTTACATGCCAAGGATGCGAAGACAGTAGTTTATCCGCTCCCTGCTGCGGGGAACTCAAGAGATTCTCACCCAGCCAGCCAGCCACATCGGTCAGGGTAATGGAGCCCAGATCCCGAATCAGCGCATAGTGGCCAAGTGCCGTTTTTTCGAGTACCGACTGTTGCAGCAGGCTATTGCGCAGCCGCTTCCAGTGTTCTGCATCCAAGCCTACATGGACAATATACTGATCAGATAGGGTATTGCCCTGCTGCTGGAGCTGCCGACAATGCCAAAGCACCATCAGAGTGGCCAACAAATCAGTCAGCTTGTTGCCATGCCCCTCATACCGAAAGGTTTCCAAGCTGCGCACCAACTCAGCGCCAATCAAAATAAGCACCCAAAGCAGGTATATCCAAATCAAAAATAATGGGATAACAGCAAACGCTCCATAAACGCTGGTGTAGCTCGAATAGGCCACTAAAGCGCCAAACAGAGCCTTGGCACTTTCAAACAAAATCGTGGTGACCAGCCCCCCAATGAAGGCATGCCGCGCCCTAACCTTGCAGTTTGGTACCGCGATAAATAGTAGCGTCAAAGCCATCCAGGTCAGCAGCCAAGGCAGGTAAGCAAACAGATACTGCCCGATTCCCAGTGCATCAACCTCATCAACCATCAAACTAAATGACAGGAGATACGTTTTCATCACCACCCCCGCCGCCAGCAATAATGGCCCAAGGCTCAAAATAGCCCAGTACAATAAGAACCCACTGAGACCTCGGCGACCGCCATCAGTACCCCAGATATGGTTGAATGTTTTTTCTATATTGGCGAGCATTAAATAAGAGGTAATCATCAAAATAATTGCACCAACCGAACTCAACTTGCGCGCCTGAGAGGAAAACTCCCTGAGGTACCCAGCGATCTCTTGTCCACTACTGGGCAGTACCTTAGAGAATATCCAACTTTCGACCTGCGAGCCGGCATCTTGAAAGGCGGGTATTAATGAAAACATGCTGTACATCAGAGTCAGCATAGGCACTATGGCAAACAGACTCATATAAGTAAGTGCTGCTGCGCTCTGGCGACAGCCATCTCGATTAAACCGAAACACCATGTAGCTTAGAAAATGCCATAACATGGCTGCGTATTCGTTTACTTTTGTGACAAAAGACCGCATAGAGCACCTTATCCATGTTTGGTTTAATTCGTTTTGGCCTTACAATAACCCGATTCAAAGCCGGTTACGTATTAGGATAGTCTATGACCACTATTTACCATAATCCTCGCTGTTCAAAATCACGGCAAACTCTGGAAATATTACAGTCAAAAGGTCTGAACCCTGACATTGTGCTTTATCTAGAAACACCTTTAGATAAGCTGTCTTTATCAGGCTTGCTGCAAAAGCTGAATCTGGGAGTCTCTGATCTGGTGCGCCGATCAGAGAAAGATTTTGAAGACAACGACTTAGGCAAGCCCGGGGTTACTGACGCGCAATTACTGGATGCCATGGTTAAACACCCGAAGTTAATTGAGCGCCCGATCGTGGTGGTGGGCGATAAGGCCGTGTTGGGCCGCCCCCCAGAAAACGTTTTGGAGTTACTGTAGATGTCTGATCCTTATGTTCTTGTCCTATATTACAGCCGCAATGGGCACGTGAAAATGCTCGCTGATCAAATTGCGCTCGGCGTTGAGCGTGGTGGTATGGAAGCTCGATTGCGTACGGTGCCTGCGATTTCCACCGTTTGCGAAGTCAGTGAGTCCGACATTCCTGAGCAGGGTGATATTTATTGTAGTCAGCAGGATCTAGCTGATTGCTCCGGTTTATTATTGGGCAGCCCGACCAGATTTGGCAATATGGCTGCGCCACTCAAATACTTTATTGATGGCACAGCAGGTCTTTGGATGAATGGCGCATTAATTGATAAACCCGCAGGGGTTTTTAGCTCGACATCTAGTCTGCATGGTGGCCAAGAATCTACACTACTGAGTATGATGCTACCACTTCTGCATCACGGCATGCTCGTTGCGGGGATCCCTTATTCAGAGGCGTCTCTGACCGCAACCAAAACCGGTGGTACGCCTTATGGTGCAACCCATGTTGAAGGCGACAGGCTCAGCGATGATGAAATTCGACTTTGCCAGGCTCAGGGTAAACGCGTTGCCGAACTAGCTACCAGACTTATTTAATCTAACCGATAATAGCCATACATAATATAGGATCTACAATTTTGACCACGGCACTGAAACTTTCCATCAGCAGATTCCTGACCCGAGCAAGCTACGTACTGCTACTGGTAACTTTGACCCTAAATCTTTGGCTGCAAGACGCTCCCTGGATAATTTACATTGGTACCCTATTACCTCTGGGGCTTTTTATTTCCGGCATGCTCAACGATAACTTACGCACGCTTATATGGATGGGCTTTGTGATATTGCTCTACTTCTATATCCTCATACCAAAGGTCAGTGTTAGCGAACCTCGTGCCTTAGATATTGTAGAGCTAGTACTAACGGTTATTCTGTTTTGCGCATCCATGATGTATGCGCGTATTAGACAGGTAAACAATCTTTAAGCTATTGGCAGAAAAGGACATTCCTATGACTGAGCATCAACCAGGTATTATTCGGCGCTTCTTTCGATTCATCGGTCGGATTGCCTCCGGAATTCGTGCACTATTCAGTTTATTGTTTGTGGTATTTTTTGGCTTTGTTATCGCCGGAATGTTCGCTGATGGTATTCAGTCAATTCCAGAACAAGGCGCCCTATATCTTGCGCCCAGCGGCGTGCTTGTCGATCAAAAAAGCTATATAGATCCCGTTGGACAACTTATGGCCCCGACTAATTCGGGAGACAATGAGACCTTGGTACGCGACATAATCGAAGCTGTGGACAGAGCGCGCTATGACAGGCGAATAACTCATCTGCTGTTGGATACGGATTACATGTCCGGCGGCGGCATCAGTAAACTTGAGGAGATTGGCGCGGCGCTTTCGCGCTTTAAGGAAAGCGGCAAACCCATGATTGCAGTGGGCGACAACTTTAATCAACAACAGTACTTTCTCGCGGCGCATGCTGATGAAATTATTCTTAACCCCTTCGGCGGCGTCATGCTAACTGGGTTTGGTGCCTACAATAGTTACTTTAAAGATGCTCTCGATAAACTCAAAATCAATATGCATATATTTCGCGTCGGCAAATATAAGAGTGCCATTGAGCCCTTTGCAGGCAATAGCATGTCGGCTGAATCTAAAGAAGAAACACAGGAGTTAATAGACTCATTATGGCAATTCTATAGTTCCCAAATAGAAAATTTGCGCCAGTTACCCAAGGGCACGATTGATGACTTTGCCAGCAACCTGCATCTTAAAATTACTGCAGCTGAGGGCGACAGCGCTGCTCTAGCCAAGCGGGAAGGACTGGTCGATCGGATTGCTACTCGCAGCGAAATAGTTGCCTATCTTAATCAGGTGATGCCGGGTACAGACGGGAAATTTAGCAGTATCAATATGAGAGCTTACCTCAACAATAGCCGACTCGCCTCAGGTTCAACCACTAATAAATCTAAAATTGCCCTCGTGGTAGCCAAGGGTACTATCCTTGATGGTGAACAGCCGGAAGGGTCTATTGGCGGTGACACCTTAGCGGGAATTTTTGCGGATCTACGAGATGACGCTAGCGTTAAAGCCGTGGTGCTGCGCATCGATAGCGGGGGGGGCAGCGCATTCGCTTCTGATATTATTCGTGATGCTATTTCGGCCACTCAGAACCGAGGAATTCCGGTAGTGGTATCTATGGGCAGTTATGCTGCCTCTGGGGGCTATTGGATTGCTGCTGAAGCGGATCAGGTACTGGCTATGTCTACCTCCTTGACAGGCTCCATTGGCGTATTTGGCGTTATACCTACAGTTGAGGATTCGCTGGCGGCGCTCGGTATTTATTCAGACGGTGTCGGCACTACAAATATCTCCGGCATGATGCAACTAGACAGGCCCATGACCGCTCAAACTAAAATGATTTTCCAGGCGGGTGTCGATAATATTTATGCGCGCTTTATTACCCTAATTGCTGATGCTAGAGGCACAACACCCGCGGCCGTCCATGAAATAGCGCAGGGCCGAGTTTGGACTGGCAAGAGGGCTTTAGAACTCGGTTTGGTCGACCAGTTGGGTGATTTGAATGAGGCGATTATTGTCGCCGCAAACCTGGCAAAAATTAAAGACTATGAGGTGGACTATCGCCGCAAGCCAATGACCCTCTATGAGCAGCTGTTTACTCAATTCAACAGTAATGTCCGCGCTTCTATGGCGGGATTCGGCGTTCAGGTTTTGCTGCCCACCTCCCTACGAAAGCAGGCGGAGAGAATCTTTAAGCCACTGCATGTATTGGATAGCCTAAACGATCCCAAAGGACTCTATCTTTTCTGTGAAAACTGTCCGCTCTAAAGAGACAGAATCGACTTTACAAAAGGCATTGTCAGGCGCCGCTGTTCCTGCAGTGACGCACTGTCCAATACCTCAAGTGCTGCCATCAGCAGCTTTATATCTCTCGGCAGCCGATGCAGCATAAATAGGGCGACGTCATCCGACAGATACAGACCGCGACTGTTGGCTCGATACTGCAAGAGACGTCTACGATCTGCATCTTTATATTCAACCATTTGCAAGGTCACGCCTGACTTTAAGCGCGAAGATAAATCTGCCAGTCCAACATCGAGTTCATCAGGTGCTAGATGAGCCCCAACGATTAAGCGCGTGTTAGCCTCACGGCAGCGATTAAATAGATTAAATAAGGGCTCCTGCCAATGCGCTTGATAGGCTACCAAATGTAAATCGTCGAGGCACACTAAAGGTGCGCTGTCCAAGCCCTCTAATACCTCTTGGGGCGGGTAATCTTGCAACTCGTCTAATGGCAGATACACCGCACCCGCATTTCGGCCCAGCGCGGTCTGCTGACAAACAGCCTGAAGTAAATGGGACACACCGGAACCACTCCCACCAAATAAATAGGCGAATTTGCGGCCCTCATCTTTTAGCAGAAAAGTCGCCATGTGCTGTGGAGTGCCGTTAGGCGCATAAAAATTATCGAAAGTGGCCTGATCGTCCAGCGCAATAGCCAGACTGAGTTGTTTAGAATTATTCACTTACCTACCCAATTAAAGCGTAACTTTCCTGCATACAGACTATGTTGCAGACTTTCATTTTGGAACTTACCGCTGCGTACCAGTGCCGATTGTAATAAATCCACACCACCTTCGACTTTAACTCTCAAGGTCATCTCGGGACCATCGACAGCAGAGACCTTTAACGACTGGACCAGCTCCAATTTACTGAACTGCGCCAAGACAGCCGTGTAATCATCAAATGATACAACGCCATCGACATGGACCACTAAGTCATCAGGATTTACTTGCGGAATATAGGTGAAAGACTGGGCAAGATTATCAACTAACTCATCAACTGCCTCAGCCATAAAGGGCTGACCGCTGGCCGCATGAAAATTCCTAAGCTGTCGGCTACCACCTACCTGAGACAACCAGGTTCCCCGAACCTCTCCGGAAGAGGTAACATAAAAACGTAAGGCCAGCCAGCCATCGGTCTCGTAGCGATTAGAGGCATTGTCAATTAAATCGGCATTAAGGCTCCAGGCCTCATTCACCGAAAGTGAGAGCTGATCCTTAAGATCATAGGCGGGCAACACATAGGGAATACCCCGAATCTGCATGGCTTGATCAAAGTGGTCCAGAGGCGATGAACCCTGTTCAATTCCACTGGGTGAGTGTTCATTGATAAAGCCTCTGCCTTTATCTGTATCGTCCCGAACAATCCAAACCAATAGCCGCGGCCGATTTGAAGGCAATACCGGCAACTGAGCCTGGCGTATGATTTGATCGATCGCTTGGCGAGCAAAGCTCACTGACAGTCCCAAGCCCGATTCAAGACCCAAGCCAGCATCAGGTAAACGATTAAAGCCAATACTCGAAACATAGCGATCGGGATTCGCTAGAAAGGACTGTAAACCCGATGCCCATATAATATTGCTGTTGCCCGTCAACTTAATGAGCACCTGTTCGAGCGCATCTTGAACACCGATTTGACGAGATTCTGCAGTTTGGTCAGCCACTGGAACCAAACCACTATAGAGCCCAGAAACCTCTTCGGCCAAGGAATGCAGACTAAAACAAGCCAGAATCACTATAAATGTCCTTTTCACCGACTTTTCTCCCATTTAATTTGCTTCATTGTACCAGTGCTTAATGAAACTTTGGCTGACTGTCTCTAAAATACCCATTCCACAGAGGAAGCGTCAATATGACCGAAAAAACTCAATCATTGAGCTACAAAGATGCTGGCGTTGATATCGACGCGGGTAATGCCCTTATTGAAAAAATTAAGGGGGCCGCGAAAAGAACTCGACGTCCAGAAGTTATGGCTGGACTGGGAGGATTTGGCGCACTGTTTGAACTGCCTACCGGCTATCGAGAACCCGTTATGGTCTCAGGTACTGACGGTGTTGGCACCAAATTACGTCTGGCCATAGATTACGGCAGACATGACACGGTTGGCATCGACCTAGTCGCCATGTGCGTCAATGACTTGATTGTCTGCGGTGCAGAGCCGCTGTTCTTCCTCGACTATTACGCTACAGGCAAACTTGATATTGATACAGCCGCGGCCGTCGTCAATGGTATTGCCGACGGCTGTGAACTCTCAGGCTGCTCATTGGTCGGTGGTGAGACCGCGGAGATGCCTGGAATGTATGAAGATAGTGACTACGATCTCGCTGGCTTCTGCGTAGGGATCGCAGAAAAATCCGAATTAATTGATGGTAGCAAAGTTGCCATCGGCGATACGCTGATTGGTTTAGCCTCCAGCGGCCCCCATTCCAACGGCTATTCACTGATCCGCAAGGTCCTTGAGGTGACAGGTGTCGATCCCGCCACCACTAAGATTGATGGCGAGCTATTGATCGATCTACTGATGGCGCCGACTAAAATCTATGTGAAGACACTACTGGGGCTAATCGCTCAAACTCCAGTGCACGCTCTGGCGCATATTACTGGCGGTGGTCTACTGGAAAATATTCCAAGAGTGCTGCCCGACAGCACTAAGGCGGTTATCGATACTAAGGCCTGGAGGAGGCCTGCCGTTTTTGACTGGTTACAGCGTGGGGGTAATATTGACGAACAGGAAATGCATCGTACCTTGAATTGTGGTGTGGGTATGGTTATCTGCGTGCCTACTGACTCGGCACAAACTGCAATGGATTTTCTAGAGGCCAATGGCGAAGATGCGTTTGTATTGGGTACGATCGAAGCCTCTGAAGTCCGCGAAGAACAGGTTCAGTTGCGTGGGCTGATTTAATGACTAACGGCCTAATGCTGAAAGCAGGACAAAAAGCACGATTAGTCGTGCTGATCTCCGGCGGAGGCTCTAATCTGCAGTCTTTTATCGACGCCTGCGGCGCTGGGCTATTAAATGCCGAGATTGTCGCTGTTATCAGTAATAAATCTGGGGTTTACGGATTGGCGCGAGCTACAGCCGCGAATATACCCAACATCGCCATCGACCATCGCGCCTTTGACTCTAGAGAAGAGTTCGATGAAAGCCTTGCGCAGATTATCGAAAGCTATCAGCCAGACTTAGTGGTACTCGCGGGCTTTATGCGCATACTCACCAATTTTTTTGTCAGCCAGTTTTTGGGCAGGCTAATCAATATTCATCCATCATTGCTACCCGCTTATCCCGGTCTCAATACACACCAGCGAGCGATTGATGCCGGTGACACGGATGCCGGAGCTACCGTACACTTTGTGACCGCCGAACTTGATGGCGGCCCCCCAGTTCTGCAGGCTCGCCTGCCAATAGAGGCTGGCGATGACTCAGCGGCGCTCTCTGCCCGAGTATTGACCTTGGAGCATGTGATCTATCCCACTGCTGTGCAGTGGTTTTGTATCGGCCGGCTACAGATGACCGCCGGAGTCGCATACCTTGATGGCACGGAACTCCCTACAGAAGGAATTGTTTTTAGCGAAGCTACTGAACTATAAGCGTATTTGTTACTCTATAGGGCAGTTGCAACGAAAAAATCTAGAGTAATCATATAATGTTTCGAAACCCAATTATGTTCGTTATGGTAAGTCTTCTGGCACTTAACATCCCTATACAGGGGAGCGCATCGCCCCTAGCAACTTACAGTGCCAACTACAGCGCTGAATTCAACGGCCTAGAGATCAAGGCTACAAATCGCATAGAGGAACTATCCCCGGGCCAGTATCGAGAAACCTTCGAGGCACGCAATATCCTTGGCAAAATCGATGAGGAAGCTTTATTTAGCCTCTCGGAAGATCATCAGATAATTCCCCAACAATATAGCCGAAAGCAATCCATAATGGGTGTCGCACGTGAAGAGAATCAGCTCTTTGACTGGTCGAATACACTGTTGCGCTACACTAAAAAAGGACAAATGAGCGAGATCCCAATTATCGTCGGCACACTCGATATGACCACTCATAAACTGCAATTGCGCCGCGATCTTCAGGCGGGAAAAGAGATTTTTTCGTACCCTGTTATTTCTAGGAAAAAGCTGAAACAATACACCTATGAGATTGTGGGTGCAGAAGTATTAGAGACTGCGCTTGGACCGTTAAACACAGTAAAAATGCAGCGTGTCGCAGCGGGTGAAAAACGTCAAACAACCATTTGGTTTGCAGTTGACTGGGAGCATATCATTGTTAAATTAATGCGTATTGAAGATGGCGAAAGCTATTTTATGGATTTTATAGACGGGGAAATCAACAGTAACCCAGTTCTACCATTAAAGATTGTCACCGAGAAATAGTTATGCCAAAGCCTCGTAATAAAGCCGGTACAAGTAAGTTTATTCTTGCCCTAGGGACTTTGGCTGCGTTGGTCGTCATTGGCGGTGTGATCTATCAGTCACAGGTCGCCACCGATTATGGGCCCGAATATGTCTCTTTGCCAGAACCCGTTGCTGAACCGGTCAATTTGGCAGCGCCAGTGCCCGAGGCGTTCATCGCACCCCCAAAAGACACGACATTGACACCGGATCCATCGGCACCAGCCACAGCCGTGACTAAGCTACCATCGATCGATAATAGCGATGGGTTTATCCGTGAACGCATGCTGGTTATGAAGCATGCAGCTGAATTGGAAAAATGGCTTAGCAGCGACGACCTAGTGCGGCGCTCAGCTAGCTATGTTGACGGTCTGGCCCGTGGCCTCACACTGCATAAAGTATTGCCCCTCACTGCGCCGGAAGGCAATTTCGCCACCCATACTGAGGGTGAGATTATTTGGCTAAATGCCGGAAATTACGAGCGCTATGACACCGCAGTGGAGGCCATCGCTTCATTAAACATGCAATCAATGGCGCAGATGTTTCACTTTACGCGGCCATTACTAGAAAGTGCATTTGCAGAGATGGGGTATCAGCCTCGTCAGATGGATGGCATTATTTTACAGGCATTGGACAATATTTTAGCCACACCAATCATCGTTGAGCCCATTCGGTTAAAGCGCGAGTCGGTAGCGTACAAGTTTACCGATCCAAATTTGGAGGGATTAATGCCTCTGCAAAAGCAACTTTTGCGGGCTGGTCCAGCCAATACTCAGCGCATTCAGGAGCAGGCTCTGTCGCTTCAAGAAGCCTTATTAAGGCCATAAAGCATAACTTTGTGGCAATATGAAGCTGGTTACAGCCTACGTTGAACTCGGCTACAACTAGGCTTTTGGCAGGGTAACGCCGGTCTGACCCTGATACTTGCCGCCGCGGTCTGCATAGGATGTGGCGCAGACTTCGTCGGATTCAAAAAATAACATCTGCGCAACGCCCTCATTGGCATAAATCTTTGCCGGAAGATTAGTCGTGTTAGAAAATTCCAACGTTACATGACCCTCCCACTCTGGCTCAAGCGGCGTGACATTAACGATGATGCCGCACCGAGCATAGGTCGACTTTCCTAAGCATATGGTCAGCACGGAACGCGGAATACGAAACCACTCCACCGTTCGAGCTAAGGCAAAAGAATTAGGCGGAATAATACAGGAGTCACCTACCATATCGACAAAGGAGTCATCATCAAAATTCTTGGGATCCACTGTCTTCGAGTGCACGTTGGTGAATACCTTAAACTCATTGGCACAGCGAACATCGTAGCCATAACTTGACGTTCCATAGGAAATTACCCGTTCATCCCCAGAGTAACGTACCTGCTCCGACTCAAACGGCGAAATCATTTGGTGCTGATCTGCCATTCGGCGAATCCAGTTATCAGATTTGATGCTCATTTAAAACAACTCCAACTCAATAGGGATAAAATTTAGCCGGTATCATACCGACTTATCGGCGATCGGCAACCAGCGCTTATTGGAATACGATCTCTGGCCCCGCGGTATTGTCTGCGGCCTCCAAGCTAGTTATGACTGCCTGAGCAATTTTTTGGTAGGATTGGGCAATTTCACCATCAGAGTCTGCGACAATCGAAGGTAAACCCCGATCGCCGTTTAAGCGGATAGAGCGATCCAGAGGCAAGCTTCCGAGCAACTCAGTACTGTATTGATTGGCAACTTTGATACCGCCTCCGTCGCCAAAAATAGGCTCGGCATGGCCACACTCACTACAAATATGCACGGCCATATTTTCCACTATACCCAATACAGGGATATCTACTTTAAGGAACATCTCGATACCCTTTTTGGCATCCAATAACGCAATATCCTGAGGCGTAGTAACAATCACCGCGCCGGAAATCGCCGCTTTTTGCGCTAGCGTTAATTGGATATCCCCGGTACCTGGCGGCATATCGACCACTAAAACATCGAGTTCGCCCCACCGAGTTTGCTGTAATAACTGCAGTAATGCACCGGAGGCCATCGGCCCACGCCATGCCATTGGTGTCTGCTCTGTGACCAGATAGGCCATAGACATCGTCGCTAGGCCATGTGCAATGATAGGTGCAAAATGCTTTTCATCGGCGGCTTCAGGCCTTGTTCCTTCCTCTACACCTAGCATCATCGCGATACTGGGGCCATAGATGTCGGCATCTAATAAGCCTACTTTTTTCCCCTCGGCTTGCATCGCCAGCGCGAGGTTGACTGCTGTTGTAGATTTTCCCACTCCGCCCTTGCCCGAGGCAACGGCCACTATATATTTCACCTGATCCAACACAAAAATACTCCAATCAATACAATTTTGACCTAATAGGCCAGCATAAAACCCCGTAACTAACGCGATAGCACATGAAAACTTGCTACAAAATCGCTATAGTTGCAGGCCACAAAAAGCCGCTAAAACAAAGAATTTAACTCATGGCCAAAAAACGACAGATCCTAGTCACTAACGCCCTTCCTTACGCCAATGCGGCGTTGCATCTCGGTCATATTTTGGAATACACCCAAACCGATGTCTGGGTGCGCTTCCAGAGAATGCGCGGCAATGAATGTTACTACCTTTCTGCCGATGATGCTCATGGAACTGCAATCATGTTGAAGGCTGATGAAAAGGGTATTAGCCCAGAGCAGCATATTGCCGATATGCGCGCTATTCACGAAGCCGACTTTAAAGATTTCCTGATTAGTGTGGATAATTACCATACGACCCACTCGGACGAAAATCGTGCTTTCTCTGAACTGATTTACAATCGACTCAATGATAACGGTCATATCGCTACGCGTGAGATCACTCAGGCCTTTGATCCAGAGAAAAATCTGTTTTTAGCCGACCGTTACATTAAAGGTACCTGTCCTAAATGTCATACCGACGATCAATATGGTGATAATTGTGAGTCCTGCGGTGCAACCTACGCGCCAACGGATCTGATTAATCCAGTATCGGCTATTTCCGGGGCCACTCCTATAGAGAAGGCATCGACACATTATTTCTTTAAGCTGCCCGAGTTTACTCAGTTCCTGCAGGATTGGACCCGCAGTGGCGTCGTGCAGCCTGAAGTGGCCAACAAACTTGGCGAATGGTTGGATAGTGGTCTGCAAGAATGGGATATCAGTCGCGACGCTCCCTACTTTGGTTTTGAGATTCCCAATGCGCCGGGCAAGTTTTTTTATGTCTGGCTCGATGCGCCAATTGGCTATATAGCTACCTTCAAAAATCTATGCGACCGCGAAGGCATGGATTTTAATCATTATTGGAATGAAGACAGCGATACAGAGC
>Ga0075443_10000762_pt1 | contig 13537 bp, 8 predicted proteins | sample CoawatmetaG00DNA_3_FD_71583 | JGI IMG/M metagenome (GOLD analysis project Ga0075443, IMG submission 71583) | Marine microbial communities from the West Antarctic Peninsula - Coastal water metaG006-DNA | ecosystem: Environmental > Aquatic > Marine > Coastal | place: Atlantic Ocean: West Antarctic... | reverse complement strand
GATGTTTCATCAGATAATCTAATTGGCTATATAGACTATTTTGGGCCACAGGAACCTCTGGTTATCAATGTAGATCAAGCTATTTTTAACTTCCCAGATCCTGCACCAGAAACCACTGAGATAGAGGATGTTTTAGATGACATCGATCCAACAAGGTTAATTGACGCTGACGTAACCATCAAAAAAATCATCAAAAATGGCGAACCTTTTGGTCAATGGGAGTTCAAAATTAGACGTGACTCAGATCAGGTATATGTCCATGATTTAGATGCGTTCATTCGCCATAGTCATCTACAGGGAAATCTGATTTGGCAGAAGATAGATGGCATTCATTACACTCAGTTTACTGGACGTGTTGAATCTAATGATATGGCGAATATGTTAATGGCGTGGGGTTATAACCCGGGTTTGACTGCCGAAACTTCGGCAATCGAGGTGCAATTGAACTGGCCCTATTCACCCTTGGCTTTTACCCTAAAAGATACCAGTGGTGATTTAGGTTTACGCCTCAAAAAAGGCAGCATATCCTCTTCACCTAATGCTGCTCAAGGCCTCAAGGTGTTAGCTTTGTTTGATGTTAGCCGCTTGATAAATAGGCTACAGCTTGATTTTACTGACATTATTCAGCCAGGCTTTAGTTTTGACAGTGTGACGGCGCATTATAGTTTTGATAAAGGCATAGCATCTACAGTGACTGCGTCCACCTTTAAAGCCTCTACCTTAAATCTAACCATGGATGGCTGGATCGACTTTAAGCGAAGGCAAGTAGACAACAACCTAATTATTACATTACCAGTAGCAGATAAGTTGCCACTTGCTGCACTCATAGCTGGCCTGCCGCAGCTGGGCGGTATGATCTACGTTGTTAACAAACTCATTGGTGATGAATTAGCGACTTTTACCAGTGCCCGTTACCATGTGGTGGGCTCGTTGGACAAACCTGAAGTGAAGTTGGTGAGGTTTTTTGATAAAGACTACCAGCAGCAATCTGTGAAGGAGCGTATCGAAAATGTCATCTCTATCGAATGATCCCAGCTCACATTTAAACGAAGCGATTGACTTAACGGGTCTTGGCCCGGCAGTGGCTGTGGTGCAGCTGGTCAGTAAACTCAGTGTTAAAGACAATTTGTTAGAAGCTGCTTCTCAGATCCAACGAGCGAGCGGTAATGGCGCTCAGCTGATCATGCTACCTGAGAGTTTTGCAGTGTTTGGAGATCCTCAAATGCTGTTACATGGTGCTGAGGCAGCCACACCAAAAAAAGGTTTGCGCTTGTGGTTATCACAACAAGCTAAGGCAAATAAAGTATGGTTAATTGGTGGCACCATTCCTTGCCAAGAGGGCATACAAGATTTAACTAAGGTGCGCTCAGCCTGTTTTGTATATGACCATGAGGGTGTCGAGGTTGCTAGGTATGATAAAATCCATATGTTTGATGTAGACATCGCAGACAGCCATGGCAGTTACCGTGAGTCTGACACGTTTGAAGCAGGCGATGATTTAGTGGTCATTGACACACCGGTAGGTAAGGTTGGCTTGACCATTTGTTATGATTTACGTTTTGCTGAAATTCACGCAAAATTGGTGGATTTGGGTGCCCAGATTATAGTTAATGGTGCAGCCTTTACTAAAATCACCGGTCAGGCACATTGGCACACTCTATTGCGTGCCAGGGCCATTGAGACACAGTGTTACATCCTAGCTGCATCTCATGGTGGTCAGCACGATCATCGTCAAACCTTTGGACACTCAATGATTATTGACCCTTGGGGAAAAATCCTAGTAGAGCTTGGTGAAGGGCCAGGTGTTGCCCTAGCCCGAGTCAATCTTGACCATTTGAAGGCAATCAGAACAGCATTTCCGTTACAATCACAAAGACGATTGACATAAAAACTACAATAAAGAAGGCGTTTATTGCAGCAGTCTTAACACCACTAGTTCCTAGTAGGAGCGCCTTGATCCAGCATACTTACAATACGTGCTTGTGTTGCATCAGACTGAGCTAAGCGCAAGAAAGACTCTCGTTCAGCATTAAATAAGTCCTGTTCACTCATCATAGTGTTGGCTTTGACTTTACCGCCAGTAAAAATTCTTGCAAGCTCTGTGCCTACAGCCACGTCATGGGCAGTGATTTTTTGCTGGTCGTGCGCTTCAAATAACCAATCCATCATCTCACGATAGGTTTCCTCACCCGCCATGGCTAGAGGCTTGCGAGGCTTAGCTTTTTGAACTGTATCAAGTTGCGATAAGGCTTCGCTCAATAAGCGATCCCGGTTCATCATATATTGATCTTCAGGGTAAAGCATAGCTTGTTCAGTCGCTTCAATAGGCGACTTTGCAGTCCATCCATAACCCACAATCATAAAGGCTTTCCATGCAGCTGCTTTAATGTCGCCTAGCACTTCATACCAGCGATATAAATACTCTTTACATCCGCCACCGCCAGGCACCACGCCCACACTAGCTTCAACTAAGCCCATGACACAGTTTGAGTGTCCAATTACATGATCAGCTGCCAAAACCACTTCAAACCCGCCACCAATTGACATGCCAGCAGGCGCTGCAATAACTGGCAATGGGCAGGTATTAATAGCGTGCATGGTTTGCTGAAAGTAATTTAAGAAATGATCCATACCTGCATAATTTTGAGCTTCAAAAAAACCACGAAAGGCGGTTAAATTAACACCACAAGAAAAATGCTGAGCATCATTATGGAGCACAATGCCACGTAATTTTAAAGTTTGAGCTTGGTCTAACGCGTGTCGAATGACATCCATAGAGTCTTTATCTAAAGCATTAGCCTTGGAATGAAATTCTATAATGGCCGCATTATCGTGTACAAACCAGCTCGCCTTAGCATTACTATACTCAGGTGTTAATGTTTGACGCAATTCTGAGAAACGCAACACGCCAGAAGGGCGTTTGATTGCAACATACTCAGCACTTTCGTCTAAGCTACATAATTGTCGCTCAATTACTGTGTAAAAGCCTTCTTTTTCGGCTGCTAGTAAGAGCATTGGGGCCACGTTGCGACCTTCTTTTTGCATCCGTTCAACAACACGTTTGGCACCAATTTGATCCAATAATTCAAACGGCCCATAAATCCAGTTATAGCCTAATTTCATTGCATCATCGATGGGTAAAATATTACTACCAATCTCAGGAATGAGAGCAGCGGCATAGTTTAAAGTGCTAGATAACACTTGCCATGCAAAACGAGCATAAACACTGTCATCATCTAATAATGCAGCTACACCTTGAGCCTCAGCCTTTTGTGCCAGTGGCAGCTGTAAGCGAGTAGTAGAGTGGTATTCACCGGTGGCCAAGTCCAGTACTTCTCTCCCAGTATCAGTGTCGCGATAAAACCCTTGCCCACCTTTGTTACCTGTTTGCCCATTGGCGACCATTTTTGTCATTAAAGGAATTGGCTTTGCATATTGATGAAAAGCATCACCAGCTGGCAATATAGTTTCTAGGCTCTTTGCCACATCAGCCATTAGGTCAATGCCTATTAGATCGTATAAACCAAAGACACCAGTTTTTGGAATGCCCATAGGTCGGCCAAATAAAGCGTCAGCTTCATTGGGTGATAAACCCATATTAAAGGCAGTATGCAAGGCGCATTGAATTGCAAAAACACCAACACGGTTACCCAAAAATCCAGGTGTGTCTTCACATACCACCACCCCTTTACCTAGGTTGCTTTCACAAAACTGACTTAAGGTGTTGATCACATCGTCGTGTGTATGTTCGCCACGCACCAGTTCTAATAAACGCATAAAGCGCACAGGATTAAAGAAATGGGTAATTGCAAAACGTTCACAAAATGCTTGAGGCATGCCTTGGGTAAGCAGGCTAATGGGTATGGTCGACGTGTTTGAAGTGACTATGGTATCAGTGCGAGCGATCGCACTAATACGTTGATATAACGCGTGTTTCACATCCAAACGTTCAACCACAGCTTCTGCGATCCAATCACAATCTGCTAACTGATCAAAGTCGTCCTGCGTATTACCACAGTGAATCAAATTACCTGCTTCGTTACTCATCAAGCCTGGAGAGTTGGTGTTGTGTAGACGCTTAAAGCCGCGCTCTGCTAAGGCGTTAACATTTTCACCAGAGCTTGGTAAATCTAACAGCCACACTTCCACACCTGCGTTGGCCACTTGGCCCGCAATTCCGGCGCCCATTGTGCCTGCGCCTATCACTGCTACTTTTTTAATGGTTTTGTTTTCGTTTGACGCATTGTTGATTAGCTTAGCCATGGTTATTTCTCAATGGACAGGATAAATGACTTCATAATGTTAAGGCTTTCTTTGGGTGCTTCCATAGGGAGCATATGCCCCATTCCTTTAACCACGTGTGCTTTTGTATTGAGCGTTTGGGCTAGCTTTAAACCTTCTCTTTTTGGGGTCATCCGGTCTTGTTCAGAGAGAATGACGCAGCTTGGGCAGTTAACGCTTGCCAATTGCTCGGCTTTTTGTGAGCCGCCAATGTAAGCATTGCATGCCGCAAGATCTATGGCCAAGGGGTTGCTTGCCATAATGCGTGCCCCTATGCCAATGGGTTGCATACCAGGCACTGCACTAACTCCATATTGATGTTGATTGCCAAAGCCCCATTGCAGCATCATTTCTGCAGCAGCGCTGGGTTTGTTTTGCGCCATCTCCACCAATGCTGGATTGACCGGTATTGCACTTGCTGTGGCAAGCGCTGTGACAGATTTAACCCGATCGCCCAGTAAAACTGCGGCCTCTAAGGCCACCAAAAACCCTTGGGAGTGACCAATTAAATGCACTTCTCCTACATCGGCAGCATCCAAAGCCCTGATCAGCCATGCACTCATAGCTTCTATGCTGGTTAGGGCCTCACCTTCAGATAAGCTATGGGCTGGAAAGTCGGGTGCAAATACACTAAAACCATGGAATGCAAACCAACGTGCCTGTAATGCCCAGGTGCGATGATCGGTGCCAGAACCATGTAATAACACTACCGTGGTTAAATTGGCATCAAAAGGTTTGCCACCAGTGGCGATAAAGGTGTTGGTATTATCAACTTGAATATACATAGTTACACCTGACTCTCTGTCTGATTAGTAACAACTTTGGCAGCTGCCCGTAAACCTAGATTAAAATCAGCCTGTATGTCTTTAAGAGTCTCTATGCCCACAGAGACACGAATAAGGTCGGCGCTGATACCTGCTGATAAAAGGTCGGCCTCGCTTAGGCGTGAATGAGTAGTGCTGCCTGGGTGGAGAACTAACGTACGAGAATCACCCACATTGGCTAAGTTTGATGACAGTTGTAGCGCATTGATAAATGCCGCACCTGCCTCACGTCCACCTTTTACGCCAAAGGTCAGCATGGAGCCTGCGCCTTTGGGGAAGAGAGCTTTGGTGTGAGCCTCTGCATCAATATCTGGGTGGTTTACCCAAGCCACTGCGTCGTGTTCTTGTAACCATGAAACCATAGCTTTGGCATTAGACACATGCTGTTGCATACGCAGGTTCAATGTTTCTAAGCCCTGTAATAATAAAAACGCATTATGGGGTGTCATTGCCGCACCGATGTCACGCATCGATTCGCAGCGAATTCGCATCGCCAAGGCTGCAGGGCCAAATTCTTCCCAAAAGTTCATACCGTGGAAGGGTTCGTAAGGTTGCGTTAATGTTGGAAAACGGCCGCTTTTAAGCCAATCAAAATTGCCACCATCGATAACCACGCCGCCAACAGCTGCACCATGGCCACCAATCCACTTAGTTACAGAGTGCACCACCACATCAGCGCCATGATCGATAGGGTTGTTAAGGTAGGGCGTGGCAAAAGTAGCGTCTACCACTAAGGGTATGCCTTGAGCGTGAGCAGTTTTGGCAATAGCTGGTAAGTTGGATACATCCAAGCCAGGATTACCAATAGACTCACAAAACACAAGTTTTGTGTTCTCCTGAATAGCATCAGCGACTGCTTGTTGATCATTAATATCTACAAATGTTGACTCAATATTAAAGCGTTTTAATGAATGTTTGAGCAGTGTAGCGGTAGAGCCATATATTTGCGCGGCACTGACGATATGGTCACCAGCAGAACACAGGCTAAAAAAGGTTACAAATAAAGCACTCATGCCTGATGCGGTACAAATGGCAGCAGCACCACCCTCTAAAGCAGCTAAGCGTTGTTCTAACACAGCCACTGTGGGGTTGGTGATGCGGCTATAGATATGACCACCTTGCTCAACATTAAACAGCGCTGAAGCTTCATCGACACTGTCAAACACATAAGAGGTGGTTTGGTAGATAGGCACAGCCCTAGAACCATGATCAGATTCTGGTTGGTAGCCACTGTGAAGCGCAATGGTATCGGCGCCCAAAAATGAAGATTTGCTCATAATATTGCCTTATCGTGCCAAGTGACACATGTGTTTTAGGTGCGTGGTTTAGGTGTTAAATCGAGACTCTTAAAGTTAAAAGGTAGCGTGGTTAGTTGACCTTTTAACAAACCAAGCTGCGTGTGAACATCAAGTGAAACCTCGTCGCCTAGTGCAGGTAAAGAGCATAATACAAATGCTAAATGCACGCCATATTTAGGTGAAAAAGCATGGGTGGTTATTTCACCCACCTGTTCGCCGTTCGCCGTGACGTTTAACTGGGTAAATGTACATTCCTGATCGATCACTAAACCCATTAACTGTTGTGTTGGAACCAGCTTGCGCAAAGCAGGTAAAGATAAGCTATTTATATCGGCATCTAAGTTAACGTATTGGTTTAGACCACACTCAAAAGGAGTCGTGTCATAACCCATATCATTACCTAAAGACAACAAGCCACTTTCCACCCGTTCAATCAAGTTTGGACATCCTGGGCCTACATTAAGGTCGTCTCCTTTAGCGAATAGCTCGTCCCACAAAGGGCCTGCCAGACTGGCATCATTCACATAAATTTCAAAGCCGCCTTGCTTACTCCAACCAGAGCGTGCGACTTGCATAGCTACACCTTGGTATAGCATTGGTTTAATGTTGAAAAATTTGATGTCGCGTACGCTTTCACCAAATACTCTAGCCATCAAATCTTCAGCTTTTGGACCTTGCACAGCGACCGGCCATACATCAGGCTCAGTCACACTTACATCTAAGTTAAAACCAATGGCTAGGCCCTGTGCCCAAAGCATAACATCTGTATCGGCAATCGATAGCCACCAATCATTTTCAGTCAATTTTATGGCTATGGGGTCATTAACGATGCCGCCTTGAGGGTTGCACAAGGGCACATAAAAGCAACGACCAACGCGGGCTTTGGACAAATCCCTTGGGGTCATAAGTTGAATCAACTGATAAGCATCAGGCCCACTAATAGCAACTTGTTTTTCCGCTGATACATCCCATACTTGAACATGTTCGCACAAATGCCAGTAATCCTCTTCGATGCTACGAAATTTAGTAGCCAACAAAGTGTGGTTATAAACTGTGTAGCCCTTTACTCCAGCAGCCTCTACTCGGCTAGTAAATGGTGTGGAGCGGGTACGGCGAGAAACTGAAAGTTCTGGATTCATAACGAGTCAACCAAACAAATAATATACGCAAAATAAGTGACGCAAATATACGCCGGTGATCAAGGCGAGGAAATAGATAAACCTAGTCAGTCATTTTTAAGGCTGCCTAGGCTCATTGGTTCAAAATACCAGTTGAAATTCAGTTGTGTTGGGACTTTGGCCAGGTTAACTTTAGGTTAACGACAAGCATTAAGGCCCAGGGTGTCAAAATCGAATGGAAGGCCTGTGAGCAAGCCTTTGGCTTTGCCTTGATCTGTATTCACCTCTACGCACGTGGCTCCATTTAAAGCATCCAAATCACACATCACAAACGCCAAGCGGCGCATGTATTTTGGCGAGTAGGCTTGGCTTCTAATATCGCCCACTTTTTGGCCATCTACAAAGACGTCTAAATCACTTAAATTACGGTGGTATTCCAGTACTAAACCCATCAATTTTTTAGTGGGGGTGTGGAGTCTTAATGCAGGCAAACTTAAGCTTTTGATATCTGCATTGAGGTTTATAAAACGATCTAGACCCACTTCAAATGGCGTCGTGTCGTGACCCATGTCGTTACCAAATGACAGTAGTCCGCTTTCAATTCGCTCAATAAGGTTTGGGCACCCTGCTCTGACATCCAAATCTTGGCCTTTATCGAACAGTTCATCCCACAATTGGGTGCCAATCTCTGCATCATTCACAAACACCTCATAACCTGTTTGTTTACTCCAGCCAGAGCGGGCTACCTTCATACGTTTGCCTTTATAGACAAAGGGTGCGATTGCAAAAAAGCCTAGTGCTTTAATTTCGTCACCGAACACTCGACACATCAACTGTTCAGCCTTTGGACCTTGCACAGCTAATGGAAAAATATCTGGCTCTTTGACTTCGACATCTAACCCAAAACCTACTGCTAGACCTTTAGCCCAAAGCAACACGTCTGAGTCTGCTACAGACAAACGCCAATGACGATCATTCACTTTAATGGCGACAGCATCGTTCATCATATTGCCATTTTCATCGCACATGGGTAGATAGTAGCAACGACCCACTTTGGCAAGGGTAAGGTCTCTTGGTGTCATGTATTGGGCTAACTGATTAGCACCTGGACCCATCAATGTAACCTGCTTTTCACAGCTAACGTCCCATACTTGTACGTTTTCACATAAATGCCAATAGTCCACTTCAATGCCACGAAACGAAGTGGCTAATAAGGTATGGTTGTATACAGTGTAACCACTGGCACCAGCAGCCTCCACTCGAGTACTAAACGGAGTTCGACGGGTACGACGAGAAATGGACAAATGAGGACGCATACAAATGGTTCCAACGCATATAAAGTCATTCCATTTTGCCCTCAATTGTCTAAGGCATCAAGCCTTCTCAGTAGCTAAGGCTTCGCTAAGTCGCTATGCTCCCCCTGAAGGCGCAAATAAGTAAATGCTACTTAGGTATTTGCAGAATAAGTATGGTGGTCAATATATAGGTGTTGCAGTGACATGTTGATGTGAGCCTTAGCCTGAATCATTGATTCTGCACGAACAGGGCCATAGCCTCGGACCTTTGAAAACAAATCAATGGCTGCCAAAATATCCTGTTGATTGTGTGCATTAAGTAGGTCTGTCAAATCATCTACCTGGCTTATAAAATAGCTTAAAAATGCACGTTCAGTCTTGCGCTCAAGGCTATATTTGTAGGGGTCTAGTGCTGTTCCACGAATCCTCTTCAACATAGATAGTGGCTTCATTAAGTGCAACATCCAACTGCCAAACTGATATTTTTTGGGTCGGTTAAGGTGTTTGTTAAAGCCTGCAAAGCCTAAGGGTGATAAGTTTAAAGAGATGCTGTAATCGCCGATAAACTCTGCGTCTAACTTAGTTTTAAACTCTGGATGGCTAAATAGCCGAGCCACTTCATACTCATCCTTCACGGCCAATAGCTTAAAGTAAGAAGTAGCTAATGAGCGTGATAAAGATAGACTGTGTACTTCTGGTAGCACTGCGGATATTTTTTTATGCCATAGGCACATCTGTTGGGTGTATTGACTAGATAACCTTTGATTTTGATACTCCACTAAGCGCCGCTGCCTGTCCAGCAACAACTCATTGTAACTTGGTGCTGCTCGTTTGATATGTAAAACCTGTGGTTGATCCAGTGCTACTGTCTTGGCATGATCATCGACATGGGCAAGCTTCCTACCCAAGTATAGCGCTCTTAGATTAGCCGTTGTAGCTACGCCGTTGAGTTCAATCGCCTGTTTAAGGGCGCTTACAGAGACTGGAATAAGCCCTCTTTGTAAGGCAAAACCTAACAGCATAACGTTGGCAAATATAGTGTCCCCCATCTGCATGAGTGCCAGCTTATGAAAGTCTAGTTGGTGTATGCTTTTGTGCACATGGGTTGCGATCAAGCTGAGGCATTCATCTTGTTTAAAATCAAAATCTGCATCTGTCACAAAATTAGACACAGGAATAAGGTGGCTACTCACCACAGCCTTGGTGGTTTGGCTGCATAACCCTAAAACGCTAGGCGCAACGGTAACCACAGCGTCAGCTGCCAGTAATAAGTCTGCACGCCCATTAACAATGCGTGGGGTAGTCACCTGTTCTGGAGTGCTAGCTAAACGTACGTGACTTAATACAGCCCCACCTTTTTGGGCTAAACCAGAAAAGTCTAGGGTCATAAAAGCATGCCCATCTAGATGTGCAGCCATACCTAACAATGCGCCAATAGTTAAAATTCCTGTGCCACCTACGCCAGTGACAGCAATGTTAAAAGGTTGATCTAAGTTCATCAATTGCTTAGGTTCTGGCAGCTCTAATAAGACGTGTTTTTGAGCCTTAGGTCTGCGTACCTGAGCCCCTTGGACTGTAATAAATGATGGGCAAAAACCTTTTACACAAGACAAGTCTGCATTGCAGCTAGATTGATTGATTTTTCGCTTTCGTCCAAGGTCTGTGTCTAAAGGCTCTATAGCCACACAGTTAGATTGCACAGAACAATCACCGCAACCTTCACATATCTCGGGATGGATCCAGGCCCTAGTTTTAATGGCTTCAACTTTGCCTTGCTTACGTAACCGACGTTTTTCGGTGGCACAGGTTTGCTGGAAGACGATCACACTCAAGCCCTGCGTTTCACGCAGGCGCTCCATGATGGTTTCTAGCTCATCGCGGTGGCCCAAATACACTCCCCTAGCTAGCTCAGACTGTTTAAATTTTTTGGGATCGTCTGCCAAAACGATAATCTCTGGGACACCTTCATGAAACAGTTGATGGGTCAGTTGAGGCATGGTTAAGATGCCGTCTATAGATTGCCCGCCAGTCATTGCTACAGCGTCATTAAAGAGGATTTTATAAGTGATGTTGGCGCCAGCAGAAAGGGACTGGCGAATGGCCAAAGACCCAGAATGAAAATAGGTACCATCGCCTAAGTTGACAAACTGATGCGCTTCGGATGTAAAATGTGCACAACCCGCCCACATAGCACCTTCTCCGCCCATCTGGCTAAACGTTTCCGTATTACGATCCATCCACTGCACCATAAAGTGACAACCTATCCCTGCAGCCGCTCGGCTGCCTTTTGGAACTTTAGTAGAGCTATTATGGGGGCAGCCGGCACAGTAAAAAGGTGTCCGTGTTATGGGTGCTAAAATTGAAGTGCTATTGGCAAGTTGATGATTAATACGGGATATTTGCACTAAAAGATGTGTCTTAGTATCTGCATCAATATCCATTTTTATTAGGCGCTGTGCTATGACCTTGGCTACCATTTGTACATCAAGTTCTTTATCTAGTGGCAGGACACTTTGATCCTGCTCGTCAAATTTGCCAATTATTCTAGGGCGATCTTGGGAGGGGCAGTTGAATAGTTGTTGTTTGATCTGATTTTCGATCATCTCACGTCGCTCTTCAACAATTAAAATTTCTTCAAGGCCCTTTGAAAAGTCTCGTATTCCCTCTGGTTCAAGAGGCCATGGCATACCTACTTTAAAAATAGACACACCCATTTGGCTAGCCTGTTCATCTGTCAGGCCCAATTCATGAATAGCCTGACGTGACTCTTCGTAAGATTTCCCTGAGGCCACAATCCCAAAACGGGGGTTGGGTGACTCCAATGTAACCCGGTTAAAACCGTTGGCACGCGCAAAAGCAAGGGCGGCATAAGCCTTGTGGTTTTGTAGCCTAGAGTCTTGCAACATTCTATCGTCAGGCCAACGCAAATTGAGGCCGCCCTGTGGTATTTCAAAATCTTTAGGAATGATGAATTCTACATCTTCATCTTTAAGGTTTACCGCTGCTGTGGTTTCTACCGTTTCAGAGATAACCTTAAAACCTACCCAACAGCCGCTGTAGCGAGACATTGCTAGGCCAGCCAAACCCATCCATATGTATTCATGTATGGAAGAGGGGTAAAGCATGGGCATGGTTGAGGACATAAAGGCGTGATCTGATTGATGTGGAACGGTAGAAGATTTGGCGCCATGGTCATCACCAGCTACGCATAAGACTCCGCCGTAGGTCGCAGAGCCTGCTGCATTGGCATGTTTAAATACGTCCCCACATCGGTCTACTCCAGGGCCTTTACCGTACCACATACCTACAATACCATCATATTTGGCCTCTTTAGAGAGGTGAAGTTGTTGTGAACCCCACACCATAGTGGCGGCCAGTTCTTCGTTAACACCAGGCTGAAAACGAATATTATATTGATCCAAATAAGGCTGCGCTAAGGTTAAGGTCTTATCAAGTAAGCCCAACGGAGAGCCTCGATAACCACTAATAAAACCGCCAGTATTTAACCCCATAGACTGATCGCGACGGATTTGGGCCATAGGAATACGGGCTAACGCCTGAACTCCACTCATATACACTTGACCAGTATGTTGGCGGTAACATTCATATAAATCTTTAGGTTGGTGTGAAAGTGACTTAGTCATGGCGCTGGATCTTATGTGAGTTGAGTGGTTAAGCGCTCTAGTATGACTTCATTGAGGTAGATCTTTTTTGCTACTTATTGTATAAAATGCATTAAATTGGAAATATTATTATCGTTTATGTAAATTAATTAGGATGTAATGTCTAATATTAAGCAATTGTTAACGCTGGTCCAGTATTGGCCGGAATGCTAGAGAGATGCAGATGAAGTTAGATGCCTTTGATGTGAAAATATTGCAGCAACTACAAAAAAATTCCAGTCAGTCTGCCCATGCAATTGCTGAGCAAGTTGGCTTATCACATACGCCATGTTGGCGGCGCATTAAGCGCTTGCAAGAAAATGGAGTGATTAGTGCCAACGTCGCATTAGTGGATGCAAAAAAAGTGGGCCTAGGCGTAGTGGTTTTTGTGACGGTGAAATTAAAAAACCACGATGAGCAACTATTGTCGCAATTTGAAAGTGCTGCGGTGGCTATGGATGAAGTGATGCAGTGCTACATAATGTCTGGTGATGTGGATTACTTATTGCGAGTGGTCGTGCAGTCGATAGAACAGTACGAGCAAACACTCAAGCGTAAACTAGTGAGGTTGCCTGGTGTTGCTGTACTCAATTCTAGTTTCGCTCTTAGAGAACTGAAAAATCAGCACCTATTGCCCTGGCAGTTGGTCTCTACTGAGAAATAGACGCCCTAAGCCCTGGGGCTAAGGCGAGGTCATTATGTAGTTTGGCACAATGCCAGATTTTTTAATTTAGGGAGTGATATCTTGGTTAGCAAATAAGCCGTGGCCTGTCACTAGGGCTGTTTTTATACCGAATGCGGCGCCACCAATTATGTCTGTGTGCAAGGTGTCGCTTACCATTAATATTCTGCGCTTGGGTGTGTCTTATCGCCTGTTAGTGCTCAAAACCCCACTGAGTATTCACTTCACTTAAATGTGGGTGGCATTAAACATTGGGAGTCATCTGGCTTGTTGTTGCAACAGGGCTTTTATTTGTTCCAATTCATCCCGTAACTCAGTCATAGAGGGTTCTCCATCAGCTAAACGTTCAGCTGCGTTTTCATTTTCCATAACGTTCA
>Ga0075443_10000756_pt1 | contig 13567 bp, 8 predicted proteins | sample CoawatmetaG00DNA_3_FD_71583 | JGI IMG/M metagenome (GOLD analysis project Ga0075443, IMG submission 71583) | Marine microbial communities from the West Antarctic Peninsula - Coastal water metaG006-DNA | ecosystem: Environmental > Aquatic > Marine > Coastal | place: Atlantic Ocean: West Antarctic... | reverse complement strand
GCCTCTTGTAGTTGTTTTTCTAAAATAGATATATCATCTTGAGGGACGCTTTCTTTTAATTTCGCCTCTTGTCTTTTTCTTAACTTTTCTCGCATTCTTTCTTTCATTTTTGCTGTTTTAATATTTTGGTTTAATTGTCCTCTCATTGCGTTCATATTTACTTTTTGTTTCCCTCCTCCCATACCAGCCATTTCAGCCATATTACCCATCCCCATTTTTTCAAACATACTTTGCATGTTTTCCATTCCGGGCATATTTTTCATATTTTTCATCATTTCAGATGCTTCTTCCATTAACTCACTTTCCTTAATTTCTCCCGATTTAATTTTTTCATCCAAACTTGTTCCTAATTTTTTTACCATTCTCATAAGCCTTCCCGGATCTTGAAATAGCTTTGTAAATACATCACTTACCGAAGTCGAATCCGACAAATCTTGAAATTCTTCCAATGTTTCTTCTGTAATTTGACTTGCCAATCTACCTAGCTTGCCGTCCATTAGTCCGCTTATATGCTCATGTAGATCATCTGGATTTGGTAAATCACCAGAAGCATCGAAATTAAACATTGGATTTTCACCACCTTCCCCTTCGCTATCAAAAATTTTTGACATGTTTGAAATTGTTTCTTGTAATTTTTCTTTTAATTCGTTCTCTCCAATTGCTTCAAAAAGCTTTGTTGTGTCTCCAAAATTATTTAGATTATCCGTATCATTTATTAATGAGAAACAAATTAATTGTAAATATTTCCAAATCACTTCTTTTGTATTTTCACTAATATCTAACTTCCATAAGTTTTTAAATTCAATACCAGGCAAAAATTCAGTATTTATTTCTTTGTCTGTAAAAATAGATTTATTTTGATATAGTAAATCAAAAAATCTAGGCGGGTAAACCGTTTTACAATACTCATATAATTCTTGTATTTCTTTAGAATCTTCTTTATCTTCTAAAATATCAATTAATCCTTGATGTAATGTATCTCTAAATTCTGGAAAAGTTCCCATAATATCTTTCGTAAAATCCTTCATAGCTGTTTTAAAACTTTTTAATTTAATATCGCTATTGTCACTGTTGGAAGTTTCTTCGTTAGTTTCTTTTTCAATATTTGATTTAAACATTATAGTATTAAATCAAATCAATTATTTAAATAAAAATTATTCTTTATTGATAAAATATAAATTACACAATTTTGATAAATTTTGTACATATTTCATGGATTTATTTTTATTTTCATCAGACATCTCAACAATTTTTTGTTGTATTTTTTTTATAGGACTGGCATTTTTATTTTTACTGTAATCTTTATTGATAAAAAATTGATAATCACCTTTTTCAATTTCTTTTTTGTATTTGTCATTAATTTTTATTTTCCATAATTCAACAATCATTTTCGGTTTTGACTTTACTATTTGTTCAACCAGTAAATTAGCTGATTGCAATTGACTATCATTGGGAAATATTAAGGTAACATCTTCTAAAAATTCCAAAAAATGACTATTAAAAGCTTTTAATACACTCATTATTATATATATAAATATAAAACCTTTTTAAATATTTATCGCTTTTGTCTAATATCCATATCTCTTTGGGCCTGTAATTGGCTCATATCAACCGACCCAACTTTATCTGGTGTATATGTATCAGGTGGCGTTGAAATAGATAAATCGCCATTTATAGACATATAATTATGCATTTGTCTTAAACCCCCGTTTCCTTTTGCTGAAAGTTCATCGGCCGACATATCTAAATATGAATAATTATCGGATAATGTATGCCCCATTTCGTCAAAGGAAAACGCTAAAGGTTCGCCATTCATATTTGTTGCTTTATTATTTATTTTTGTTTCACCAGGTTTCAAAACATGTTTAATTTCATTTAAACCTAAAACAACACGATTGCCATGGTCTAATAATAATAGTGCTGGAACGCTTTTAACATTTGGCGGTAATAATAATCTTTGACCGTTTTCTAATAAAATATGTATTCCTCCATCTTTATGGACTTCTCTTTTATCAATACAAATAAAATGTATGTCTTTAGATTGTTGACTTTTAGATAACATTCTAAGTAATTCTTGAGAATGTTTACAATTATTACTGTAATATAAAACTGTACTCATATAAAATTAATATTCTAAAATTTAATAAAACATTTAACTTATAAATAAAAAAAATTGATTAAACAATATTTTTTATTATAAAATATATAAAATGAACATTGGTACTATGGAATCGAAAACTTCAAAAACTTCAAAAACTTCAAAAACTTCAAATAATTCATATGTTAATATGAAAACAAAAAACGGTTTAAAAATGGAATTTAATTTAATTAACACAAATTTCAGTGTTGCAAATGCTTTAAGAAGAACAATTTTGTCTGATATCCCGGCCGTTGTTTTTAAAACATTTCCACATAATGAAAATCTGACAACCATTCATAAAAATACAAGTCGTCTAAACAATGAAATATTAAGACAAAGGTTGGAATGTATACCCATTCATATTAAAGATTTATCAATTAATTTTGATGAATTACAAATAGAATTAAACATAACAAATACGACAGATACAGTTTTAAATGTTACCACTGGTGATTTTAAAATCAAAGACCTTAGATCTGAAACATATCTTACTGAAGAAGCCATAAGATCCATATTTCCAGCTGATCCTTTTACTAAAGATTTCATTATATTTTGTCGCCTCCGGCCAAAAATTTCCAATGATATCCCAGGTGAAGAAATTAGTTTTACTTCAAAGTTATCCATTCATACCGCTCTTGAATCAGGCGGCTATAATATGTCTTCAATGTGTGCTTATGCTTTTACAGAAGACAAAGTGAAACAGGACGATGTTTGGCAAAAAAAACTGACTTCTTTAACAGAAGAAGATAAAATTCCAGAAAACTTAGAATATATAAAAAGAGATTGGGACAATCTTGAAGCAAAAAGAATTTACAAAGAAGATTGTTTTGATTTTAAGTTAGAAAGCGTTGGTGTCTTTAGCTGTTATGAATTGGTTTCAAAAGCATGTGAAATAATTATCTCAAAATTAAATAATCTACACGATAAAGCAGGAGAATTAAATATCCCAATCGAAAAATCTAAATCAACAATGCCTTGGAGTTTTGACATTACATTAAAAAATGAGAGTTATACTATTGGAAAAGTTATTGAATATATTTTAAATAAAAAATATTTTAAGGAATCAAATATTTTAAAATTTGTAGGTTTTAGACAAGACCATCCTCACGACACGGATAGTTTTATTAGAATTTCGTTCAATCCTGATTCTTCTGATGCTGGCGAGCCGTCAACGGAAATATTTAAAACAGCGACATACACATTAATACAAGAAGCATGTAAAGAGGGAATGGAGATATTTAATGAGATCGCAAAAGAATTTAATTAACTAATTTCCATGTATTTGACCAGCGGTATCATTCGCATTATTTTCTACAATGTTTTTTCGTAATTTATAATTAATAACATGCATTAATCTAGGTGGTTCTAAATTATTTACATAGTCAACCACTACTGATTTTGAAACATAACTTTTTTTTGGTTTCAGATTTTCTTTATAAATTTCATGTAATTTAAACATATGTGTTTTAAATTCATATGGGAAATTTTTTAATGGTGCTTCCTTTTTAATATAGCAGGAAATATAATTTTTATATAATTGCTGTGTCCATTGGTGTAGTTGCGCTCTTAGTTTTGAAAATTCCCTTTTTTTTTCTGGATAATACTTTAAGTATTCGCTGACTTTATTTTTCCCTCTTAACGCATAATATTGAAACTGAATTTTTGGATTATTTCCTTTTAATTTTTTTACATATTCGTATGAAGGATTTCTTATTTTGGTTCTTTCACCTGTTTTTGTATTTGTAATAACGGCACCCACAATTTTCCAAGACATATTTAATCCTGAAAATTTCGATTGGATTTCATCAACCGAACAATCCAAACATTCAATAATTTCATTTAAAGGAAGGGGTGTTTCTATATTAATATTATTTTGACAAATCAAACTTTTAATATTTTGAATGGTCTCGCAGCTGATAATATCATTTGTTTCAGTTATCTCATATATCTGGACTAGTTTTAAATCCATTTTTTCAAAAGGGACAACTATTCTATTATCAGGGTGCTGGATAACAAATGAATAAACTTTATTTGTGTCAAAGTTATCTAACTCAATTCCTTTATCATTGAGAATTTCCAAAAATAAATATCGAAATGTTTTGGGATACTCTTGGAAAAATTTGCTTCTTGCGCCAATTGTGCTTTTTGTGGATAATTCCCAATCATCTTTATTTCTAAAAAGATTAATCATGGTTCCTTCACAAAATTCGGAATATTCAATATCATCACCGGATACCGAGTTTTTAAAACTGTCAACGGTTAATGATTTAGGAGGAGAAAATGACATAATTTTACCATTTTTATCAACGATAATTGAACGAAACAAACCAAGTGTATTTATATTTTCATCATTTAGAAATGTTTTATTATATTGAATAATAAATAAATCATTTTCGGGTAAATTATTTTTTTTTACAATTAAATGTTTTTCATCGGCGTAATTTTTATCGTTAATAACTCTTGTAAGGTCAGCATATTTTGAAGGTGAGTATTTCATGGTTTTTTATTAATTGTTGTGTATAATATTTAAATCAATTTTCTTCGTTATTTTAGATAATTTCTGGTGTGTATATAAGGTAATGTCAAATACTTTAAATGAGTCTCTTTTTTTAGAATTAGGTGATATTGTTAAATTAAATGCTCCGGCTAATAGCGATATAAATGAACATACATTTTATATAAATTATATTGATGATAGTGATATTTCACTAATTGACGATACTACTTTTGCTCAATTAAATTTATCGTTAACCAATGGCGAGATAAATGATAAAAGTATTGAAAGTATAGAAATTTTAAGTCGTGAACAAAATAAAGGCTACGCGAGACAAAATAATTTATTACCTGGAAAATCTATAACATTGCAATTTGGTGGAGATATACCGACTACTATAAATGCCACAATCACAGATCTAGAAGAAGATATGATAGAGTTAAAAACATATCCAAAAGGCGATATATTGTATATTGATTTTGCTTACCATGGTATACCCAATGATTTACCTTTGGAATATATTAAGGAGTTCAAAATACCGAATACCGATGCCACAGACCCAAATGAAGTTAAGGATGAAACTACCGATGGGGTTACGGATGAAACCAAAGATGAAAAAATAGAGGAAATAGATATTGTTGGAGATTTTCAGGATTTAGGTGATAGTAAAATTGATGAGATTCCTTCAATTGAATTAGATATTTCGCCATCGTCTATTGCCGATGATGATATGGATGATATGGATGATATGGATGATATAGAGTTCGACATGGTTGTTCCGGATACAGCTATTAAAGATAGGCTAAAAAAAATGATATTAGATGGCGATGATATTGTTTTGGGTAGAGATTTGGGAACAATTACCGAAGAAGTACCAGTGGAAGAAAATCGACAAAGATATGGCATTGAGACACAGGCGAATGATTTACTAGATGAAATGTTGTCAACACTTCCAACCAATCAAAGAACTAGTAAAAAATTAAATGAAATACATTTGATGATTGAAAGATTTAAACAATTAAGAAAACATTATTCACAAATTTCATCTCAGGGAGAAATTGTGAAACCTAGGATAAAAGGTAGAGATTTTAAACCTTTAATAGAGAGATTGAAAGATTTTAATAAAAAATTATATTGGTTAATGCCTATTGTTAAAAATCAAAAAAAATTATATAATATTGACGACGATGACATCGATGACGATGATATTATATCAGTAACTTTAGATGGTACGCAGGAATTATTAAATGAGTTCATTGAGCAATATAAAGAAAATAGAATACCCGATGGGTTAAATAAGTATAAATATTTAAATAAGGAAATAAATAAATTATACACACCATTCGGACTTCCAACTGACAAATCAAATGTTATTACTGAAACAAAGGTCCATGATAACATAAATATGGTTGTTGATAATTTAGGAGACTTTTATTCTTCTATTTCAAAACAAGAAAATATAATTGGCAAAAAAAGATTTTTAACGCAAAATTATAATGTAGGATTGACCGAACTTTATATTAATAAAAACGAAAATAAAAGCGGTTATAATCCAGAAAGAATAGAATTGACGCCAAATGATAAAGCAGCTGTTATCGGTATAATGAGTTTAAACAAACAAGCATTAAAATATTCTCACGTGGACTTGCCCAATAGTTCTATTTTATTGAAATCACATTTGGCAATGGTTTCATTTAATTATTGGAGTATTTTTAAGAAAAATAGAAAAATAGTAAACATAGATGTGGATCTTGATACTGAAATCCAACACGAAGAAAATTTATTTTTAGACGATATTACAGCGTTTATGTTTAAAGAACAAACAAAATTTGCGGATAGAAGCGAAGACACTTTTCGTTTATTTTTGGAAAAAGTAATTCCCAGAACAAACACATTATTCGATCTTGTTAAAAAACATATAAAAAATACAACTTCTTATTTAAAACTTGTCGAAGTATTAGAACCATTTTTAATTTATCCTGATGATATTACATTTAAACAATATGAAAATATATTAGAATTTTTAAGAGAACAAATATCATCATTTAAACAAAATTTAGTTAGGTCGGAAATAGAATATAATACTTTTATAGCAAATGATTTTCCAAATAAAAAAAATAACAACTTGGTAGAAATATTAGATTTTTCTGATATTGGATTTAATTCTCGCGATCAAAAGATAACCCAAAGCGTTGATAAATATAACATGAGTAATTTAAATACCACAGAAGCGGTAAGGAAAATGATAACATCGGACTGTGGTAGATTATATTATTCAATGATTTCTGATCTGGATTTAAATTTATTTCAACCCATTGATATCGACAAATTGATCCAAGAAGAAATAGATAAACCAGATAATATTTTATCGCCCGTTTTAGATGAAAATTGTATCCAGTATACAATGTCAAAACACTATATCGATATAGAAGAATTAAGAAATGATGATGGTAAAACCATATATTTTGACAAAAAATTTGACCAGACAAGATACGATATTATCGAAGAAATTAAAACACAACAATCGCAGATGATACCTAATGATTTTAGAATATTCTTGGTAGATCATTTAATAAAAAATGTCGGGATGACACAAGAACAATCTGAGAAAGAAACCAAAAGTATTTTGGAACAGAAGAGAGAAGTTACTGAAGGTGATTACGCTTACTTATTGGATGATAATTTTCAACCACTATATTTTTATAGAAATAATAACGCGTGGGTAAAAAATGATTTATTTAGTGGTAAAAATTTAAATGAAATTATGTTTTGTAATTTAAAACAAAGTTGTATAAATATAAAGAAAAAATGCGGCCCAATTGAAATAAACAAAAAGAAAATTCAGAAAGATTTATATAAAGAAATTCTCTCTCAATTCGACGAAAAATTTCATTCTTCTATGAATGATTTGCGTCGCACAATTATTGAAACCTATGAATATAATTATGAAAATATTTCACGCCTTAAAATGTTAAATAATAGATTAAAATTAAAAAATCAAACAAAAAAACAACTTATCGCAAATACATTGGAAGAAAGAGACATCAAACATTCACCATACGAAAATTTACGCAATTTAATACTTTCTCAGCAAGATTTTGTAAAAAAACAAAAAGATATTATTTCTTTTTGTGATAAATATACGAGAACTAGTTTGAGCGATAATGTTAGTGAAAATGAATATTGGTTTTATTGTATAGATTCGTCTGTTCCATTGATTCCTTCATTTTATAAAAGACTTGCAAACGCTTTTTATGTCGGTGAGTATGAACAAGTATTAGAAAAAATAAAGACAGAGAGAGGTAAATTAAGTGACGATGGTGATAAGGTCGTTGATAGATTCAGTGGATTTATTATTAGTCGCATTGATTATGATGAAAGTGAAGGGTATGACGAACAGGGATTTAAAATTGTTAGTCGCAATGTATTAGAATCAAACATTGAAAAAATAGTTTCTGAATTAGATTTTAAAATTCCAGATTCGGCAAAATCAAAAAACACCCGATCGATTATAAATGTGGTAAATACACTGGATAAAAATTTGGGCATATCCGTCGAATCACAATACGAATTTATTATTAATTTGGTAAATAATATTTTAAACAAGTACATACCATCGCAAAAAAATTATGAAAAAGCATTAATGGTAGCAAAAAAGAAAAAGAAAAGGAAAAGAATGCCTAGTTATGAAGAAGCTTACAATACGGGATTAATTATGACAACATTATCCGCGTATATTATTATTATTCAAACAATGATGCCTTCTATCAGAACTAAAAAAACATTTCCAACATGTGTAAGATCATTTAAAGGGTATCCATTAAACGGCGATGACGATACTTCGGGACTGAGATATGTTGTTTGTGCGGCAATAAATATAGCTAGAGGTTCCGACACTGTTCCATGGAATACATTACCCAAAATAAGGAAAAAAGTTGGTGCCGCGAAAACGATAGATGACTTTGTATCTAAAATGAAGTCATACATGGATTCTAAAATTTTGACAAATGGTGACGTCAAAAAAAAAATATCAGATAAACTTTATTATTTATCACATACGGTTGAAAGAGAAGAAATACCTACAGATTTCGACGTGAAAAACTGGAATACTTTTTTACCACCTTTAAAACCAATCAAAGTAATTCGTTTACATGATGTTGATCCAAGTTTTAAAAATGATTTAACAAGAATGCTTGAAACGGGAAATACAGCTCAATTTCAAAAATTATCAGAATTAAAAAGTAAGATTTTTTACTTTTCTCTCCATATCCAAGAATTAATTCAAAGGGTTGTCAATAAAAAAAACATTTCTCTTTTTACACTAACAAACGAACCGTTTGTTGAAAATGCTTGTTGTAATGATGGTAGCAAACATACACTCCAATACTTTATTAATGTTGAGCCTAATATAACAAATTTCAATAAAATAGTATCGGAACAATCGACAATATTAAATAATGCTCATAATCTTATCGTATCTCCATTTATTTTTGATGCGAAAGATACAAGATTGGTATTTCCAATCATTTCCAAAGAATTTTCCGAAAAAACTATTTACAAAGCTTTTCTTAAATATTGTAAATTTAATTCTGGAATAACGATTTCAGATGATTTAAAATTTATTTGTGGAGAGAATAAAAGCAACTTTAAAAACACAGATACAGTTGAAAGTAAAATTAAAATGATGAAACATGAGGGAAAAATTTATTCGAAATCAAGTTTTTACCAGCTATTAAATATTATTAATACTGAAAATATTGTTTCTATGGATTTTAATCCAATAATATTAACTTCCAGATTGAAAATAGAACATCTTATTTCCAACAGTATACTAAAAGAAAAAGTGAAAGATACCTCGTTGGACACTACGATTAATATATTAAAAGAATTATTTGATTCATACGAAGCAACGCGAGAAGAAAATGATATTGGAATTAAGGAAACACACGAATACTTAGATTCGCAATTAGATGCATTAATGAATTATAATATTATTCCCTTTTTATCTAAATATGGCATTGACGACGAGTATTTATCATTTATAAGAAATATTGAAAAATTTAAAACGCGTGGCGATGATATTTATATAAGTAGGGATGATGAAACAGCTTTTGCTGAATATGAGTTTTTAAAACAATCTATTCACGATATTTTGAAAATATATCCATCAATAATTATAAATAAGGTTGATTATAAAAGTATAAGTGTTCCAAAACACTGGGGTGTGGCTCCAAATCATAAAAATGATATTATTCATTTTATAGAAAAAGAATTTATACCACTTCAAAGTTTTTATGATGATCTAGCTATAACCAGTTTATTGAAGAAAGTTATGGATAAATCGGATAGTATACTTGAAATAATGAATTCAACACCATTTTACGCTAATATAAAACAATATCCAGGAGAGAAAAGATTTAATACGCTTCTCAATGGAAAATTATTAGAAAAATTTATGAAATATTATTTTTTCTATTCTATCAATATTTATATTGAGTGTTTAAATGAAGAACAATCAAAATTACAAGACATGGTAAATAGTGAATCACAAGCTGTTTTAAGTTCTGAAGTTGCTGAAAGCATAGCTTTGGGTAAATCAGAAGATGTTAAAGAACGCGTTGTTAAATTAATTGTTTCCTACATGGATCTGGTTATATCAAATAAGAAAATATTAAACTTCAGTGATATTGAAGTAAACGAAGCTGTTGTCAAAGCTGCTGAAAGAGAAAAATCTAAAATTGTAGAAAATTTAGGTAAATTATCACAGGAAGAATTACAAGTAGAAGACATTTTAAAAAATCAAAAACTAGGTAAGTGGGGGTTAGGTTTATCAAAAGCTATTTATGAATACGACAAAGATCAATATGAAAAAGAAAGGGTGGAATTCGAGGAAGAAGCGCGACAAGTATTACAATTAAACCAAATGACTTCTAGACAAGAAGGGGGTATCAACACAGATACAACAGTATTAATGGATATGTTAAATGAAGGTGCTCAACAACAACGCAATATTGACGAATCAAATGCTTTAATGAGACAATTAGGAGATGATGATGATTTTGGCGATATGGATGGAGATGAAAGCTTTTAAAGCTTTTGAGAAAAGCTTTACCAAAACAAGCTTTTGAGAAAAGCTTGTGTCAAAAACCGGAACTTCGTATGTTATTTAAAATTATGAAAAAAATAAAAAGCTTTAGGAAAAAATTTAAAAAAGCTTTGGAGAAAAAGTAAATTGTCACAAAGGTAGAAACTAAGTGTCAACACAAAACACCAACCGTCGTTAAATTATTTTCTAATTTAGTTTTATAATGAACACAAAAACCTTATTTTTAAAAACTGCTTTGGTTGGTGCTATTTTAAATATTATTTTATCGTATGGTCTCTCTCCTTTTGCAACTGCCGAAGAAGTAAAACCTTCCAAAGGCGCTTCAAATCTTTCATTTAAATCACAAATTATGCATATGTTAGTTCATCATAAACAAGTAATGTCAACTAGTTCTTTAATTGTAGCTTTGCTTGCTGGAATTTCATGTTTCATTGCCTGCCGGATATAAATATAATATAATTTTATTTGTAAATTTATATTATAAGAGTAATTTAATAGTCGCTATGGTATCTTGTGTTATACAAATTAGATCCTGTGTCTTGTTGAGATTGTGGCGTTCTGTTGCGTGGAGTGGCGACGATTCTGTTGCGTGGAGTGGCGACGATTCTGTTGCGTGATCTGGAATGGTTTATTTGATCACGAGGGTATTGTTGTTCGGTTTCAACTTCTAAATCGTCATCGGAAGGTGTGTTATGGTTTCGACGATGTCTTTCTCCCTGTCTCCCCGATATTTCTCTCCCGGCTGGAGTCAAAAATGTCTCAAAAGCGGCGGCAGCAAACATCATACCTACTGTAATAAGAGCAACTTGAAAGAATTCGGCAAGAATATTCCCGCCTTTTTTGGATTTGGACCTGGTTTTGGATTTGGTTTTGGATTTGAATTTGGATTTGGATTTGGATTTGGATTTGGACCTGGTTTTGTTCCCACCGAGGTTTTTTGTGCTGCAACTTTTGGATAATTTTTTGGCCTTTTTCAATATTTCATGTTGATGTTTGTAATAAAAGTCCAAGATTTGTTTAGTTTTCAGTTCAGTATCTTTTGGAAACGCGACTTTGACATAACATTTAAATTTTTCTTCCATAATTTTCTGGTCCTTCTCGTCAATTTTAATATTTTCCATTTATAATATAGAAAGATATTAAAAAACTACTAAATGAAATGTAAAAACGGGTAATAAAAGATAATAATTTTCAAACGAACCTTTTTTTTGGTAAAGAAATGCCTAGAAGAGGAGAAAATGTATAACAGGAGCACGATTTTAATAATTTTGCTGTAGTGTTTTAATTGGTAAAAATCTTACAAGATAAATAGGTGTAAAAAAAAACGCATATACGAAAATGATTGATTAAGAATACGCGGCGGAATCTTTGTTATAATCCAATGAAGTTAGAAATGAAAAGATATACATGTTAAAGAATGTGTTATTGATAGTCTATGTTGAATAAACATATAATAAAATAAGAACGCTCTTGTTGAATATGTATAAAGAGAATGTTTAAACTTAAAAGAAAAAAAGGTATATTTTCACGGTATTCAACAACAATAATTTGTTGAAATATTGTGTAAAGATGAATGTTCAAGTGATTATTTTATAAGCTATTTTGGTTAATAAATCAAATTTTTATCGGATGATGATGGTGTATTGCTATTTTATACTGGAGCTTATTTGATGATGTTGACGTTTTAATCTAATTGTGTGTTAAGATATATTTTGTTTTCAGTTTGTATTGTCCAGAACCAAACTGAAAACAAAATAAGCACATGACAATGATTTTTGAGTGACAAAACGTACTAAAGTCTGTTTCTAGTTGGTCATTTTACTTGCTATAATTATCGTCTACCAATCTATCATTATTATCTATCATCTATCATATAGTAAGAGTACTCTCACAAACTTCGAAAACTGCCATCATTCAACACTTTTAATTAGAGGTACAATGCGTATCAGTGGTATTCTCATCATCCTTATACTATCAATATCCATTGATCAAATATCCACTTCATTCGATCCATCATTGACTCTATGTGTGGAGTCTGGATTCGAAAATTGGATGGAAAATCAAAGATTTATTAAAAAGAATTGATTTCAAATTAGGTACTCCACTCCCCGGAGTGAACTACAAGATAAGATATTTACCTGCTACCGGTAGTAAAATGAAAGGCGGAAAAGAAATACTCGTGGAAAAAGAAAAATGCTTGGAAAAAGAAACCTATAAAGAAAATTAATGATATGAAATAATTTTATTATATATATATATATGTTAAAATCAAATTGTGAATCTCAAACCACACAAAAAGAATGTCTTTCGCTGGGTTTAGAAAATTGTCAATGGAAACCAATATTTTCAGCCGTTAATCGTATTGAAAATACAAATATCGAAACAGCGCCGTTGGATAAGGGTTCTACATCTGATATAGGGATTTGTAAAAAAGTTTCGAAACGTAACTGGAAGCAAACGTTTTCTAATCAAAGAACTCAATTATTACATCCAGAAATAGATGGTGAGGTATTATTTCAACCAGGATACCTGTCAGAACAATTTGGCGATGATCAGACATCGAGTATTACGCAATACTACAGAAATGAATTAAAAGAAAAAGAAAAAAAAAGAGCTCGACTATTAGATTCATATAAGGACCCATTTGGTACAGGGAAGCGTGGCGAAGCAACAAAAGGATCTGCTATACAAAGATTTAATTTATCAGAAGACCATGAAGGACGTCGAAGACTTTTGGAAAATAGGAATAAAGTAGGTCCAATTAAAGTTATAAAACAGGAAAATCCGTCTAGTATACATTTTACCAATGACTCATCAAGAGGTGTGA
>Ga0075443_10000752_pt1 | contig 13587 bp, 12 predicted proteins | sample CoawatmetaG00DNA_3_FD_71583 | JGI IMG/M metagenome (GOLD analysis project Ga0075443, IMG submission 71583) | Marine microbial communities from the West Antarctic Peninsula - Coastal water metaG006-DNA | ecosystem: Environmental > Aquatic > Marine > Coastal | place: Atlantic Ocean: West... | reverse complement strand
AGCGCAACTTTGGCCTTGAAATCAGGCGAATGGTTCTTTCGTTTCGTCATTTTGGATCATCTCTCTCGCAAGTTGATCCACCTTAACTACTGGTCCGATTTCCCGCGACCACCTCTGTCGATCTTGGTCCGCGCGAGCTATCTACCGAGTGGGACGCGATAGAAGACCTTCCTGTTCCATTGCTCAAAATTTCATCTGATGGAGCTGTGCTTGCTTCAAATCGAGAAGCACGCAGTTTGTTGGGAATCGCGACGACCGATGGCAAACGTGTTGGCGATATGCTTGACGGATTGGGGCGACCGATTGGCGATTGGTTGCGTGAAGCGATCGACGGACGTGGCGGCTATGTTTCGCAATTTCTGCGTGGGCGCGGTGATCATCACGATACGTTTGTTCAGGTCACGCTGAATACTGCAGGCGGATCAAGGGACCCACATTTGATAGCTGTTCTGAATGACGTGACAGAGTTAAAGACGCTTGAAGCACAATTCGTACAAAGTCAAAAAATGCAGGCGATTGGCCAGTTGGCCGGAGGCGTTGCGCATGATTTCAATAATCTGTTGACCGCGATATCGGGCCATTGCGACCTGTTGCTGCTGCGACATGATCAAGGTGACCAAAATTATGGCGATCTTATTCAAATTCATCAAAATGCAAATCGCGCGGCAAGCTTAGTCGGTCAATTGCTTGCGTTTTCACGCAAACAGAACCTGCAACCCGAAGTGATGGACTTGCGCGATACCCTGTCGGATTTGACGCATCTTCTAAATAGATTGGTTGGTGAAAAGGTTGTTTTAACTTTATCGCACGCGCAAGATCTTGAACAAATTAAAGCGGATAAGCGTCAACTCGAACAAGTTCTGATGAACCTTGTGGTCAATGCGCGTGACGCAATGCCGTGCGGCGGTGAAATTCGTGTTGTGACCCAGAATGTGACCTATCTAGAACAGCTGGAGCGTGATCGTGCGATCGTTCCGCCCGGCGATTATGTTTTGGTCAAGGTCACTGATGAAGGGCATGGAATTCCGCCTGAGCGGTTGCCGAAGATTTTCGAACCGTTCTATACGACCAAACGAACGGGCGAGGGGACAGGATTAGGGCTTTCTACGGCTTATGGCATTGTTAAGCAGACTGGTGGGTTCATTTTTGCCGAAAGTGAAGTTGATCGTGGCACCGAGTTTTCACTGCTGTTTCCCGCTCTTGAAGTCACTGTGGCGCCCGCCCCGAAACCTGCACTGGCTTTACCCAAGCCGCTTACTGGCTTAGACGAAGGCGTTGTATTGTTGGTTGAAGACGAGGCGCCAGTGCGTGCTTTTGCATCGCGCGCATTGCGATTGCGTGGATACACCGTGCTCGAGGCGGACTGTGCGGAAACTGCATTATCAATGTTGACCGACCCTGACTTACGCGTCGATATTTTCGTGACGGATGTCATTATGCCAGGAATGGATGGGCCGACATGGGTCCGAGAAGCCTTGTCTGACCGCCCCGATACGCAGGTGGTTTTTGTATCGGGCTATGCTGAGGATGCATTTGGAGATGAGAGTAATCTGGTACCCAATTCAGTATTTTTACCAAAGCCGTTTTCGCTAAATGATTTGACGGTCACTGTGCACGCACAGCTTGAGCGCGGAAGAGCGGGTATTCAGTGATCAGAGAGTGCAACAAGATGGGCGGCTGATCCGATCAGTGCGGCGTAGTCATCTTCGATGACGCTAACGCGAAAATTACCCATGAAACCAGAAAAGCGTCCTTTGTCCCGAAACGCGTCGCCGAACCCGAACTCCGTCAGGAAGGGTGCAAATGCGCGGGCAACACCGCCTACGAGATAGACGCCACCGAATGGCAACTGAATAAGCGATAAATTTCCGCAAACAGTCCCGAGAATTTGCGTGAACACTTGAGCGGCTTCTGTCGCGCGCGGGTCGGACCCATCGGCGCAGGCCGCCATGATATCTTTTGCTTTGGCTTCTGCGGATATTCCGGCTTCTTCGCCAAGGAATGCATAGACTCTTTCAAGGCCGCGCCCTGATAGCACATCTTCAACAGCCGGGAAGCCGTGGGCGTTGGACACAAATTGACACAAACGCAATTCGCGTTCTGTGCGGATCGGCAGGTTTGCATGCCCGCTTTCAGACGGGGTAACAAGCCGGCCTTGATCCGTGTCAAATACAGGTGCCGCATTAAAACCTGTGCCAACACCAACAACCAACCGCGCTGCATTTGGAAGCCCTGTTGGGCCGTCGATAATTGTGCGGATATTGGCGTCGTCAAGATAACCAAGCGCGTGACCTTGCGCCTGTAAATCATTCAAAATTGCGACGGTTTCCGCCTTGGTCGCACGCGCAAGCGTGTCTTTGTCGATCGTCCAATTGAGGTTTGTCATCGTGGCGCGCCCATCACGCACGGGACCTGCGACGGCGACACATGCGGCTATTGGGTCTACACCACCTTCGTCATCAATATAGCGCCGCAAAACAGTTTCAAGCCCAGGGTAGTCTGCGTTTGAGTAACGCCGGATCGTTTTGCCAAGGATTTGACGTCCGTCGGCCAACGCCAACCGCGTGTTGGTCCCGCCGATATCTGCAACGAGCGCGTATTTGTTCTTTGGATGGATCATAACCGAGGCCTTTATTTGCGCGCGATTGCGGCTTTGAGAGCGTAATAGGATGCTTTTGGTGTCCGTTTGAGCGTGTCGAAGTCGACATGTATCATGCCAAACCGTTTTTCATACCCAAATGCCCATTCATAGTTGTCCAAAAGTGACCAATAGAAAAAACCTTTGACGTTGGCCCCGTCAGCAATGGCGCGTTTGGCGGCCAAGATGTGGTCGGATACGAATTTGGTTCGTTCGGGATCAAAGACTGCGCCGTTTTCAACTTTATCGTCCCACGCCATCCCATTTTCGGTGACATAGAGTGGCAGGTCGCCGACGTACTCGCGCGAAAGCCGAGTGAGAAAATCATATAGGCCCTGGGGGTAAATTTCCCAATCCATTTGTGTGACGGGTAGGTCGCCGGGAACGTCCCGCACACCAGGCCATGGTGCGTTTGGGTCAGAGGTGATGCGGTGGCGCGTATAGTAATTCACGCCGAGAAAGTCGATGGGTTGGCTGATTTGTTCCATGTCATCTTGCCAGCCGTCTGGCATATGTGGGGCAAAACCTGCAAGGACTTCGGCGGGGTAGGTGCCTTTGGTGATCGCCTCAACGAACCACCGGTTTGAAATTGCATCTTGCAGGTTTGCGGCTGCAGCGCTTTCTTGTGTGTCGTCAAGCGGGGTCGCGTGATCAAAATTGAGCACGATACCGCAGTTTTTCATCCCCTTGCCCCGCAGGCGGGTCATCGCTTCGCCGTGGGCGAGGTTGATGTGGTGCATGGCGCGCGCAGTGGCGCGGATGTCGCGCAGTCCGGGGGCGTGATGTCCAAGGAAATGCGACAGAAACGCGACGCACCAAGGTTCATTGACTGTCGCGATTGAGTCCATGCGATCGCCGATTTTGTCGGTGATCACATCAACAAATTCGCCGAACCGGTGCACGGTGTCGCGATTTGTCCAGCCACCTTGATCGGCAAGCGCGGACGGCAGTTCCCAATGGTACAGCGTTTGAAACGGCTTCAGGCCCCGTTCAAGAATTGCATCGGTCAGCCGGTCGTAGAAGTCCAAGCCTTTTGGGTTGGGCGTTTTGCCGTCTGGCATGACCCGCGCCCAGCTTGTGGAAAACCGGTAGGCGTCCATGCCAGCTTCTTGGAGCAGGTCCAAGTCTTCGCCAAAACGGTGGTAGTGGTCACAAGCCAGGGCGCCATCTTCGGCACGGATCACATTGCCCGGTGTGGCTGCGAACGTGTCCCAATGGGTTGAGCCCGCGCCACCGAATTTGTGCCCTTCGATTTGGTAGGCCGCAGTTGCTGCCCCAAAGAGGAAGCCCTCGGGGAAATCGGAACGTCGAAATTGCATAGGTAGTCCTTAGAGGTGAGGCGCAGGCCCAGTTGATTGACCAACCATGAGTTCGGCTTCGAGCAGCTCGGTTTGTGGTTGGGAAAATGGGTTCGCGATATCGGCGAGTAGCATTTCGGCCAAACGCCGGCCTGCGTCGCGCACAGATGACCGCGTGGCTGTGAAAATTGGGACGTCGCCGCCGTTGCGCAGATATGAAAGTTCATCGTCGTGGGTGATGACAGACACGTCGCGCCCAATAGTCAAACCTGCCTCTTCGATGGCGCGCCGCGTCCCCATCGCAAGGATCATTGACGAGGTCATAAGGGCGGTGGGCCGATCACGTAGCGCCAGCATATCACGCGTTGATGTATAGCCGAATTCTTCGGTCATTTCGCCTGACCGCATCAGCGCAGGGTCAGCGGCAATACCATTGGCGGTCAGGGTGTCCATGTACCCGTTACGCCGTCTATGGGCAAAATCCATGCCTTCAAGCCCGTTGATAAGCCCGATACGCCGATGCCCAAGGTCGATCAAGAAATCCGCTGCGCGGTTGAAAGCCCGCCTGTTGTTCACGTCGACCCATGAGTAGGGCGCCGTCACGCCAGAGGCCCGCCCATGCACAACAAATGGCAGACCAATCTCGTTCAAAAGCGCGATGCGTGGATCGTCCATACGGGGGCCGTGGACAACAACCCCGTCAACCGAACGCCGTGCCTTTAGTGCGCGGTAGATGTCATCTTCACTTTGATCATCGACAATTGACAGGAGCATTTCATAGCCGTTGCGCGAATAGGTTTCCCCCGCGCCAGCAATGAAATCACCAAAGATTGGGTTCATCGTTTCGTGTTTGGTCGACACCGGAATGACGTGCCCAATCGCCAGAGCCTTGCCTGTTGCCAACCCCTTGGCGCGGGTGCTGGGGCTGTACTGGTGTCGGTCTGCGGCTAATTGAACGCGGTTGCGCGTGGCCTCGGATACTTCGGGAAATCCGTTGAGAGCACGGCTAATAGTGGTTTGGCTAAGGCCAAGTTCCAGAGAGAGCTGCTTGAGGTTCATATCAAAGGTATCCAAAGCGCTTTTAAGCTGCGCCGTTGTTTTCGTATCAAAGTGACGTAAACGATTTCGTATATGAATTACTCCTGATTTTCAAGAAATTGTTGCGTTTTTAAATGAAGTTGACAGCCTGCAGGTTTTAACCGATGTTCACGGCGGGTTCAAAGCGCTTTGGTAACGAATCTGTAGCGCTGTTGAGCAACGAACTTGCGGGCACTGCGTCCGCACATGGGAGGAAGACACTTGAAATCTACACTTTATATGAGCGCTGCAGTGATGGCCTTGGGGACGACAGCATTTGCTGATAGCCACGGCCCGCTGACAGTATTTGGGACATGGCTTGGTCCAGACCAAGAGGCAGTTGAGGCCGTATTGGCAGGGTTTTCTGCGGCCACTGGCCACGAAGTAAGTTATGTCGGGTCCGACAGCTTTGAGCAGCAAATTCGCATTGACGCTGAAGCTGGTTCTGCCCCAAACATTGCCGTATTCCCGCAACCTGGTTTGGCTGCTGACTTTGCGTCTGGTGGTTTCTTGACGCCATTGGCTGACGGCACATCCGACTGGATTCGCGAAACTATGCGGCTGGTCAGTCTTGGGTTGATCTGGGCACATATGCTGGCAAAGACGGCGCCGACAGCTTGTACGGCTTCTTTTTTAAGGCCGACGTAAAGTCGCTTGTTTGGTATTCTCCAGAGAATTTTGAAGATTCTGACTATGACATTCCTGAGACCATGGAAGAGCTTAAGGCTTTGACAGATCAGATTGTTGCAGATGGCGGCACACCATGGTGTATCGGTCTGGGATCGGGTGCTGCCACAGGTTGGCCTGCGACAGACTGGGTTGAAGACATGATGCTGCGCACGCAAGCACCAGATGTTTATGACCGTTGGGTTAGCAACGAAATGCCGTTCACTGATCCGGCAGTTGTTGCTGCAATCGAAGAGTTTGGCGCATTCGCGCGGGTAGACGACTATGTTGCTGGTGGCGCTGGTGCTGTTGCGACAACTGACTTTAGAGACAGCCCAAAAGGTTTGTTTAGCTCTCCTGCGCAATGCTACATGCATAAGCAGGCGTCGTTTATTCCGGCGTTTTTCCCAGAGGGTACGGTTGTCGGCGAAGACGCTGATTTCTTCTACTTCCCAGCTTACGCAAGCAAGGACCTTGGGTCCCCTGTTTTGGGTGCGGGTACTGTTTGGACAATCACAAACGACAGCGCAGCAGCACATGATCTGATCACATATATTCAGACAACTGAAGCGAACGAAATTTGGATGGCCAAAGGCGGCTTCCTAACACCACACAAGGGTGTTGATACGTCCAAGTTCGTTGATGCTGCAACCAAGAAGATGAACGATGTTCTTTTGGCTGCGACAACATTCCGCTTTGACGGATCTGACCTGATGCCAGGTGGTGTTGGTGCTGGGTCTTTCTGGACTGGCATGGTTGACTATACTGGTGGCAAAGACGCCGCTGAAGTTGCCCAAGCTATCCAAGATTCTTGGGACGCACTGAAGTAATTTCAGTCGCCTAAACCTTCGGGCTGTCCGGCCAATTCGGGCAGCCCATTCCAATTATATTTTTCGGGGGGAGGGATATCATGCATCCTGCACTACAGGGCATCGTCACAATATTTTTAGGTGTAGGCGGTTGTTTAGCTTACTTCTATTTCTCCAACCAGTTTATCGACAAGGTGCTGTTCCCCTCAAAGGGTGTGAACGCCGGTCGCAATATCAACCGCGCCAATATTGTGCGTCCTTGGCTATTTTTGGCGCCTGCACTTTTTGCGCTGTCGCTGTACCTCGCGTATCCGGTTTTCGCGACGCTGTGGTATTCACTGACGGACCGCGACAAGGGCAATGCCTTTGTTGGACTGGCCAATTATTATCAGATGATGGACGATCCAAAGTTTTGGGAAGCCCTCAAGAACAACATGTTGTGGCTGATTATTGTGCCTGCTGCGTCGACCGCGTTTGGTTTGCTTGCAGCCCAACTGACCGACCGGATTGGTTGGGGCAGTATTGCCAAGTCGATGATATTCATGCCGATGGCGATCTCATTTGTTGGTGCCGCCGTTATTTTCAAGCTGATCTATGACACCCGCCCAGCCGATACCAATCAGATTGGCGCGCTGAATGCGGTGTGGATGCAGTTTAATGGCGGCGTTGGGTCGTTCATTCTTCTGCGTGCCTTGCCCGCCGCGTTTCTTGCGTTTTTGACGGTTGGATCGTTGTGGTTAGCCACAATTATGATCAAGGGGTTCTCATCTTTTACGACGATATTGCGCAGCCTGTTTGGTATAGTGTTAATCGGCGTGGCTGTGTCCAGCATCGCGTCTATCTATGGGTTGTTCACCGCGACGCTGCCTTATGGCGAACCGCAGACATGGCTGACGATGCCGTTTTGGAATTCGATTTTGCTGATGATCGTATTGATCTGGATTCAGACCGGTTTTGCCATGGTTATTCTGTCTGCTGCATTGCGCGGCATTCCGGAGGAAACCGTTGAGGCCGCGATCGTTGATGGGGCCAACCCGTTTCAGGTGTTTTTCAAGATAAAGATGCCGCAGATTGCCGGCACCATTGTTGTGGTCTGGACCACGATCACGCTGACCGTGTTGAAGGTGTTCGATATCGTGTTCGCCATGACCAACGGCCAATGGGAAACCCAAGTCTTGGCTAACTATATGTTTGATAAGCTATTTCGCGGCAATGATTGGGGTGTTGGCTCTGCTGCTGCCATCGTCATCATGCTGTTGGTCACGCCAATTCTGGTGTGGAACGTCTATAATGTCCGTAAGGAGATGCGCTCATGAGCAATATTGCAGGTAGCAAATCATCGCTTCAGTGGGTGGTGCATATTTCGGTCGCATTGCTGGTTATGCTGTGGCTATTCCCGACCTTGGGTTTGTTTGTGTCATCGTTTCGCACCGCTGATCAGATCAGCACTGGGGGCTGGTGGACATCGCTTTTCCCAGCTGAACAGAACCTGACATTGCGGTCAACGGACCCTGATGACGCGGGCGCGCAGACGTTGATCGACGGCGTATATGTCGTTGAAGGCAACCTGTTTAAGGCCGGTGTTGATGCCACGATTAGCGTTTGGGGTACGTCAAGCCGCGCGATTGATACTTATGTCCCTGGTGATACGGCTGAGTTGAAAGACGGTGAAACGATCACTGTGCAGGTCAACGGTGATTACGTTTGGACGGGTACAACTGAGATGACGGGCAGGGGCCAACGTGTGTTTGCCACATCGACGACCCCGCCTGAGTTTACGTTCAAGAACTATAAAACTGTGCTGTTTGGCGGAGATTCGACAGATGGCATGACCAAAGCGTTCTTTAACACGCTGACTGTGACGATCCCTGCGACGATCATCCCGATCGTGATTGCGGCGTTTGCTGCATATGCGCTGGCTTGGATGGACTTTCCGGGGCGTGCATTGTTGGTCGCATTTGTTGTGGCGTTGTTGGTGGTGCCGTTGCAACTCGCGCTGATACCGCTGTTACGGCTGCATTTGGGCATTGGCATTGGGAAAGGCTATCTGGGGGTATGGCTTGCACATACCGGATTTGGAATGCCGCTCGCGATCTATTTATTGCGCAATTATATGGTCGGGCTACCGCGCGATATTATTGAGAATGCCAAGGTTGATGGCGCCACGGATTTCCAGATTTTCACCAAGATTATTCTTCCGCTATCGTTCCCTGCATTGGCGTCATTTGCGATTTTCCAGTTCTTGTGGACATGGAATGATCTGCTGGTCGCCAAGGTGTTTTTGATCGATGCGACAGGGCAGACGACCGTGATGACAAACCAGATTGTCGAGTTGCTGGGCACCCGCGGCGGCAATTGGGAAATTCTATCAACAGCGGCTTTCGTGTCGATATCCGTGCCGTTGGTGGTGTTCTTTTCAATGCAAAAATACCTCGTGCGCGGCCTGCTGGCCGGCTCTGTGAAATAAGGAAGTTTACGATGAACGTGGCAGTGAAGGCCCCGCTTGCGATGGGTGCTGTGGACAGTGATTGGTGGCGTGGTGCGGTGATCTATCAGATCTATCCGCGTAGTTTCCAAGACAGTAATGGTGACGGTGTTGGCGACTTGGCCGGTATCGTCCAGCGCTTGCCTTATATCGCGACGCTTGGCGTTGATGCGATCTGGATTTCGCCGTTCTTTACGTCGCCGATGAAGGACTTTGGCTACGATGTGTCCGATTACTGCGATGTTGATCCGATGTTTGGGACGTTGGCTGATTTTGATGCTGTTGTTGAGACCGCGCATCGGTTGGGCATCCGTGTCATGATTGACTTGGTGTTGTCGCACACATCAGACGTGCATCCGTGGTTTGTGGACAGCCGTGCCAACCGCGATAATGGCCGCAACGATTGGTATGTCTGGGCAGAGCCCAAGCCAGATGGCACCCCGCCCAATAACTGGTTGTCGATTTTTGGTGGGTCGGCATGGCAGTGGGATACTCGCCGCGAACAGTATTATTTGCATAACTTTCTAGTGTCCCAGCCGGACCTGAATTTCCATAATATGGATGTGCAGGATGCGCTGTTGGATGTGGCCACGTTTTGGTTGAACCGCGGCGTTGATGGGTTTCGGTTGGATACGATCAATTTCTATTTCCATGATGCCGAGTTGCGCGACAATCCTGCGCTGCCACCTGAACGTCGCAACGCGGACACGGCCCCAGCGGTGAACCCGTATAATCACCAAGAGCATATCTATTCTAAGAACCGGCCCGAAAACCTTGCGTTTTTACGCAAGCTGCGTGCTGTGATGGAGCCGTTTGGTGCAGCTGCTGTTGGTGAAGTTGGTGATGCCCAGCGTGGCCTTGAGATTATGGGCGAGTATACCGCTGGCGATGATCTGATGCAGATGTGTTATGCGTTCGAATTCTTGTCTCCAGAACAGCCAACAGCCGCCCGCATTGTCGAGGTTATGACCCGTGTTGACGACGTTGCCGCAGATGGTTGGGCCTGCTGGGCGTTTTCAAACCACGATGTGAAGCGTCATGCCAGCCGTTGGGATTTACCGCCTGCCGCACAGCGCATGTTTGCCACGATGCTTATGTGTTTGCGTGGGTCGGTGTGTTTGTATCAGGGCGAAGAACTTGGGTTGCCAGAGGCCGATGTTGCCTTTGAAGACCTGCAGGACCCGTATGGCATTGAGTTTTGGCCAGAGTTTAAAGGCCGTGATGGGTGCCGTACCCCAATGGTGTGGGAGCCGTCCAACCAAAATGGTGCCTTTACGGCGGGTCGTCCTTGGTTGCCTGTGGCGTCCGAGCATTTGGCCCTATCAGTCGCCGCGCAAGAAGATGATCCGGCTGCTTTGCTGCACCATTATCGTCGCGCAATTACTTTTCGTCAGGCCAATCCGGCGTTGTCGGTTGGCGCGCATGACAAAGTGGCTGCGACGGGGGATGTGGTTTATTTCACCCGTGCGCACGACGGGGTGCAAATTTTTTGCGCATTCAACATCAGCGATACGCCGTCTGACTTGGATTTACCGAAAGGGGCCTGGATCCCAATAGGTGATGATCTGGGTGCGGCGCATGTATCGGCGGATGGATGGATGCATTTAGGGCCATGGCAGGTGTGTTTGCTCACCAAGCTGGCCGATAAAGTTTAAGGGGAGGACGCGACAATGGCTGATCTAAAACTGACAGATGTTGGAAAAACATACGGCGGATCAATTGAGGTTTTGAAAGACATAAATCTCGATATTAAGCAGGGCGAATTGATCGTCTTTGTTGGTCCGTCTGGGTGTGGAAAATCCACGTTACTACGGATGATTGCGGGTCTTGAAAAGATCACCGGCGGAGAGCTGCAAATTGATGGGCAGGTCGTCAATGATGTCCCACCAGCACAGCGCGGTATTGCGATGGTGTTCCAATCTTACGCGCTTTATCCGCATATGACGGTGCGTGATAACATGTCGTTTGCGTTAAAATTGGCCAAGAAAACGCCAGCTGAAATTGAGGCCGCAGTAAGCAATGCCGCCAAGATTTTGCAGCTGGATGAATATCTTGACCGTTTGCCCAAAGCCTTGTCTGGGGGGCAGCGTCAGCGGGTTGCTATTGGCCGCTCAATTGTTCGCGACCCGAAAGTTTATTTGTTCGATGAGCCGCTGTCGAATTTGGATGCTGCCTTGCGCGTCGCGACGCGGATTGAGATCGCCCAGCTCAAAGAATCGATGCCAGAAAGCACAATGATTTATGTGACCCACGATCAGGTTGAGGCGATGACGCTTGCGACCCGCATTGTGGTGCTAGCTAACAAGGGGATTGCCCAAGTTGGCACGCCGCTTGAGTTGTATGAACGTCCAGAAAACGAGTTTGTTGCGCAGTTTATCGGCTCTCCTGCGATGAACCTGTTGTCGGGCAAGATCAATGAAACGGGTGCAATCACAACTGTTGCATTGGACGGCGGTGGTTCCGCGAAGGCGGCTGTGCCAACGCAGGCTGCTGACAAGGGCTTGCAGGTCAATATAGGTGTCCGCCCAGAAGATTTGATCGAGACGACGGGCAAAGATTTCGTGTTTGAAGGCACGGTGAAATTTACCGAGGCGTTGGGCGAAGTCACGTTGCTGTATTTCGACAAAGTTAGCGACAATGACAGCGTCATTGGCAAGTTGCCAGGCATTCATATGGATTTGCGCGGCACGTCGGTGCGCATGAAAGCCGATCCGTCAAAGGTGCAGATTTTTCACGACGGGCAATCGCTGCATTATCGCTAAGCGTTGATTGAGGACATAAAAAAGGGGACCCGCAGTGATGCTGGTCCCCTTTTTCGTTTTGATTGGCTGCTTACTTGCGTGTGCGGCGACCTGTGCGCACGCGGCCTTCGCCTGCTTTGACTGGAGGGCGGTTAAAGCCGATCCAATCGCCGCCGGCTGGGTCATTGTTGGTGAGGAAGTTGGCGGCGCGGATGGCCTCCATTTCTTTACCTGCGCGCGGCAGGGTTGAACCCATGCCAAACATTTGCACGATCGCTTCGTCGTCCATGCCCGGCGGGATGATGATGCCAGCGGCTTCGATTTCAGCGCGCTTTTCAGCCAGCTTTTTAGGGCCGACGGGCAGCGCGACGGGATTCATGATTGCGGATGTCATGCCCGCAGCCATCGCCATTGGCAGGAACGCGTTGTTGATGCCGTGACGGTTTGGCAGACCAAAAGAGATGTTGGACGCGCCGCAAGTCGTGTTCACGCCAAGTTCTTCGCGCAAGCGCCGCACGAGTGCAAAAACCTGTAAGCCAGCAGTGCCCATCGCGCCGATTGGCATGACCAGTGGGTCAACCACAATGTCATGCGCAGGAATGCCAAAATCTGCGGCCCGCTCGACGATCTTTTTAGCGACTGCGAAACGCACATCGGGGTCTTCGGAAATGCCTGTGTCATCGTTTGAAATGGCCACAACTGGGACGTTGTATTTTTTGACCAGCGGCAGAACCAGTTCCATGCGGTCTTCTTCACCTGTCACGGAGTTCAGCAGCGGGCGGCCTTCAGCGGCAGCAAGGCCGTTTTCCAGCGCGCCGGGAACCGAGCTGTCGATGCACAGCGGGCAGTCGGTGACGGCCTGTACGTGGCGGATCAGCTCCATCATCAGCGTTGGTTCAACAAAGTTGTTGTCGGCGTAACGTGGGTCTTCGGCCATTTTGTTCGAGAACACGGCGCCAGAGTTAATGTCGAGGATGTTTGCGCCAGCGGCGACCTGTGCGATCGCATCGGCCTCGACGCGGGAAAAATCGCCGCGTTCAAGTTCTTCGTTCAGGATTTTACGGCCCGTTGGGTTGATCCGCTCGCCGATGACGGCAAATGGCTGATCAAAGCCGATGATGGTGGTGCGTGTTTTGGATTCGACGATCGTGCGTGTCATATGCGCAGTCCCTTAGGATTGATTTGCTGGAACGGCAGAAGCGCCGCCGTGATTGATGGCCCAATTGGCATTGGTCTTAATTCCGCCCAGCGGGAAGAAATGCACGTGTGAGATGTTAAAGTCGGGGTTCGCCGCCTTATGGGCTGCAAGCTGTGCCAAGACGTCCGTGGGTTCGTAAGGAAGCAGCAGTTTGGTCACATCCATTGCCCGCTTTTGCAAGACTTTGAGGGATGCGCCGACGCCGCAAGCGATCGCGAATTTGATCAGCGTTTGCAGTTTGGCCGGACCCGCGATGCCGATGTGCACGGGGATCGTGATGCCCGCTTCTTTTATTGCATTGGCCCAGTCGATAATTGGTCCTGCCTCAAAGGCGAATTGCGTTGCGAGCGCCATTTGGGCGTCGGATGTTTCTGAAAACGCTTGTTTCCAACGCAATGCGCTATCCACGTTCGTCATTGATCCGTCGGTGTCGATATCTTTGTTGCCCTCGGGGTGGCCCGCGACGTGCAGATGTTTAAAGCCAGCCTCGCCGAACAGCCCGCTTTCGAGCAGCTGCATTGAGCTGTCAAAGGCGCCGTGCGGTTTTGCGATCCCACCAGCCAACAGCAGCGCCTGATCAACGCCTGCTTCGCCTTGGTAGCGGGCGATCCAGTCGGCGAGCGTTGCCTTATCTTTGATGATGCGCGCAGGAAAATGCGGCATGACTTTGAAGCC
>Ga0075443_10000748_pt1 | contig 13612 bp, 13 predicted proteins | sample CoawatmetaG00DNA_3_FD_71583 | JGI IMG/M metagenome (GOLD analysis project Ga0075443, IMG submission 71583) | Marine microbial communities from the West Antarctic Peninsula - Coastal water metaG006-DNA | ecosystem: Environmental > Aquatic > Marine > Coastal | place: Atlantic Ocean: West... | reverse complement strand
GCGGCAGTTGATCGGAGTCTATGAAAAAGCGCTATGCAAGCCCATGGCCGAAGTGCTTGGACGTTTGGGGGCAGAGCATATTATGATTGTTCATTCCGACGATGGGCTCGACGAAATTAGTATCGCCGCAGACACCCACGTTGCAGAATATAAAAATGGTGCAGTGACCGAGTACAGCATTACGCCTGAACAGTTCTCAGTCCAACGTCAGAGTCTCGAAGGTCTAGATGTTAATAATGCTGAGCAATCACTAGCTCTAATTGTTGATGCCTTGGGTAAGCGTGTGGGCCCTCATGCTGCAAAAGCCGCCGACCTTATTGCGCTTAACGCTGGCGCAGCGCTTTATGTTGCCGGTTGTGCTGGGGACATCAATGAAGGCATAGCGCTGGCGCAGGATGCCATAGGCGCTGGCTTAGCTCGGGCTAAAATAACCGATCTTGCAACCTTTACGCAGGTTCAACAGGACGCCTAAATAATTTAAGAGATACAAAGATGAGTGCAGATACGCCGACAATACTTAAAAAAATTCTTGACCGGAAACGCGAAGAAATTAGCGAAAGAAGATTACTGTCACCCCTGTCGAGGCTGCAAGAAAAAATAGTGCTGGCTTCGCCACCTCGGGGTTTTTACGCAGCCATCGCCGCTAAAATTGCGACAGGTCAATCTGCGGTTATTGCTGAAATAAAAAAAGCTTCACCCAGTAAAGGCGTTATTCGAGAGAACTTTGATCCAGCGGCCATTGCCAAAAGTTATGAGCATGGCGGCGCTGTTTGTTTATCCGTGTTGACCGATGTCGATTTCTTTCAGGGGGCAGATGAATATTTAAAGCTGGCTCGCAGTGCCACCAGCCTACCGGTAATTCGCAAAGATTTTATAATTGATGAATATCAAATTTATGAAGCTAGAGCAATGTCTGCTGACTGTATTCTATTGATTGTCTCAGCGCTCGATGAGAGGCAACTCCACCAGTTGCATGAAGTTGCACTGTCGCTTGAAATGGACGTCATTATTGAAGTCCATAATGAGGCGGAGCTCGACGTCGCTCTCAAATTAAAAAATCCAATGATCGGCATTAACAATCGCAATCTCCACACCTTCGAAGTCTCCTTAGAAAATACCTATCGGCTACTCAGCAAAATTCCCGATGGGAAAATAGTCATCACGGAAAGCGGTATTCACAGTCGTGGGGATGTTGCGGCGATGCGTGAACATAACGTACACGCATTTTTAGTTGGTGAGGCGTTTATGCGTAGTGATGACCCCGGTGAGCAGCTCAGAGTATTTTTTAAATAGCCAGAATTTATGTTGATGTTGTCGGGTGTACTTTAGACGGCGTTGATAATCCCAGCAAAATCATTTGGTCAGGAGTATTTAGATGCAACTAACGTTAAACGTCAACGGCACCGCAAGAACTATCGAGACGGACGCCGACACTCCACTACTTTGGGTACTTCGAGATACCATTGAGATGACCGGCACTAAATACGGGTGCGGTATCGCGCAGTGTGGTGCCTGTACAGTACACTTAAATGGCACAGCTGTTCGCTCCTGCATTATACCGGTCAGTCAGGTTGGTGATCAAGAAATCACCACGATAGAAGGTTTAGCTACGCCAGAAGGTATTGCCATTAAAGCGGCCTGGGACGATTTGGCTGTGGTGCAATGTGGCTACTGCCAGTCAGGCCAAATCATGTCGGCCTCGGCTCTTCTGGTCGTCAATGCGGCGCCCAACGATGATGATATTGATGGTGCCATGTCTGGGAATATTTGTCGCTGCGGCACCTATGGGCGTATTCGTGCTGCTGTAAAACAGGCCTCTTTGGCCATGACCAAAGAGGAAGCGTAGATTATGAAGCTACTAGGCGATATCAATAAGCTGGGCGTTACTGACATATCTCGGCGCGTCTTTCTAAAAAAGACTGCCACGCTCGGTGCCGGTTTTACCCTAGCCATGAGCTTGCCGTCCGTCGCTCTGGCCGAGGTGGCAGTCGGTTCTGTTTTAACTGGGCAGGATGACACAGTCGCCAATGCCTTTGTACGAATTAGCCCAGACAACGTCGTCACTATTATTATCAAACATGCGGAACTTGGGCAGGGCAGCTACACCGGGCTTGCAACCATTGCCGCAGAAGAAATGGATGCCGACTGGGGGCAAGTTGTGTCTGAGGCAGCTCCAGCAAATAAAGCACTCTATTCAAACTTGCTGTTTGGTGCCCAGATCACCGGAGGGAGTACCGGAATAGCCAACTCTTATACTCAGATGCGTGAAGCGGGTGCAAGCGCCAGACATATGTTGGTGTCCGCGGCGGCCCAGAAGTGGCAGGTACCGGCTAGTGAAATTACTGTGAGTAAAGGCGTGGTATCCCATATAAGTGGTCGGTCAGCTAATTTTGGTGACTTGGCGGAAGCTGCAGCGACTCAGGACGTACCAGAAAATGTCAGCCTGAAAGATCCCAACAATTTTACATTGATAGGCGCTGAGCTATTGTCTCGTAAAGATATGGGCAAAACTGATGGCAGTGCCATCTTCACGCAAGATATCAAACTTCCGGGAATGCTCACTGCGTTGGTGGCACATGCCCCTCGCTTTGGCGCGAAGGTCAAGTCTTTTAGCGATGGTAAGGCTAAAGCCGTTAAGGGGGTGGTCAACGTTGTACAAATCCCCACCGGTATCGCGGTGATTGCGGACACGTTTTGGAATGCCAAAAAAGGCCGTGACGCGCTGCAGATAGAATGGGATCTGAGTACTGCGATGAGCGACAGTTCCGATGATCAAATGCGTCGCTACATTGAGGTGGCTAAAGATCCCGGCGTATCGGCAAATGCCCATGGCGATTTGGCAGTGGGCTTTAATGCCGCCACTCAAATCATTGAAGCAGAGTACGAATACCCCTATTTGGCCCATGCCACGATGGAACCTATGAATTGTGTGGTACAGATTAGAGGAGCGGATGTAGAGCTCTGGTACGGCTGCCAGTCAGCGACAGGCGACCAGAACACAGTTGCTGAGGCGCTTAAGATTGCACCGGAAAAGGTCAAGATTAACAGTTTATTTGCCGGTGGTAGCTTTGGGCGACGAGCTAATACCCATAGTGACTACGTGCTAGAGGCGACCTTGATTGCCAAGGCCAACCAGTCAGATGCGCCTGTCAAGCTGGTCTGGACGCGAGAGGATGATACGCAGTCGGGCTATTTTAGGCCGATGTATTTCCACAAACTTAAGGCCGGCCTAGACAGCGGCGGAAAAATTATCGCGTGGCAACATAGAATTGTTGGGCAATCAATATTAGGCAATACTGAGTTTGCGGCCTTCTTCGAAAGCGGCATAGACTTTACCTCCGTAGAGGGTGCGACTTCGCTGCCCTACAATATTCCCCACTTTGCCGTGGACTTACATACGATGGAATCTCCGGTTCCGGTACTCTGGTGGCGAAGCGTGGGTAGCACCCATACAGCGCATTCAGTTGAAACGTTTATGGATCAATTGGCGGCCGCCACGGACCAAGACCCTTTGGCCTTTCGCATTGCGCACCTAGGCGATGATGACCGTTACAAAGGAGTCCTCGAACTGGCTGCCGACAAGGCAGGCTGGAATGTGCCGCAAACGCAGGGACTCATCAAAGGTATTGCGCTCCATAAGTCATTCGGCACCTATGTTGCACAGGTAGTTGAGATCGCTATCGCTGAAAGTGGCGAATACAGTGTTGAAAAGGTGGTGTGCGCGGTGGACTGCGGTGTGGCAATCAATCCAGATGTTATTCGTGCGCAGATGGAAGGGAGTATTGCCTACGGTTTGTCACCAAGTTTAATGAGTGAAATAACCATTAAAGATGGCGCGGTGATAGAGACGAACTTTGATGGCTATCAGGTGGTTCGTATGAAGGACATGCCTGCAGTTGAGGTACATATTATTCCTTCGGCGGCACCGCCAAGCGGCGTTGGAGAGCCGGGTACGCCGGTTATAGCACCGGCTGTTGCCAATGCCCTATTTGCAGCGACAGGTAAATCACATACTAAGCAGCCTGTCGGCAGAAAGGTCTAACTCGGCCTGTAACGTGGGTTGTGGGGCGTTTTTTGAGGACTGCTTACCGAGCTGTTAGGTCGCCCGCGCTTTTGGGGCTAGCGGGTGCCATATACCACCATGGTCTTGCCCGAGACAGACAGCAGGCCATTAGACTCTAGTTCTTTTAGGACGCGACCGACCATCTCTCGTGAGCATGCGACAATACGGCCAATCTCCTGTCGGGTAATTTTAATCTGCATGCCGTCTGGATGAGACATAGCATCAGGTTGTTTAGAGAGATCGAGCAGAGCGCGAGCAACTCGGCCTGTCACGTCAAGAAAGGCTAGGTCACTAACCTTACGTGTGGTATCGCGAAGGCGCTGGGCCATTTGCTTGCTAATCGCCAGTAGGTACTCAGGCTGATTTTGCCCTATTTCAATAAATTTTGAGTAGCTTATCTCTCCGACTTCGCATTCTGTTCTGGTTCGAATCCAAGCGCTGCGATGTTGTTCTTCGAACAGGCCCATCTCGCCAACAAAGTCTCCCGCATTCAAATAGGCCAAAATCATTTCTTTACTCGTGGCGTCTTGTTCAATAACCACCGCGACGGATCCTTTAATAATATAATAGAGAGTGTCTGCCTTATCGCCGGCATAGATAATAATACTTTTTGCGGGATATCTGCGCCGGTGACAATGGCTCAAAAATGCCTCTACATTGTTTATATGTGGGGTTAAAGGTGTCATATTTTTCTCCTTGAATAGCTACTTAAGCGCTTCCGTTCAGCGTATTAGTTACCCAGTATGTTGGGACTGCCGCACTTAATAGTAGTCAAAATATTGTCCCCCTGCCTAAATATTTAGAGATACTCTATGCTAACCTTTACGCCCCTAACAATGAGGTGATTTATGCAAGCAATAATTAAGTGGGTAGATGGCGTTATGTTTCTCGGCGAGTCGGGCAGTGGGCATTCCGTAGTTATGGATGGCGCGCCAGATCAGGGAGGGCGGAACATGGGATCGAGACCCATGGAGATGGTACTGATGGGGTTGGGGGGATGTGCTTCTTTTGATGTTATGACCATACTTAAAAAGGGTAGGCAACAGGTGACGGCTTGCAAAACAGAGCTCGAGGCTGAGCGCGTGGATGCGGTTCCTGCTGTTTTTAGTAAGATTCACCTGCACTTCATTGTCAGTGGCACTAATTTAAAAGAAGCTCAGGTAAAAAGAGCGGTTGAGCTATCAGCCGAGAAATACTGCTCCGCCTCTATTATGCTAGAAACTGCTGGCGTAGAGATGACCCACAGTTTTACCATTGAGACATCGTAGGGTGCGTGGCAAAGTTATTGCCAGCGCCGTAGACAAAAAAAAGGAGCCTAAGAAAGGCTCCTAAAAAATCTTTGGATGAATCACAAAGACGGGGTTGGGGGTAAATCTGTGACAAATCGCGACAGAGCGATTTAAAAACTTAGTGCGAGTTAAGAGCGATATTTTAAAAACAAATGGATCATATGACCAATGCATTATTAACATCTGCATTATGTGTTTTTGTAATAACGCTTTTGCCCTGGTCAGATAGAAGCATTGCAAAATAAGGACCTAAAAAAAGGGACTCTTCCGAGTCCCTATCAAAAATCCTATAGCGAGGATCTAGAGGGGTAATGCTGGGTGCTGCGAATTAGGTAAAACTGTAAATCAAATTTAGCTCGGCGCCAATCAATACCGGGCTTAACCTTACTTATCAGAAGCTTCCAACTTAGGCGCTTCCAACTTAACGAAATCATCTTTCGCAATTGCAGCACCCGCTAATCCGATGAAACCGATCAGTATGTATACGAGTGTCATGGTGTTTCTCCTTAGTTAAATTTAAGAGCAAGTGCTCTATGGGCGTAATATAGGCTCTCTCATGTCATAAGCCAAATGCATTGTTTGCATCAACTGTATGCTATTGTGTAATACCTTTTACTGACCGCACTAAGGCTCCCATTATGAATCTGCAAAAGCTATCTCGTCTTGACCTTAATTTATTGGTATCACTTCAGGCGCTGCTGGAAGAAAAAAGTGTGACCCGGGCTGCTCAGCGACTATTTATCACTCAGCCGGCGATGAGCAGGGTGCTACAGCGTCTGAGGTATCAATTGGATGATCCGTTGTTTACACGAACTGGTAACGCCTTAGTGGCTACCCCTAAAGCGCGAGAATTGCAGCTGCGCTTACCCCGCTTGCTTGACAGTATTTTAGAGATGGTCACAGAGGGTGAGTTTGACCCCGCCGCCTATGTGGGAGAGATCACTATTGCAGTTCCGGAATTCGTAGCTATTGCCCTGGTATCAGAACTGACTAAAGTCGTCACTCAATATGCCCCGGGTGTGGTTCTATCGATCTCAAGTGAAACGGACTCCGTTGAGGGAGAGCTGTCGCAAGGCATTCTGGATTTTGCTATCGATATAGACAAGGGTATCACCGAAGATATCAGCGCCCGCAAGCTTGCAATCTTCACGCCATCTATTTGGATGCGAGAGGGACATCCGCTAGCCAAGAAGGCTCGTGTTACTCTCGATGAGATATTAGAATATCCCTTTATCCAATACTACCTGCTGATTTCAAAGCGCGTAAGCGCCAGAACTGATGCTCGATTTGATCGGGTACTGCGGGATCTTGGGCGCAAAAGGAAGAAAGCTATGGTCACTAACCAGCTGATGACTGCCATGGAAACAGTCTGTGACACCGACTGCCTGATGGTAGCCGCCAAGTATGGCCTGACGATGGAAAGAGAGATGTATCGCATTGTGCGCAAGCGCTATCCGGTTGAGTTGCCTCACGAGGGCACCATTCCACTAGTACTGCTGGAGCACAAAAGAACGTCAGGCTCCCCGATTCATCGCTGGTTGGGCGATAAGATTGTCGGTTTAATGCGCGAGTGGGATAAAGGTCAGACGACTGATCCAGAGACTTTTTAAAGTCGGTAACTGCTGAGAGTCATGGCTGATGATACCGCAGTCATCAGTTTTTTAACGGGCTTAGAGAACCGCTGACCGCCAGCATCTAGCGCGCTCTGGGCATGCCGTTCCTCATCTACCAGCATCTGCTCGACGATGGCGCGGCTTTTAAGATCACCACTGGGCAGTTGATTCAGGTGTGTTTTCAAATGATCGCAGACCTGATCTTCGGTCGCAGCCACAAAGCCCAAACTCAGCTTGTCGCTAACCAACCCAGCCATCGCGCCAAGGCCAAACGACATAGCGTACCAAACAGGATTGAGTAGGCTATTACGACCACCAAGCTCTGTAATCCGCTCTTCACACCAAGCCAAATGATCCAGCTCTTCCGCTGCAGCATGTTCCATCTGAGCGCCCACTTCGGGTAACTTAGCGGTTAGCGCCTGACCCTGATAAAGCGCCTGTGCGCAAACTTCCCCGGCGTGGTTGACCCGCATCAACCCCAGTGCTGTTTTGCGTTCTTGCGCCGACAGCTCAACATCATCTAAGTCGACTGCTGGAGAAGCTCGCTGCGGCGCTGGAGCGTTTCCGGATAGGGTGCGTAGGCCCTGATCTAATTGGATCAATAACTGATCCAGACCTGAGAGTTGTCGATTTAACATAGTCTCTTGCTCATTATGCTTGATTCTCGGAACCCTATTATAACTGCATTATAAAAGTATTTCTCATCGCTGAAATAGTCCCCTGATCTGCGATCTAATCGGTTATCCGCTGCTCGCGTTCGATCGCCCGCCAGGCAATATCGTTTCTGAAATAGACGTCATCCCAATGAATCTCAGCCACCAGTCGATAGGCGTTGCGTTGGGCGTCTAATACTGAATTACCAATCGCCGTGGCACAAAGGACACGACCGCCACTGGTTACCAGATTATCACCGATCTGTGCCGTACCAGCATGGAACACTTTTTCATTCTGGTCACCGGCGATAGGAGCTCGCAGTCCCTTAATCACATCACCGCCGCGATAGGCCTCAGGGTAACCGCCAGCGACCAGCACCACACCAACGGCAGGGCGTGGATCCCATTGCGCTGATTCCTTGTCCAAGTCACCGGTTAGCGCCGCGACACAGTGGGCGACAAGATCAGATTGTAGGCGAAGTAAAATAGGCTGTGTCTCAGGATCGCCAAAGCGGCAATTAAACTCAATCACCTTAGGTGTACCATCCGCCATAATCATTAGGCCCGCGTACAGAAAGCCCGTGTATTTATTACCTTCAGCAGCCATACCCCTAACTGTCGGATGTATCACCTCATCCATGATCCGTTGGTAGACTGTGCTGTCCACCACTGGCGCCGGAGAATAAGCACCCATACCACCAGTGTTGAGCCCGGTGTCACCGTTTGCGACACGCTTATGATCCTGGCTGGTGGCCATGGGCAGCACATTGCTGCCATCGACCATAACAATAAAGCTGGCTTCTTCGCCGTCAAGAAATTCCTCAATGACCACACGGTGACCCGCTTCACCAAACGCGTTGCCTGACAGCATATCGCGCACAGCCTCCTCAGCGTCGGTCATCGTCATAGCCACAATGACCCCTTTACCCGCCGCCAAGCCATCGGCCTTAATGACAATGGGTGCGCCAACAACGCTCAGGTACGAAAGTGCCGCATCTAGGTCAGTAAAGTTACCGTAATCTGCGGTCGGTATCTTTTGGCGCTCTAGGAAATCTTTAGTGAAGGCTTTAGAGCCTTCTAACTGTGCCGCTTGTTTTGAGGGGCCAAATATAGGCAGACTGCGCTCCTCGAAATAATCAACGACGCCATCAACTAGCGGTTGCTCTGGACCCACTATGGTCAGGCCAACATTGTTTGCCTCAGCAAAATCAGCCAGACCACCGAAGTCGTTGACATCAATCGCAACATTTTCTAAGTTTGGCTCGATAGCCGTACCTGCATTACCCGGCGCCACATACACAGTGCCAACATCGACACACTGTGCTGCCTTCCAAGCGAGTGCATGTTCGCGACCGCCAGAGCCAATAACAAGTACATTCATCAATTATCGTCCACCTGAAAATTTGAGAAGGAATTGTAGCAGAGTGACGCTTGTCTGCAGCAAAAAAAGCAACACACCAACCCCTAGTCTGCTGCCTGCCGAAAGTGATAACCTGTCATCCGGTCAATCTAAACAGCATACTACGCCGTAAATCCCGCATAGCTTAAAAAAAGGATGTACCCATCTCGAAGTCTAATAGCCCCTCAATTGTCTGGTTCCGTCAGGATCTCCGACTTGCCGATAACCCCGCGCTTTGCGCTGCTTGCGAAAAAGGTAATGTCATACCTGTCTATATACTGGATGACACCAATGCCGGTGACTGGAGCATGGGTGGTGCTAGTCGTTGGTGGTTACACCACGCGTTAGAGTCTTTGAATACCTCCCTTAATGGGAAACTGCAGTTTTATCGGGGTGAACCATTAGCGATCTTGAGCAAACTCGCCAGCGATACCTCGGCGCAGGGTGTGTACTGGAATCGCTGCTATGAACCTTGGAGAATTGCCCGTGATGGTGAAATCAAAACGGCCCTAAAGGCCGCTGATATTGAGGTGCAAAGTTTTAATGGATCTCTACTTTGGGAGCCCTGGCAGGTGCTTAAAAAAGACCAGACACCCTACAAGGTATTCACCCCTTATTATCGCCGCGGATGCCTGTCTAAAGTCTCTCCGCGCAAGCCCCTATCGGTGCCAAATAGTATTCACTCACTCAAAGTAAGTGACGATTCACTTACCCTTAAAGAATTGGATTTATTGCCCAAAATTAAATGGGACACTGAAATGCAAGCGCGATGGGATATCAGTGAAGAGGCCGCACAAGATCGACTTGACAACTTTGTAATGGCAGAGCTAGAGGACTATCGTGAGGGCCGGAATTTCCCCGACAAGGCCAATGTTTCACGGCTTTCACCCTACCTGCACTTTGGCCAGATCTCACCTAATACCGCCTGGCATCGCGCCGCCGATGCGGCCGCCATTATCAATAATGAAGCCAGTCTAGATACTTTCTTAAGTGAACTGGGATGGCGCGAATTTTCATACTATCTCCTCTTTCATTTTCCCCAGTTACCGAGCAAAAACCTACAAACTCGCTTTGATCTTTTCCCTTGGGAGAGCGATACCAAATCAAACTTAAAGGCTTGGCAGCAGGGTAAGACCGGCTACCCTTTGGTGGACGCCGGCATGCGCGAACTTTACAGCACCGGCTACATGCATAATCGTGTGCGCATGGTAGTGGGCTCATTTCTAGTAAAGAATTTATTAATTCACTGGCATAGTGGCGAAGAATGGTTTTGGGACTGCTTAGTTGACGCGGATCTTGCTAGCAACAGTGCTGGCTGGCAGTGGATTGCCGGATGTGGAGCAGATGCTGCACCCTTCTTTAGAATCTTTAACCCCATTACCCAGAGCGAAAAATTCGATAAGCAGGGCGAATATATTCGACGCTATGTGCCAGAACTGGCGAACATGCCGGCCAAGTATATTCACTGCCCCTGGTTGGCGCCCGACGACGTTCTACAACAAGCAGGTGTAAAGATTGACATCAATTACCCCGCCCCGATTGTCGACATTAAAGAATCTAGAGTGCGCGCCTTAGAGGCCTTTGCTGTGACCAAGATCAACCCATAAAAACACTACATGTAACGCGATTGTACAAAAAAGGTGCATTGAAACTGTAAGCAAGTAGCACTGAATATAAAGTAAGCTCGGCTCGAAGCTAAATCCAACAATCATTATGCGGCCTACTGTGTTAATTTAACCGACAAGTTCTGCACATTTCGGCTGTTGCAATTGGGGCTGCCGCTGACCACAAACAGCATGCTTTGCCAACACATAAGGTGATAGGTTAATCATTAGGCAGAACCACTAGCGACACATTATTTCAAACACTAGCAAAAGGAGAAATGTATGGCCAAGGGTCAAGATTCAAAAAAAGCGGCCAAAAAGAAACCCGAAAAAACTATGAAGGAAAAACGTCTCGACAAAAAGGAGAAGAAGGCCAGTAAAAGCTAATTAGTCTCTGAGTTAGAAGCCGCAGAGTTTAGGGGTGACCCGGCGCTATATAAGCTATTACGGCCCATAAAAAACGCATAGCGAGCAAGGTGCTAACGTCGAGTTTGCCCTAGATAAACGCTCATATCCGCTCGCCAAATACATGGCAGTCCAAGGTCAGAGAGCCGAATGTCGGACCCATGGTTTGACCTTTCCGGCCGATCCAAACACTCGAGCTGCCCATAGCCGACATAACAACCGGCCGACGCTCCTAATCTCATAATAGTCTATCGTAACCTCATGATAGTCTATAGACGGAGAAACTCATGAGTATTGATCTAGGTACCTTCGATCACGTCCATGTCAACGTTAGTAATCGCATCGAAGCACGGCAGTGGTACAGCTCGATATTTGGACTCTATCCTACTGAGTCTTTGGCGTTTTGAGCAAAGGATGGCGGGCCATTAACGCTACAAAATACACCAGGCTCCATTCACATAGCCCTGTTTCAAAGCAAATTAATCCAAAACACCACCATCGCGTTTAGAGTCAGTGCGTCTGGGTTGCGCGGGGCAATCAAATTCCTTGCCAGCATTGGCGTGAGCATGAAACCCGTCGATCATGAGGTGTCATGGTCGATATATTTTAAAGACCCAGACGGTAACCCTTTCGAAGACACCACCTATGACTATGAGGCGTTCGCCAACGAACCAGCGCTCACCTAGACTAGGGCTTAATCTTCACTAATCGAAATCGAAATTTTCCCAAAGTGTTTGTTATCAATCTGATGCTGAAATGCGCTAGCAAGGTCGGCGAGGCCAAAAGTATCGCTAATAATAGGCCTAATAGCAGACTTGTTCAAATAATCTAACATAGCCAGCTGTGATGTTTGATTACCCATAGAGATGCCACTCATACGGATTTGTTTCATAAATATTCGAGGCAAAATAATCTGACTGACCGCGGGGCCACTGAGAATACCTACAAGGGCAATATGCCCGCCGAGTTTTGTTGCCTTAACAGACTCGGCAAATGTACCACCGCCGCCAACTTCGATGACATGGTCGACACCAAGGCCGCCTGTCTTGGCCAGCACGGCTTTACCCCATTGTGGCTCATCTATGTAATTAATGACTTCATCTGCGCCAAGTGATTTAAGACGCTTTAGTTTTTCGGGTGAAGATGAGGTGGCTATCACCTTAGCGCCCATTGATTTCGCCAACTGCAAAGCAAATATAGATACGCCGCCAGTACCTTGCACAAGGACTGTCTCACCTGGATGAAGACGCCCTTCATCAACCAAGGCTCGCCAAGCAGTTAAACCGGCACAGGGAAGAGTTGCTGCCTCCTGGAGAGTCCAACCCTCAGGAGTCTTAGTGACCGATTTCTCAGATATAGCAATGTATTCTGTCGAGTAGCCATCTTCATTATCACCTATAAAACTAAGCAAATGATACTCGGGTGCACCTTCCAGCCAATGGGGAAAGCAGGAGCTCATTACCCTGTCACCGACGTTCCATAAGGTCACTGCTGAGCCTATTTCTACCACTTCCCCTGCGCAATCAGATAAAACTACTCGACCGTCTTCGGTTGGAATATGACCCTGAGCTACTAGCAAGTCGTGGTAATTAAGGCTGCTAGACCGAACCTTAATAAGAATTTGGTTCTCGGTGGGCGATGGTTTGTCGGTTTCTACAAGCTGCAGATTTTCAAGACCACCGGGGCTAGCCAGTTGGATTCGTTTCATCTCTATTCCTTACAATTTAAAAAAGCACGATATCATAACATAGGTACGCATATGAGCTCAGTCGAGGGGGGTCTAAGATGGCAGTCAACTTGCCATGAGCCTACGATTTTTCGCAGACTAGCTTAGCGGCATGACTGTTAGTTTATTTTCTAAATCAGCTGATCTAAGGCAGAATTTACACCCTCCATGGGCCTCGGAAACTATCTAAAAAAATAATGACTGCGTTTAGCATTAGGAGGTTGATACTCTAGCGTTATTACAATTATTACATCGTAATCAGAGAGAGTTCAAATATAAAAAAGCCCACAGTGCGCGGGCTTTTTTACGCTTACAATAAAACTAACTTAGTGTCTGAAGTGGCGCATGCCAGTAAACACCATAGCCATGCCATGTTCGTTAGCCGCGGCGACGACTTCATCGTCGCGCATAGATCCCCCGGGCTGGATAATACAGCTAATTCCGGCGGCACCTGCGTTGTCGATACCATCGCGGAATGGGAAAAATGCATCGGAGGCCATCACTGCATCGACTACCTGTAATCCGGCGTGCTCGGCTTTGATACCAGCAATGCGCGCACTATTAATCCGGCTCATCTGTCCAGCGCCAACACCGACTGTCTGGTTATTTTTAGCGTAGATAATCGCGTTAGACTTAACCATCTTAGCGACTTTCCAAGCGAATAACATATCGCCCATTTCCAACTCAGTCGGCACACGTGCTGTAACAACCTTGAGATCTGATTGCGTGATCATGCCGTTGTCACGGTCCTGAATTAATAGACCGCCATTAACCCGTTTATAGTCAAAGTCCTGTGGTCGTTCAGTGCCCCAGCTACCACATTGCAAAAGGCGAACATTCTTTTTAGCGGCAACCACGGC
>Ga0075443_10000739_pt1 | contig 13663 bp, 32 predicted proteins | sample CoawatmetaG00DNA_3_FD_71583 | JGI IMG/M metagenome (GOLD analysis project Ga0075443, IMG submission 71583) | Marine microbial communities from the West Antarctic Peninsula - Coastal water metaG006-DNA | ecosystem: Environmental > Aquatic > Marine > Coastal | place: Atlantic Ocean: West... | reverse complement strand
CACCTTTAGCAAGCAACTCTAATAATAAGCCATACATGGCTATGTCATAAGGTAATCCTAAAAACACGTCTGCTGAACGCTGTTGCCACATTAAATCTAGCTTACCGTCGTTTATATATACTTGAAAGCCGTAATGACACGGAGGCAACGCCATTTGATGTAATTCGCTCGGGTTCCATGCGCTCAATATAAGACGCCTAGATTCAGGACTAGTCATTATACCTATTATTAATCTTTGGAGCTGGTCAATGCCATTAAAATTGCGCCATTGCTTGCCGTATACAGGTCCTAAGGTTCCATCAGTACGTCCAGAGCGTTTATAATCGGGATCCCAGTAGTTAATACCGTTATCTCTTAAATATTTTATGTCTGTTCGCCCTTTCAAGATCCATAGTAATTCAAACTTTGCAGCTTTAAACGAAACCTTCTTAGATAACAAAAGCGGAAAACCCGCTGACATATCATGTTCTAGCGTTTTGCCGAAAAGAGAATAAGTACCAGTACCTGTACGATCAGGTTTAAATGGCGCATCTAATAGTTCTTTAATTAAACTACGATACTGCGTTTCTATGTTTTTCATAATAATAAATATAATATTTATAAACTTGCTTTCGTGCATCCTCTGGCAAATACTTACTAGGGTCTCTACTTTTCTTTTTGCCTATTTGTATTTCAATATAAAATTTCTTTGGCGCAACGCCTGTCTCTGCTGCTATTAAGCCTATGGCAATGTCGTTTTTTATACACCATGACATAGCTTTATATTCTTCTTCAGACCTATAATAGTCACCCCATTTTGTTTTTTTGGTACTTTTTTTTGAGCCACTACCCATTAGTCCCAAGGCATTTTATCACCAGCAAAGGATTTAGAGCTATCAATAGGTTTGTAACCACCACTATCCGACTGCCACTTAAAATGCGCTTCAGCTCCATTCTCGCCTAAGTTTTGGAACTTAACCTTAAGAACCTTAACCTTAACAGTTTGAGCATCGTAATCTCTATGCACTAAAAGACCGTGATAAGAAGCATCATACCATTCACCCCCGCCTTTGATGTTGTACATGGTAGGTTCTTCTATTTTACCATTACCATCTTTATACATTTTAGTAGGGTGAGCTACAACTATAACTAGAACATCGTATTTTTTAGCGAAGACATCGATCTGCTCTAAGTAATCAAGCGTATACTGATTAACGTCGGTTGACGGCTTAGCAGAGCGCACTTTATTATAAGGGTCTATTACTAAGCACTTTATACCTTTACGTTTTACAAGCTCAGCACCTTTCTTTAATACATGCTCTAATGTATACTTCTCCATATCAATATGATAGAAACTACTATTGCACATATCCGCAATGTTATTCCACTTTTCAGTATTGATATCCGCCTCGCTAGGCATGCCACCCCATATCTTGCGCATAAGTTTATGGGCATGAAGAAACGTTGGTTGATTTTCAGGAGATGCATAGGCAGTCTTCCAACCATATAATTGGTTGTAACCTACACACATTTGATCTACGAAATCAGACTTGCCAGAACTGGGGATACCAGTAACAGTAATAAATTGGCCAGTGTAAGTACTAAAGATGCTATCAAACTCACGCAAACCAATTTGGAAGCCTGGTTTAAATCCATTCCTAACAAAATCTGTAACCTCTCCTTCAACATCTCGGAAGGTGGTGACGTTTTCAAGAGGTACGGGGGAAGCAGCGGTAATTCTACTAACAAGTTTTTCTTTGCCATATTTAACAAGATATTCGTTTGCGTCTTTACAATCGTCGAAAGTGGCGATGTAACATACTTCTGTACCAAGTCTTCTAATAAGTTCTTGCTGTAGTGCTTGGCCAGCTTCATCTGAATCTACAGCGATAATGATTTTTTCTTGATCTAAGAAGTAATCAATTGTGTTATCTAAGTACTCAAGATTGTTTGTATTAAGAGTGGCGCCGTTGGGGACAGAGACAGCATTGGTAACGCCTGCTTCGTGCAGTGCTAATACATCCATCTCGCCCTCAACGATCACACAATACTCGTATCCTACTATACTATTAATATTGTAGAATACCTTTTCAGCGCCTTTGTAGAGTTTAAAATTTTTGCGACCATCACGATATTTCACGTTTACTAATTGGTCACCAACAAAATAATTAAATTGAATTGCATTCTCTACTTTCCCGGTTTGGGGCATAAACTCCTGACCGTCAGTTACTCCGACTTCGTATAATGTAGACCTTGATATACCTCGAGAGGCAAACCACTCAGCAACTTTATCGTTGACGGTGGATTGCTCTTCTGGTTGTGTAGGCTTAACATACACTTTTTCGGCTTTGCCCTTACGATTAAAAGTATGGAGCTGAAAAGTTTTATTACAATTATGACAAGTACCAAGACCCCGTTCCCAATCATAAGAAGAACACTTGTCCTTCTGGTTTTTGGGTTTCCTATCGTGAGAACACAAAGGACATACCCCTTGTGATTTTCCCTCTTCAAGGCTATGTTGATTGAATTTATCAATCTCAAATCCATTGATCTCTGTTGTCTGCATTAAATGCGAATTGTAGTGTTATTAATATTTTATACTGCTATACACAGTTTTAGAATGGCAAGTCGTCTACTGCTGACGGTGCTGGTGCACTCATTCCACCACGATTGTCTTCGCGTGGAGCAGCCTCTACGTTTTGACCATTAGACCATACAACTTTTACATTGCCTAAGTAAATTTTTGCAGTTTTAGCATCACGCTCTTCTTTAGACTGCTCAAGAATTACTGGTCCTTGGTTACCGAATTGATCAACTTCATCGTTGATAGTAATTACAATGGGTAGGTACTTACCTTTTTTACCATTGATGATTTTTGTTTTGTCGATACTGTCTAAGTTAATCGACGTCTTGATAATTGAAGCCATAGTATATAATTTATAAGGTTTCGTTAATAAAATAGTTTGTGGGGTCAAAATTTTCGTCATCTATAAACAGGTTGTATGCTTCAATAGCACGTTCAACCTTGTCTTTGCCTGACTCATAAAATTGTGGTGAGCAATCAAAAATGCCAATCTTCTGGGTCTTCTTGTCAACCGCTAGGAAGATCATGTCATAACCAAAAAGTGATCGGTATATATATGCTTGACTGTCATAGTTATATTTCTTAGCAGACCATCTAAACCTATCAAGGTCTCCAGTAGTCTTAAGATCTACAATTAAACCGTCATCGTGATTAATTATATCTGCCTTGCCTTTCCATTGTTTACCAAATAGCTCACCAATTGCTGGCTTCTCGTATTCAAAATCAATAGGACGAATTAATGCACGGCAATAGTCATTTGCTAAAACAGTATCAACTAAGGCCTCAGTCTTATCAGCTTCGTGCTGCAATAAGCAAAGCTCACCACCACTTATCTCTTTATACTTTTTAGTATTGCGTGTAGTAGCTTCAACTATTTTAAAGTTCTTAAGCTTTTCAGGTTCTAGTATAGCGGTATGAAAATAACCACCAACTAAGAATGCTGGTATTTGCTCAGAAGGCTTACCATAGTCTAGTGGGTTGTTTAGTAAAGTTCCAATATCTGAATTAGATAAAAAGTTTCTACCAAACGCACCATAGTAATGTTCGTCTTCTCTTAGTTTTTCTATTGCTTTAGCGTGACTCATATTATAGTTTTTGTAAGGCTACTTCTACATCTGGCGCAAGATCGTACTTCTGCTTAATAGCTTCTAGCTTTCCACCACCTTGTATATATTGTACTGCCTTAGTGTATGCAGCATCAGTGGACTTAGCTATTTTACTTTTAGCTTCAGTTTTCTTACCATGGGTGTTAGCAGCATCAGCGTCTTGAGTATCATCAATAAGGAATAAGTTGCCTAAGGCATATTTTTTTCCATAAGATGACGCTGAACCAAATTTTTGTGGCATTTGCATACCCTTTTGATCAAGATCAATACCAACCATTGCTGTGGCGGTAATGTTAGTCTCGCCATCAGAAATAATAGCAGATGATTCCATAATTGGGAATGGATCAGACGAAACGATTTGCTCGCTGACAATTACTGTTACACCTAACTCTAATAAGAAAGGTTTTGTTGCTTCAAGTATATCTTCAGCAGAGCGGAAGTTATACTTACCGAATGAGTTGTAGCGAGATTTCTTCGATTTGAATCGGGTTTGAATGTTCGCTAGTTTTTCATTTAGTGTCATAGTGGTATATGGTATTTAATTAAGTTTAATTATAAAAAGTCTAGCACTTGAGAAGGATCGGTGTTTGCAATTAAAGTATCAATCGCTTCCTTCTTTATCTGTGATATCCTTACGTTAGCCGTAGCAACGTTGATGCTGCAATATACGGCAATTTTTGTGGCTGGCATCTTATCTTGATCTAAACCGTATGAAAGTCTTACAACATCGTATTGCAATGGTGTTAAATACTGGCGCATTAAACCTAGTAAATAAGAATTTATGATCGCAATATTATAAGGTTCCGATGTATCAGGAACTTGGAAGTGTGGGTTTTCGTCGTCACTGAACGCATCTATGCTTGAAAATACGCTATTAAAGAACATCGCAACCATATGTTCGTTATCTGGTGACTTCCTAATTTCATTAAGCTTGTGTTCAGGTATGCGTACATCGCCTCTATTTATGTCTATGGCGCGTCGTATAGCACCTTTGATTCTTTTGGATAGGAATGACTTGATTGTTTTTTCGGGATCGTCAGAGTCAAAAATTACATCCCAACTTATTTTGTCGACTGCTGCAACTAGGCCATAGTTGCCCTCTTGAATCAAATCATTTATACTTAATACACCTGAAGCTTGATCTGATGTACTAAACTTTCTTGCTAAGTTTTCAACTAAAGGAATAAATTGTGCTACCAATTGATCTCTTGACATTTCCCTCCAAGTTAAACCCTTGTTTCTTGATATTACTTTCTCTACATCATTTTTGTATAAGACGTAATTTTGAATGTTGTACTTTTTCATTTTCTTTAATTATCTCATAAGCGGCGGCCATTCGCTCATTATTAAAATAGTAGATATTCTTAATGCTTTTCATCCACTTATCAAATTTAATTATGTTTTTCATAAGTTGGTGTTTAATAATTCTTTTTCTTTTTTTAACTCAGCAGACATATTTCTATGTATGGTCCGCGCTGAAACTCCTAGTGACTCAGCAATTTTGTCGATAGTTAACTTTTCGTTATCGTCATGAAGCAGTAGCATTGCATCATATATTTCGGTTTCAGAAAGCTTTCGTTTACCCACAATATGCCCAACAATTTTTAGTTTGTCGATTCTATTAAGTACACAAGAATCTTTAAATATAATCTTTCTTGTCTTATTTGGTGGTCTTTCACCTAAATCTTTTAAAGATACATCATGTATAAAGGTTTCAAGAGTTTGTTCAGAAAGTGTAAACGTTACAAATCCGTTCTCACGATCAGCTAAATAAAAAGCTGTTTCCCTAAATGTATCTTGTGTCATTGAATGGTTAAGGTGCCATAATACATGCAGATGCCACTTTAACGACCTGTACGTATTTATCTTAGCTCTTGAAGCAAACAATGCAAAGTACTCCCGTGTACCTTCTTCATAGAAGAAACCCCAATCATATACATGTGAAGGTCTATCCGTAATAGGATTTCTTCGGTATATAATCTTTCTTCTATTTAGGTATTCCATATTTCTTTCGTATTTAGACATGTGACGATAGGGTGCTTTGATTATAATCTTTACTAGCTATTGTCACTATCTATCTCAGGACCAAGCGTTGCAACAATCACTTCATCGTTTTGCGCTTCGCTTTTTATTTTTTCCAGGGTAGTATTCATCTTTGTGTGGTTTATGGTATAAATATTGAGAGTATAAAAAATCAGCTACTAGCATAGCCACAACTATAGCGCAGCCTGCTAGCATGACTATATCAGAGGCTAATAGACGATTTATCATAGTGTAACGATTTTATTGATAATGAAGCTTTATCGTAGATATCATGCTGAATGCCCCTAATAAACTGATAGAATACTTCATTGATCTCATCATGCAATCTTTCCCACACGGCTTCTTGCCAAGCGTTGTCGGATAATACACCAATGCAATTTGCGTCAAACGTTTCGTTTACCCATTCTTCAAAGTCAGCTGGTTCACCTGGATTAAAGTTATTTTTAATACAATCTTCAACTAATTCAGAAGCACCTGCGCGTATAGCATAATCGCGTAATTCTAGTTTACTTGGCGTTGTCGTCATTTATTTGTTTTTTTAGTAATTTAATTTTAAGATCAAGGTCTGCTGCAGTGTTATATAACTCATTTTTTAAAGCAACATCAAACTCATTTTGCAGCATTTGTATTTGTTGTTCAAGCTCGCTTAACACGCTACCGTCATTATTTACAACATAAATTTGCGCATTTGCATTAGAAGCTTCTAAGTCTTCAATAAACTTTGCGTCAGACTCTTCTTGCTTTATAAATAATTTTTCTACAATAGCCTCAGCTAAGCGCTCAATTTGTTCGTCGTCTAAATTAAACTTTGGTGTATTTGAATCCCGCACGAATTATGTTTTTATGAATGAATTTACCCTTGCTTTCGGCGGCAAAAAGACCGTTAAATAAAAAACCAGGTATGTCTCTATAGACGTACTTTGATTTGTTGTTTTTGAACTGCAGAAGAAGTTCGTTGTTACCGTGATCGTAATAGGCTTTGTCGATCATAGAGCTGTCGACATTAATGGTTGTTAATACATTGGTTGTCATAGTGTTGTGGTTTTATTTGTTACATATATATTATCGTTTGTAGTCCGTGTTGGTTTTGTAAGAACTATATTATTTAATGTTCCGCAATCACATATGTGTAATTGATTCGCTCCTAATATTATTGGTATCTGCTTCTCGCATCCACTACAAAAATAGTTCTGTTTCATATATCTTTGGTTTTAAAGGTTAAAAGAGGGGTCAGCCTGTATTTAACCAAAAGTGTTTCCCTTCAAGGGATTAATTTATAGTGAACCGCCCCTCTCTTTGCTAGAGATTAAAAGAAGATGGTTAAAGCCTCCCCAAGTAAAGTTTATTACTAAGCCTTACCACCTTCTTTATTCTTTCTTTCTATCCATTTTACGTACATCTTAGCAGCCCACGCACGGCGCTGGTCTTTGTTCTTGTATACTTTACGCAGTCTTGCATTAGCGATACGTATAAATTGCTTCATTTTACTCATAATAAGTTTTTTAGTCTTAAACATTCGTCGTTTAACCAGTTCATTCGTTTTTGTAATATTTTATTGTGCTTTTGCGTTTGCAGCAAAGTGTCTTTTAATGTTTCAATAGTTTCTTTATACTCACGATCTTGAGTATCAAGACGTTGCTTATAAGTTTGAATAATATGGTTTTCATAAAAATCAGGGTTTATTTGCAAAGCGCGCTGCTTAACCGCATCGTATACTTTTTCGGTGTTGCTACCAATGATGTCGGATAAACAAGTGTGCATTTCAGTATATATTTCACGGTATTGCGCATCAAATCTATAGTTGCCCTCATGAGATCGTATTGCATGTAGAACGGTAGCATGGTCTTTTTTAATTATACGACCAATAGTACTTAGTGATAAGCTAGAGGTTTCACGACATGAAACAAAGAAGGCAAATCGGTATAGCACATTTCGTCGTTCACGGTTAGAGCCTACGTGATGGCTGTCTACCATACTTTTCCAATAATTATTAGCTAATACCTGTTGATCAAAAGTTGCGTTTATCATTAATGTTGTAGTATTTTAATATCTTTTTTACCCTTGCCAAGTACACCGCTGCATAAGCCACACGTTGCACAATTAGATTTAAAGCCGGCTTCTTTAGATGCTGGACAAGATACTGCTTTTTCAGAGTTATCATGACTCGCAATAAAAGATCGGTATGATTTGTCACGAGCTTCGTCAGCTTCGGCTTGATTGTGCACGGAAGCCATAAAGTATTTGCCGTGCTCAGAAGCAAATGGTTTGTTCCACTGGTGGGTGTAGCCGGTCCAGGTTTTAGCTACTGCAACAATTGCAGCAACAACATTAGGGGCGATAAGCGACGGTTCGCCATACGTGCCAAATCTTACATAAGACTTAGAGGCTAGCTTTAGTAACTGCTTGAATTTCAAATCGTTGAAGGGGCTGAGATCTTCAGGTTTGATACTTCGCAGCAATGAAAGGAAGCCGACGTATTGTTGGAATTTGTGTGTATAGCAACCGCCGTTACCGTTACCTAAAGAAAATGGGCAGTCCAGACAATTTGATTGGTCAAGTGCAAAGAAAGCTTTGATACCGAAACCTTTGCTTGTAGTGGCTAATTTCCACTGCTCGTAGCTAAAGGTATAGGTTTGCAGAACAGGTGAACCATCAGATATCTTAACATTAGTTGTTTTACCTTTGCGAGCTACAAATACGTTGCTACCGTCAAACCATATTACTTTCTTGCTCATTTTCTTTTGTTTTATATATTATCGTTGGGTGTTCGTGTTAGTTTTGTAAGAACGCTTTCAACGCCACTCCGCTAAAAATTTAATATCCAGCGCTCTTACATCTCGTAACTAATCGAGTTTTTTATTTTTCATCTTCAAGTTCTTGTAAGTAATTATCGTAATTAGTGTATAACCTATCAAGCAGAGCTTCTTGAACTTCGTATTCTGCAATCTCACAATATACTTTACTATCGTCTGCCCCATATCTAACTTCACGTAGTAAATCATAACCGTCAGGCTGGTTGTAGTATACGTTATCGCTTAAGTATATTCCTTCTTCATCAGCACGCATTACCCATACAGCGTGGCCGTCAACCGTGTGCTCTTGATTTAAAAGAAAATCAACATCACGAGGGTGCTCGTCAAAAAAGAATTGGTATTCCGTATTGAATATAGTATTGTACTCAGCGAGTATAGCATCGTAGGTTTCAAGGCTTTCCGGGTTTTTTGGTGTGTAGTCACTCATGTTATTTAGTTTTAGGTTCGTTAAACATATAGCCGCCGTGACGTAAGTCAACACGGGAAGCGTTTACCCACGCAGCTTCAGTGAAGCAGGATAAGTAATTTGCTTCGTCAATAGTTAAATCGTGGTAGCGATCTTTACTATTTAACATAGTTAAACAGCGTTCAACAGCACATTCGTATTTTGAGCGGTTTTTCATTAGCTTACCTAATAGTTCAGGCTTTAAGCGGTCATAAAGAGTTTCCATAGTTACAAGTTTTTATTAGTTACGATTATATTATCGATCCGGTGTCGTGTTGATTTTGTAAGTACCACTCGAGCAGGTCTTCAAGGTCCATTAGCACTTTAGGGTCACCAGAAGACAAAGGATTACCATAGCCGTCGGCAGTTACAAAGTTATCATCCCAACTATATACTTCATTAGTATGGTTGATTAGTGTACCGTTGATCGTGAAACCGAATGTACTGAAGGCTTCGTCGTCGTTCTCGTATAACATATCGGTGAAGCAGTCAGTTTCTTCACAATACTCATTCCAGAGAAATACGATTTTATCGTTACTCATTTGATTTAGTTGTTGTAGTGTCATTTGATTTATTTATTAAAGGGTGGGTGTGGTGAATCTTGTATATAGAATGCATAACCTACTTCGCCTTCATCACTTTCGCAATAGTCATCAAAGTCTTCGCCGCTATTTTCCTCGCCTTCTTCAGCAAAGTCACGTGTTTCGGTTTGTATTTCAAAGTACAACTCGCTAGGTTGGTTTTTATAAGTGAAACGGTCAGACAGCACGGTATCGGTTGAAGACTTGGAGTAGCTATTAAGTATATGCAACGCATCAGTGATTTTAGCGTCGTCAGTACCCATATCATAGTATTCACCAGCACAACCGCATCGGCAGTTATCAAGACGGCCATAGTATACTTTGATTACGTCATTGACGTTGAACTCTATACGAGTAGTTTGAGTTATGGGAGTTGCTAGAATTTCCATTAGTTGCAGTTTTTAGCGTTAAATTTTTGAAGCATAAGGACGAGCTTTATAGTGTCATTAGGATACAACACACGTTCGGTGCTGGTGGTTTTGTAGTACAACTCGCGACCGTATTTGTCGGTGCTAAATACTACATAGCGCTCGTATTTACGTTTAGGGTTGATTTGGTACATTTTAAGGCCACCAGTGTTACCGTTGCGTATAGCACTTATGTTACGGCGACGCTGGAGTGATAAGTAATGTTGACCGCGTTCGTCATCAGTAAAACCTTTCATAGAGTGTGATACTCGTACATAGCCGGTAGTAGGGTATATAGCGCCAATACGGCCGTCATCGAGTATATAATGCAAGTTACCCTGTTTTGTTTTTTTAAGTAGTTTCATAGCGTTATAATTAGTTACATATATATTATCGAATAGGTGCCGTGTTCATTTTGTAGGCACTAGGATAACCGCCCATTCCAGGTGGACTCTTTAAATTCTTCAAAATCAGTGTGCTCCATACATTCCCGGCATAGGTCAGTCTCGTACCACGCTTCGGCACCACAACAAGTGGACACGCTATTCATAGTTAGCAACTTCTACCCAGCCTTTCTCTGAATGCTGAGCTTCCCAATTAATACTGGACTCACCACGTAATTCTTCACATAGTTTTAAAGCAGCACGCCATAAGCCGGGTTCAGGTATTTCGTCATGCTCATAGTCATAACATACTTGCCCTCTACATTCGTACATTTTGTGGTCTTCGCTGTATTGAAAGACATAGCCATCTACTCTTTTTCTATATACCATCTTACTTGATGTTTAATGAATACTTTTTTACTGCCAACAATTCTCTGTCGGTTAACTCAGCAACTTGCTTACGGTACAATAGCGAGGCATTGAAGATTAATCTACTTACCCACACAGGTGCATCCATTATTTGTTCGTCAGTCATAATACTTATTTTAGTTACGCTTATATTATCGTCAGGTGTTCGTGTTCATTTTGTATACACTGCACTTGATAGGTCTCTCGCTAGTTCTTCGTAGGTCTCACCATCCTCAGGTGTGCAATCTACTTCGACAAATTTCCGTATATTCTCACGTACCGTTCTCTGCGGTAGATAGTGGCTCTCAAACTGAAAGTTCGCTATCACATCTTCACTCCAGTGGAACTTACTCATACCTCAACGTATTTTAGGTCATACACTCCAGCATAGAAGTTGTTTACAAAACCGCTTGAACTCGACTTGTGCGGTGGTCGCATAGATTTAATAGTCACCACCTCTCCGCGGAAGCTCGTTACTTCGTCACCGAAGGTTTTTTCATCACCGGTGTTTACACACACCAACTTCACCTCTTTTTCATTGTAATTCTTCATATTCCAGTTTCGTTTAATTTCCTAATTGCTTCGCCTCCCCAGCCCGCAGCGGACTCTCTTGCCTCCGCTAAACTGTTAGCCCTAACGGTAAAATACTCACCGTGCTCAATACATAAATAAAGTGATTCAACTTGCATTTTTTTTCTCGTTTTTCAGTTACATATATATTATCGTTTAGGTATCGTGTTGATCTTGTAAAAGTATATACTTCATTTGTAAGTAAATAGAGAGAGATAGGTATTACTCTACCTCTGTGAGTGAGGTGAATAAAAAAAAAGAAACACGCTAGAAAGTGAGTATACTGAGAAATAGTGACGTTAGCCTATTAAGTATACTACATAACACCCTATTGTCACTGTTTTATTTGGTACAAAAAAGGTGAGAAACTCGAACCACCGATGTTACCGCATACCGGTTATTTCCTTTCCGCCGACGTGCCGGTGTATAGCATAAAAATACTTATGTAGGCTGGAGTATACTCTTCCGCTCTTATCTCAGAAGCAGGCCGGTTGTATAGCATTTCCCCCGAGGGGCTAGGTGTTACGCTAGTTCAATGTGCATTTTGTGTGCAGCGAATTTGATTAGTGCATCAACGTAGTGTTCTTCGTCACCGTGCATATTTTCTATCATACCTAGCTCGTAGAAGTATTTGATAGCTTCGTGTGCTTGACTGTGTAGTGTTGAGAATTCTGAGGGTGTAATTGGTTCCATATTGTTTCTTTTAGTTACAGTTATATTATCGGATAGTATTCGTGTCGGTTATGTAAAGAACTCCGTCAACCATTTGCATGTGCTCGTGTGTCCATACATCAACCACACCGTTCTGTATGATTATGGCCTGTTGAGGTCCCTGTGGCTCGTGGCACAATTTGTATAACAAACTGGTCAGTGTTAAGGTCAGAATGACAGTCATTAAGATGATCTCTGGTGTGTCGATTTTAGTGCGCATAGACAAGGAATAAGGTTAGTAATGTTACAGCTACCAGCACGATTACTGGCTCAGCATATTCAGTTAGTATTCGTTTCATTCAGTTATATTATCGATTGATACTCGTGTCAGTTCTGTATAATACCCCGGAGGGCGAGGGGCTTATTCAGCCGCCTCAATACGCTCCAACACAGCATCAGAGTGTCGTACAATCATGGGCATGTCTGTTGACTGTGACCAGTAGCCGCGCTTCAGCCAACAAGCTTGTAGCTTGAGTTTAGGCAGCATGAGCTTGAGAGCTTCATCGTGGTTGTACGTTACACGTTGCTTTTTGTTGTTGACAAACGTGATCACTTGATTGCGGCCTAGCCAGTTCTCGCGGACTACAAAGTTCTTACGTTCGATTGGCGGAAACACTTTCGCTTTTTCAGCATCAGACATTTTAGCGATTGCCTGGCGAACGATTTCTTTGTTGTTGATTTCAGTTTTCATACTCATTGTTTTTAGTTACGTTTATATTATCGTTTTGTACTCGTATTAGTTTTGTAGGTTAGATGTGTTCTTGAGCGTAGTCGTCATACCATTCTTCGAGTAGCTCTGTTAAAAGGCCTCTGTCTCCAGCTGCGACGTTATAAGCTTTCAGCTCATACTTAATAAAGAATTGTGATTTTGTCATAGTAGTATCTCTTTTGGTTACACTTATATTATCGATTCTCTATCGTGTAGGTTTTGTAAGTAACTCGTAGGTATAAAGTACTAGGTATAAAATGCTATGCACAAAGTGCTATACATTTGCTATACGCCCCTGCGGGGCTATACTGGTACAGGGCGCCAGGCTCGGACTACACCTGGGGTTCACACATTACATCCTCCTCGATGGCGATCATCCCGTCCAGGAACTCAATCAGTTCTGGTGTGCGTTTGAAGTCTGTTGATGATACGATCATGTAGATGTCGTTTAGGTAAGATAGATTGTCGTTGGTCATGTCAGTTGGTATTAGTTAGTTACAGTTATATTATCGTCTGGTACTCGTACTGATCCTGTAGTTACGAGTGTTCCAGCAGGTAGTCATCGTAGTCCACACACATCCCGTATTCGATCTGATCCATCTGATCTTCTGTCAGATTATCGAAGTTAGTCTTGAACTGTACGAATGAGTGGTGGTTGGCGTTTGCGTTGAAGAATTGTGTAAATGTTTTCATCTTAATATCTTTTGGTTACATATATATTATCGACACCACCTCGTGTAGGTTCTGTAAATGCTATACGCCTACGGCGATACATCAGAGACCAGGAGCCAGGACCAGGAACCAGGACCAGAGACCGTGCACCAGGAAAAGGCAAACAGTTGCACAGAAAAATTACACAGTCACCAGCCAGCAGCACAGACCAGCACCAGGAACCCGGAACCGTGAACCGTGAAACAGAAAACA
>Ga0075443_10000722_pt1 | contig 13815 bp, 9 predicted proteins | sample CoawatmetaG00DNA_3_FD_71583 | JGI IMG/M metagenome (GOLD analysis project Ga0075443, IMG submission 71583) | Marine microbial communities from the West Antarctic Peninsula - Coastal water metaG006-DNA | ecosystem: Environmental > Aquatic > Marine > Coastal | place: Atlantic Ocean: West Antarctic... | reverse complement strand
CGGCCCCTCCCTTCCAGGGAGGGGAGGAGCATAACGATGAACCCCTTCGATCTTTCGGGCCGCGTGGCGGTCGTGACCGGTGCGAACACCGGCATCGGGCAGGCGATCGCGATCGCGCTGGCGCAAGCGGGCGCGGACGTCGCGCTGGTCGGGCGCACCCCGGCCGAAGATACCGCCGCCGCGATCCGCGATCTCGGCCGCCGGGCGCTGATCGTGTCGGCCGACCTGTCGAGCATCGCGCCTGTACAGCGCATCGTCGACGAGACGGTGGCGGGACTCGGCGGGCTCGACATCCTGGTCAACAATGCCGGCATCATCCGCCGTGCCGATGCGGTCGATTTCACCGAAGCGGATTGGGACGCGGTGGTCGACACCAATTTGAAGTCGGTGTTCTTCCTCTGTCAGGCCGCCGGGCGCCACATGATCGCGCGGGGCAAGGGGCGGATCATCAACATCGCCTCGATGCTGACCTTCCAGGGCGGCATCCGCGTGCCGAGCTATACCGCGTCGAAGTCGGGGATCGGCGGCCTCACCAAGCTGCTCGCCAACGAATGGGCGAAGCATGGGCTGAGCGTGAACGCGATCGCGCCGGGGTACATCGCGACCAACAACACCGCCGCGCTGCAAGCCGACGAAGTCCGCAACGCCGCGATCCTCGATCGCATCCCGGCGGGACGCTGGGGCGATGCCGCGGACCTCGGCGGCGCGGCGGTGTTCCTAGCCTCCGACGCCGCAGCCTATGTCCAGGGCCATATCCTCGCCGTCGATGGCGGGTGGCTGGCGCGCTAGGTCGCGCCAGCCGATATCGTCAAATGCCGTAGCGCAGCGACAGCATCACGTTGCGCGGTGCGTTGGTGAAACAATCGCCGCGGACCAGGCATGAGGCGTAGCCCCGCCGGTCGAACAGGTTGGTCGCGTTGAGCGACAGCCGCCACCGCTCGCGCGTGATCTCGGCGAGGGCATCGACCATCGCGCGGGCCGGCGTCACGATCGACCAATTGGCGTCGCTCGTCACCTGCCGGCCGGCATAGCGCACGCCTGCGCCCAGCCGCAGCGTGCCGAGCGCTGCATCGAAGCTCTTCGTCGTCCAGGCCGATGCGATGGTGCGCGGGAAATATCCCGCGGCTTCCTCGTCGCCGGTGATCGTGTTGTGGCCATAGGCGAGCGACAGGTCGAACCGGCCGGGCAGGCTGTGTGTCGCTTCCACCTCGAACCCCTTGGTCGTCAGTTCGCCGGTCTGCGTGATGCGCATGCCGGGGCCGGTGATCGGGCGGCCGTTTTCCTTGATGCGGAAGGCGGTGGCGGTGACCATCGTGTTCGGGCCGGGCTGCCACTTGGCGCCCGCCTCGTATTGCGTGCCGGTCTGCGGACGGAACGGCCTGCCATCGCTGGTGGTCCCTGCGATCGGCTGGAAGCTCTCGGTATAGCTGAAGAAGGGCGAGATGTTCGCCGCGACCTCGCCGATGATGCCGGCGCGGAAGGTGGTGGCGCTGTCCGACGTGCGGGTCGCGCCGCTGTGGCCGATCACATGATCGCGGCGGACGCCGAGGACGAGCGACACGCGATCGTAGAAGCGCAGCTGATCCTGCGCATACAGGCCCAACTGGGACTGGGTCGTGCGCGAATAGGGGGCGGTGGCGACCGGCGTCGCGAGCGTGGCATAGTCGATATTGTACAGGTCGATCGTCTGGTAATCATAGGCGGACGTGATGCCGACCTTGTTCCAGCTGTAATCGACCCCCGCGAGCAATGTGTGCTCGATATGCGCGCCGGTGTTGAAGCGGGCCTGCACGTTATTGTCCGTGGACAAGACGTTCAGCCGCCCGAGCTGGGACCCCGCGTAAACGCCGATCAGACGGCCGTCGCTGCCCGGCACGTACGGATCCGTCGGGTTCGAATAACTGTCGGGATAATGGGTGTTATAGGTGAGGTGGCTGTCGATGTAGCGCGCCTTCAGGCTCAGCTTCACTGCATCGCTGAACCGGTGGGTCAGCAGTCCCGACCCCTGCCACATGCGTCCGTCATACCGATCCCAGCCGGGCTTGCCGACGAAGAGATAGGGATCGAGCGGCGGCCGCCCGCGATTGTCGCGCACCGTGCCGACGATCGGCAGGAAGTTGAGCGTCGATCCGGTCTTGTCCTGCTGGTAGAGGCCGAGCAGCGTCACATCGGTGCGCGCATCCGGGCGCCAGGTGACCGACGGGGCGATCATGATCCGGTCGTCGGGAACGTGATCGACATAGGTGCCCGAATCACGCACCCGTGCGACGATGCGCCCCGCCAGCTTGTCGCCGGCCGCAAGGTTGAGGTCGGCCAGCACCTCCTTGCGATCGAAGCTGCCATAGGTCAGCTGCACCTCGCCCGTGTTCGTGAACACCGGCGTCTTCGACACGAGATTGACGAGCCCGCCGATCGATCCCTGTCCGAACAAAACCGAGGCGGGGCCGCGCACCACCTCGACCCGCGAGAAATTGTACGGGTCCGACGCGATGTTGACGTAATAGCTGTAGATGTCGCGCATGCCGTCACGAAACTGCAGCGCACTGACGCCGCGGATCGTGAACGTGTCGACGCGCGTGTCGCGGCCATACAGGTCGGTCAGCACGCCCGCCGCATAGCGCATCGTATCGGCAACGCTGATCGCGCCCTGCGACAGATAGGTCTCGCTCGGGATGACCGTGACCGGCTGCGGCACCTCGATCGCTGGCGTGTCGGTTTTGGTCGACGCCTGCGCTTCGGTCACGCGGCCCTCGACGAGGATATCCCCGCCCGACTGGCCATCTGCAACCTTGCGCTGGGCGTCGGTGGTATCGTCGGTGGCGGCGGCGCCCGGTGTCAACGCGACCAGCGCAGTTCCGGCGAGCAATGCGAAAGCTGACATGAAATCCCCTTTGGTAACGGCGGGGCCAATATCGCTATTGCGAATCGCATGCAATTATCTCGAAGGGTAGCGGGGTGCCATGCACTGGAGTGGTTTTATGATAGCGAAACCATGCAGCGCGGACCTAAGCGGTTGACGGCGCTCGCCTCTGCCCGGCAAGTCAGCCCGACAGGATCAGGAGAGGTTGAATGGCGTTTTCCCGCGGTGTGGCGATGATCGTTGCCGCCAGCGCTCTGGCGGCCGGCATGGTGACAGGAGAGGGGCTGGCGCAGCAGGCGGCTTCTGCCGGAGTCGCGCACCCAGAGCTGTGGCCGACGCTGCCGATGAAGCTGAAACGCAATGCGAAGGTCGAGGCGCGGGTGGACGCGATCCTGAAGCGGATGAGCGTGGAGGATAAGGTTGGCCAGCTGATCCAGGTCGATATCGCCTCGATCACGCCAAAAGACCTCGAGACGTACAAACTCGGTTCGGTTCTGAATGGCTGCAATTCGGCGCCGAACAGCGACGAATTCGCCCCTGCCGCGGAATGGTTGAAGCTCTTCGACGCGTTCTACGACGCGTCGGTGAAGCGCAGCGATGGGCGGCCGGTCGTGCCGATCATCTGGGGCACCGACGCGGTGCATGGCGACAACAATATCGTCGGTGCGACGCTGTTCCCGCACAATATCGGCCTTGGCGCGACGCGCGACCCTGCGCTGATCCGGCGCATCGGCGCGGCGACCGCTACGGAAACGGCGGCAACCGGCATCGACTGGAGTTTCGCGCCGACGGTGGCGGTGGTGCAGGACGACCGCTGGGGTCGGACCTACGAAAGCTATTCCGAAGAGCCGGAGATCGTCCAGGCCTATGCCGGACAGATGGTCGAAGGGCTGCAGGGCGCGATCGGTCAGGACTTCATGGCGCCCGGCCATGTCATTTCCTCGGTGAAGCATTTCCTGGGCGATGGAGGCACCGGTGGCCGCGATCAGGGCGATACGCGCGTCAGCGAACAGGTGCTGCGCGATGTGCATGCCGCGGGCTACAAAAGCGGCCTCGCCGCGGGCGCGCTGACCGTCATGCCGAGCTTTTCCAGCTGGAACGGCGTCAAGATGACCGGCAACACGAGCCTGCTGACCGGCGTGCTGAAGCAGCGGATGGGCTTCGATGGCTTCGCGATCGGCGACTGGAACGCGCACGGCCAGGTGCCGGGGTGCAGCAACGAGGATTGCCCGGCAGCGATCAATGCGGGCCTCGACATGTTCATGTATTCCGGCCCGAAGTGGAAGGAGCTGTACGCGAACACGCTGCGCGAGGCGAAGGACGGGACGATCCCGGCCGCGCGGCTGGAGGATGCGGTACGGCGCATCCTGCGGGTGAAGATGCTGGCGGGCACGTTCGATGCCGGGCGGCCCTCCTCGCGGCCGATGGCGGGCAAGTTCGACCTGCTGGGTTCACCCGAGCATCGCGCGATCGCGCGTCAGGCGGTGCGTGAATCGCTCGTGCTGCTCAAGAACAACGGCGGCGTGCTGCCGCTGAAGCCCAGTGCCAATATCCTTGTCGCCGGGCGCGGCGCGGACAATATCGGCCAGCAGTCGGGCGGCTGGTCGATCACCTGGCAGGGTACGGGCGTCACCAATGCCGCCTTCCCGAACGGCCAGTCGATCTGGAGTGGGATCGATCAGGCGGTGAGGGCGGGCGGCGGCAAGGCGACGCTGGCGGTCGATGGCGCGTATACGACCAAGCCCGATGCTGCGATCGTCGTGTTCGGCGAAACGCCCTATGCCGAATTCACCGGCGACCGTCCGACGCTGGAATACAGCCCCGAAGACAAGAGCGACCTTGCGCTGCTGAAGAGGCTGAAGGCGGCGGGCATTCCGGTCGTCGCGGTGTTCCTGTCGGGGCGGCCGCTGTGGGTGAACCCGGAGTTGAACGCGGCCGATGCCTTCGTCGCGGCTTTCCTGCCCGGCACCGAGGGCGGCGGCGTCGCGGACGTGCTGATTGCAGGGCGCGACGGTAAACCGCGCAACGACTTTCACGGCACGCTCAGCTTCTCGTGGCCCAAACGGCTCGACCAATATGTGCTCAACCGGCGCGATCCCAATTACGACCCGCTGTTCCCGTTCGGCTACGGCCTGACCTATGCGAAGGGCGCGACGGTGCCGCAGCTGAGCGAGGCAAGGCCTGCGGGCGGTGCGGCCGATCAGAATGCCTTGTTCGTGCGCGGGCGCATCGTCCCCGGCGCGCGGCTGGAGACGCAGGGACCCGTACAGCTCAGCCGGGTCGATCGCACGTCGCAGGAGGATAGTCTGCGCCTCGCCTTCGGCGGCACGGGTGCGGCTAGTGCCTATCTGGACGAGGCGACGCCGATCGACCTGACGCGCGAGACGAACGGCGATCTCAGCCTGATCGTCGACTATCGTGTGACGCAGGCGCCCACCGCCGAGGTGACGCTGGGGGTGCTGGGTAAGGCGGCCGGCACCGTGCCGATCACCGGTGCCCTTAAAGGCGAAGTCGGCGAATGGCGGCAGATCGCCGTGCCGCTGCGCTGCTTTGCGCAGGGTGGGGCGACGATGGGGGCGGTGCAGCGCCCTTGGGTCATCGCGACCACCGGGCGGCTCGGCATGGATGTCTCGGGCATCCGCATCGCTAGCGCGCCGCCGGGACCGGTGAGCTGCGGCACGCGCTGAACCAAGTCAGCCGGTCCTCGCTTTGATCGCGCGGGAACCGGCCTGCCGGGCATTCGTCTGACGACATAGGATGCCGGCGATGGGGACCGGATCAAGAAGGGGACGACGTGCGCGCAAAGGGTCTCGTGCGGCTGGTGGTCGGCGGTGCGCTGGTGCTGGCGTCGAGTGGCTGTGCTGCGCTGTCGCACGGGTTCGTCAACGCCGCCGGGCCGGTCGCGGCGGATCAGCGTCACTTGTTCGTCGTGCTTGCCTGTGTGCTCGTCTTCGTCGCCGGCCCGGTGCTGCTGCTCGTGCCGCTGTTCGCCTGGCACTACCGGCTGTCGAACACCCGCCATGCCTATCGCCCGAACTGGTCCTTCTCCTGGCCGGTCGAGGCGCTGATCTGGATTCCGCCGACCGCGATCGTCGTCGGCCTTGCGGTGCTGCTGTGGCACCATACGATCCGCGACGATCCCTATCGGCCGCTTCCCGGCAGGTCACCGGTCGAGGTGCAGGCGATCGCACTCGATTGGAAATGGGTGTTTATCTACCCGGGGCAGGGCGTCGCTTCGGTCGATCGTCTGACTATTCCCGTCGGGCGTCCGGTGCGTATCCGACTCACCAGCGGTACGGTGATGCAATCGCTGATGATCCCGCAGCTTGCGGGGCAGGTCTATGCGATGGCGGGTATGACGACGCAGCTTCACATCATGGCGTCGCGCCCCGGCACCTTTCGCGGCGCCAACACGCAATACAATGGTGACGGCTTTGCACATCAGCGCTTCGACGTGGTGGCGCTTCCGGCCGGCGCGTACGATCGCTGGCTGACGCAGGCGCGGGCAGCCGACCGCCCGCTCGATGCGGCGACGTGGCGGCGGCTTTCGGCGCGCTCGGTCATCGCGCAACCGGTCGTCTTTTCCAGCGTGACGCCGAAGCTCTTCGACCGGGTCATCGCCCAGGCGGGCGATCACGGCCATAGGAAGGATCATCGATGATCGCCGCGTCCCCCGTCTTCCCGGCGCTGCTGGGGCGGTTCGCCTGGACCGATCTGCCGTTCGTGCGGGCATGGCAGGATTTGAATGCGAGCGAGATCGTCGGTGCCGCGGCCGGCGGGCTGGTGGTGGTCGGCGCCATTGCGGTCGTGGTGTTGCTGACCCGCTATCGGCTGTGGGGCCGGCTGTGGACGGAATGGCTGACCAGCCTCGACCACAAGAAGATTGGCATCATGTACATCGTGACGGCCTTCGTGATGCTCGCCCGTGCGCTGGTCGAGGCGGTGCTGATGCGCGTGCAGCAAGCGGTGGCGATCGGCGATCCGGGCTTCCTGTCGCCCGACCATTTCGGCCAGCTATTCTCGACGCACGGGTCGATCATGATCTTCTTCATGGCGATGCCGTTCCTCACCGGCCTGATCAATTACGTCATGCCGCTGCAGATCGGGGCGCGCGACATGGCCTTCCCATGGGCCAATTCGATCGCGCTGTGGCTGACGATCGGTGCCGCAGGGCTGATGATGGCGAGCCTCGTCGTCGGGCAGTTTTCGACCGGCGGGTGGAGCGGCTATCCGCCCTATACCGAGCGCGCGTTCAGCCCCGGCGTCGGCGTCGATTACTGGATCTGGGCGGTGACGTTGTCGTCGATCAGTTCGACGATGGCGGGGATCAACATCGCCTGCACGCTCTACAAGCTGCGCTGTCCGGGCATGACTGTGATGCGCATGCCGATGTTCTGCTGGACGTCGCTCTGCACCGCGATCCTGATGATCTTCGCGCTGCCGCCGCTGACCGTCGCGACGGGCCTGCTCGCGCTCGACCGGTATCTCGGCTTCCACATGTTCACCAACGACCTCGGCGGGAACATGATGAACTATGCCAACCTCTTCTGGCTGTTTGGCCACCCGGAGGTGTACATCCTGATCCTGCCCGCGTTCGGCGTCTATTCGGAGGTGGTGTCGACCTTCTCCGGCAAGGACCTGTACGGGTATACCTCGCTGGTCATCGCGACGATGGCGATCGCGGTGTTGAGCTTCACCGTCTGGGTCCACCATTTCTTCACCATGGGGCAATCGGCTGAGATCAACGCGGTGTTCGGCATCGCGACGATGACGATCGGCGTGCCGACGGGGGTGAAGATCTACGACTGGATCTGGACGATGTTTCGCGGAGAGGTGCGATTCAGCGTTCCGATGCTGTATGCCATCGCCTTCATGATGACGTTCGTGCTGGGCGGCCTGACCGGGATCGTGCTGGCGATGCCGCCGCTCGATTACCTCGTCCACAACACGCTGTTCCTCGTCGCGCACTTCCACAACATGCTGATCCCGGGGCTGCTGTACGGGATGCTCGCCGGTTACACCTATTGGTTTCCCAAGGCGTTCGGGTTCCGCCTCGACGAACGCTGGGGGCGGGTTGCGGTGGCGTGCTGGGTGGTGGGTTTCTACCTCGCGTTCATGCCGCTGTACGTGCTCGGCGCGAGCGGGATGGCGCGGCGGACGAGCGCGATCTTCGAACCCGATTTCCGGCCGTGGCTGTATGTCGCCTGCGTCGGCGCATTCGTGCTGCTCGCCGCCCTCGTCTCTTTGGGGGTGCAATTGTGGGTGAGCATCCGCGATCGGGAGCGGCGCCGGGTGCCCGCTGGCGATCCGTGGGACGGGCGGAGCCTTGAATGGGCGATCCCGTCTCCGCCGCCGGCGTATAACTTTGCCGTGCTGCCGCCGGTCGATCGGCGCGACTGGTTCTACGACCGCAAGCACGATGCGGCGAAGCCCGATCCGTACCGGCGGCCCGCAGGCTATGAGGCCATCGACATGCCGCGCAACGCCATGAGCGGTATGGCGATCGGTTTGTCCGCCGCGTTGGCGGCGTTCGGGCTGGTATGGGGCATGTGGTGGCTCGCGGTGGTGAGCGTCGAACTGATCGTCGCGGCGGTCGTGTTGCGCAGCTTCGGGCGGGGGCAGCACCGGACCATCCCGGCGCGGCAGGTAGCGGCGGAGCATGATGCCTGGCTCGCGTTGGTCCATGCGACGCCGCCGACGCCGCGGCAGACGGAGATGAGCGACGCCAATCGCGGCCGGGCGGAGATCAAGGCATGAGCGATCCCGAACTGGCGCATGTCGGCCTGCCGCTCGGTAAGAGCGAGGGGTTGGACAAGGAGCGGGCGGAGACGGCGATCTTCGGCTTCTGGCTGTTCCTAATGAGCGACGCCGTGCTCTTCGCGTTGCTGTTCGCGACCTATGGCACGATGGTCGCCAATACCGTCGGCGGGCCGACGCCGGCGTCCGAGTTCCAGCTGCTGCCGACCTTCGTCGAAACGCTGCTGTTGCTGACCAGCAGCGCGACCTTCGGCCGGGCGAGCGTCGCCATGACCTGGCGCGAGCCGCGGCGCGTGCTGATCGGCTGGCTGGTCGCGACATTGGGTCTGGGGCTTAGCTTCCTGGCGCTGGAGGCGAACGACTTTGCGACGATGTTCGCTCATGGCGCCGTTCCGACCCGGAGCGGCTTCCTGTCGTCCTTCTTCGCCCTCGTCGGACTGCACGGGCTGCATGTCGCGCTGGGCAGCTTCTGGCTGGTGGTGATGATCGGGCAGATATTGGCTTACGGTTGCGATGCCAGGGTGCGGGTTAATCTGTTGCGGCTGGGGCTGTTCTGGCACCTGATCGACATCGTTTGGATTGCGATCTTCAGTCTCGTCTACCTGCCGGGGGCGATCCGATGAGCGATCCGGCCAAGGGGCGGGCGGCGGCGCTGCGGACCTATGTGATCGGCTATGCGGGGTCGCTGGCGCTAACCGTTGCGGCGTTCGTCGCGGTGCGCTGGCCGAGCTTTGCCAGTCGGACGACGTTCGGAATCGTGCTGGCGCTGGGGTTCGTGCAGATGGTGGTGCAGTTCCGCTGCTTCCTCCACATCGGGCTGAAGCGGTCGTCGCGGCACGACCTGCAACTGATCCTGTTCACCGCGCTGATCATCGCGCTGATGGCGAGCGGGACGCTGGTGATCCTGTTCAACCTGAGGGGGCGGATGGGGTAGGGGCGTCCGCCGTCATTGCGAGCGGAGCGAAGCAATCCAGGGCGTCCTGGTCCGACTCTGGATTGCTTCGCTGCGCTCGCAATGACGAATAACGGTGGGCTTACTGATCCAGGAACGAGCGCATCTTGCGGCTGCGGCTGGGGTGCTTCAGCTTGCGCAGCGCCTTGGCCTCGATCTGGCGGATACGTTCGCGCGTCACCGAGAACTGCTGGCCGACCTCTTCCAGCGTGTGGTCGGTGTTCATGCCGATGCCGAAGCGCATGCGCAGCACGCGTTCTTCGCGTGGGGTGAGCGAAGCGAGGACGCGGGTGACCGTTTCCTTGAGGTTCGCCTGGATCGCGGCATCCACGGGGATGACGGCGTTCTTGTCTTCGATGAAGTCGCCCAGGTGGCTGTCTTCCTCGTCGCCGATCGGCGTTTCGAGCGAGATCGGCTCCTTAGCGATCTTCATCACCTTGCGCACCTTTTCGAGCGGCATGCTCAGGCGCTCCGCCATCTCCTCGGGCGTGGGCTCGCGGCCCTGCTCGTGGAGGAACTGGCGGCTGGTGCGGACCAGCTTGTTGATCGTCTCGATCATATGGACCGGGATGCGGATCGTGCGCGCCTGATCGGCGATCGAGCGCGTGATCGCCTGGCGGATCCACCAGGTCGCATAGGTCGAGAATTTGTAACCGCGGCGATATTCGAACTTATCGACCGCCTTCATCAAGCCGATGTTGCCTTCCTGGATGAGGTCCAGGAACTGAAGACCGCGGTTCGTATACTTTTTGGCGATCGAGATCACGAGGCGCAGGTTCGCCTCGACCATCTCCTTCTTGGCGATGCGCGCCTCGCGCTCCGCCTTCTGCACCATGTTGACGATGCGGCGAAATTCGCCGAGCGCCATGCCGGTCTGCTGCGAAATCTCGCTGATTTCACCGCGGATGCGATCGACCGCCACCTCTTCGTTGGCCGCGAAATTGCCCCACTTCTTGTCGAGCTTTGCGACCGACTGCAGCCACGTGTCGTCGGTCTCGTGGCCAACATAGCGGTCGAGGAAGTCCTTGCGGCTGACCTTGTGGCGTTCCGCCAGGCGCAGCATCTGGCCGCCCAGCGCGGTGAGGCGCCGGTTGAAGGCATAGAGCTGGTCGACGAGATATTCGATCTTGGCGTTGTGGAACTGGACGCTCTCGACCTCAGCGGTCAGCTCTTCGCGCAGCTTCTGATACTTGCGCTCGTCCGCGGCCGACAGCTCGCCACCCGCCTGCATCGCGTCGAGGCGCGCCTGCTGGATCTTGCTGAACTTCTTGTACAGCGCGGTGATGTTGGCGAACCGCTCCAGCGCCTGCGGCTTGAGCGTCTCTTCCATCTGCGCGAGGCTGAGGGTGTTGTCCTCTTCCTCGTCGTCGCTGGGACGCGGCGGGCGCGGGCTGCCGTCATCGTCCTCGTCGTCCGCGGACGCTTCCTCGGGCTCCGCCTCTTCCTTGAAGCTGGCGCCGGCGGTCTTTTCGCTGATCTCGCCGGTGTCGTCGTCCTCGGCGCCCTCGACCTGCTCGGCCGACGGACCCTTCGACAGCATCGCGTCGAGATCAAGGATCTCGCGCAGCTGCATCGTGCCTTCGTTGAGCTGCGTCGACCAGTCGATGATCGCGTTGAAGGTGATCGGCGATTCGCACAGGCCCAGGATCATCGTGTCCCGGCCGGCCTCGATCCGCTTGGCGATGGCGATTTCGCCTTCGCGGCTGAGCAGTTCGACCGCGCCCATTTCGCGCAGGTACATGCGGACCGGATCGTCGGTCCGGTCGACGGTTTCCTTCTTCTTGGTTTCGAGCGCAGGCGCGGCGGTGCCATCGCCGTCGACCTCGGTGACCTCGGCCTCGTCCTCTTCGGACGCTTCCTTCTCGTCACCGTCCTCGCCGGCTTCCTCATTCTCGACGATATTGACGCCCATCTCGTTGAGGGCGGCCATGATATCTTCGAGCTGGTCGGAGGACATCTGGTCCTGCGGCAGCGCCTCGTTCAGCTGGTCGTAGGTGATGTAGCCGCGCTTCTTGGCGCGCGCGATCAGCTTTTTGATGTCGGCATCGTTCAGGTCGATCAGCGGTGCATCGGCCCCATCGCTACCGTCGTCACCACCGTTACCGTTAAGCTTCGCCATCAATTGTCCTCGGAACCAAACGCTCGGGCGTCTTCGTTCGCTTGCACGAGATTTGCAAGTCGAAGCTCCAACGCCTGTTTCTCTTTCACCAATGCCACTTGCCGTTCGAACGCCGCATCGGTGAAATGCGCCTGCATCGAGACGGTCGCCTCGTGCAGGGCCAGGTCGACTTCGGGGCGGGCCACCAGAATGGCGATCGCCTCGTCAAGATCGGCCCGGGCGCGGCTGACGTCGCCGCCGCTTTGCGTGAACGAATAGGGCATCGTGTCGGCCCTCAACAGATCGCTGGCGATCGTATCGAACCCACTCCGCGCCAATATGGTGCGCAGACGCGCGCTATCAAGCGCCTGATCCTCGAGCGCGACATCGACGACCGCTTCGAACAAGCGGCCGAGCGCGCCATCGACCAGTTTGAGGCTGCCGAGCACCTCCATATGCCGGGCGATCTCCACCGGATGGCGGATCAGCCCGGCGAGTACCGCCTTGGCGAGCACACGATCGATGCCGGCGGCGTGGAAGGCCTTCACATCCTCGGTCGGCGGGGCGATCGGCTGTTTCCACTGGCCGTCCGCACCACGCTTGCCCTGGGGGCGCGGTGCGTTGGGGGTGAAGGCGCGGCGTTTGGGCGCGAAATGCTCGTAGAAGCGATTGCGGAAGTCGCTTTCATATTCCTTGCGGACCGACACGTCGGCGATCGTCGCGGCGAGATCGGCCAGCCGTTGCTTCAGGCCGGCGCGCTGTTCGGGCGTGTCGAGCGGGCCGGCGGCGACCTCGCTTTGCCACAGGCGGTCGACCAGCGGCTGGGGCTGGCCGAGCAGCGCCTCCATCGCGGCAGCGCCGCCCGCCTTCACCAGATCGTCGGGGTCCTGCCCCTGGGGAAGCGTGACGAAGGACAGGCTGCGGCCGGGCGCGAGCATGGGGAGCGCGCGATGCGCGGCCCGCAACGCCGCCTTCTGCCCGGCGCTGTCGCCGTCGAAGCAGAGGATCGGCACGTCGACCATCCGCCACAGTCGTTCGAGCTGTGCCTCGGTCAGCGCAGTGCCGAGCGGCGCGACGGCTTCGTGGATGCCCGCCTGGCTCAGCGCGATGACGTCCATATAGCCCTCGACCACCAGCACGCGGTTCGCCTTGCGCGCGGCGGGGGCGGCGCGGTCGAGGTTGTAGAGCGTGCGGCCCTTGTCGAAGAGCGGCGTGTCGGGCGAGTTGAGGTATTTGGGCTCGCCGTCGCCGATCACGCGGCCGCCGAAGGCGATCACGCGACCGCGGGCGTCGCGGATCGGGATCATCAGCCGGCCGCGGAAGCGGTCGTAGGGATCCTTCCCCTCGACCTGGATCAGCAGGCCGCATTCGACGAGCGCGGGGTCGCCATAATCCTTCAGCGCGGTCTTCAGCTTGCCGCGGCTGTCGGGGGAAAAGCCCATGCCGAAGGTGCGGGCGGTATCAGGGGTGATGCCGCGCTTGGCGAGGACGGCGCGGGCTTCGGCGCCGCCGATGCCGTTCAGCTGTTCGGTGAACCAGCTCGCGGCATCGGCCATCGCGTCGTGCAGGCCCTTGGCGCGTTCGGCCTTGGCGGCGGCGCGGCGATCCTGCGCGGGCATCTCCATGCCGGCGGCCTGGGCGAGTTCCTTCACCGCATCGATGAAGGGCAGGCCGCGCTGATCGGTCATCCACCGAATCGCATCGCCATGCGCCGAGCAACCGAAGCAATGGTAGAAGCCCTTGTCGTCGTTGACGTAGAAGCTGGGCGTCTTTTCGTTGTGGAATGGGCAGCAGCCGCGCATCTCGCGGCCGGCCTTAGTCAACTTGGTCGTCTTGCCGATCAGCGCCGACAGCGACGTACGGGCGCGAAGCTCGTCGAGGAACTGCGGGGACAGGCTCATGCGTGCGATTCTACTATGCCCGACGGGGGGCGTTTAGGCAATGCACCGATGCCGGAGGCGCGCGGAAGTGGACGAAGTGGACGATGTGTAACGTTCGGAATGCGGCCCTGTGCGAGCGGGCCGCGGGAATGGCCGTTCGCGCCCCGGGGCGCGCGGGTCGGGTGGACGATGGCAAAGAGCGAGGTGCTCTATACACGGTTTGTTCCGTGTAGGACAGGGGTGTGATTGGCGTCGATCGCCGCAAAGC
>Ga0075443_10000718_pt1 | contig 13837 bp, 10 predicted proteins | sample CoawatmetaG00DNA_3_FD_71583 | JGI IMG/M metagenome (GOLD analysis project Ga0075443, IMG submission 71583) | Marine microbial communities from the West Antarctic Peninsula - Coastal water metaG006-DNA | ecosystem: Environmental > Aquatic > Marine > Coastal | place: Atlantic Ocean: West... | reverse complement strand
GCACGACGTCATCCTTAGTGATCATCCCTAAATCACCGTGGCTAGCTTCGCCGGGGTGAACAAAAAATGCGGGAGTACCGGTACTGGCTAATGTAGCGGCTATTTTACCACCGATATGGCCAGATTTACCCATACCAATAACGATTACACGACCTTTACAATTAAACATCAACTGGCAGGCTTTTTCAAAACTATCATCAATATATTGCAATAATTCAATAATAGCTTGTTGTTCAATGTTAATGACGTTGATGGCAAGTTGTTTAAAATTTTTCATGATATTTCTCTTAGCTAAAAGTTGTCTGGCTAAAAAGTAATATTTGATAAGCAATAAAGCTTACCAATAAGAGTGCGCCTTTTGCGCGAGTCAGTCTAAAATAACCTGATTTTCGACTAAAACATAATAGAAATAGTAAACCAGTAATCGCAATCATAACAGGGGCATCCCGAAAAGAGGCTTCTGAATTTATCTCCCCTGGCGCTATTAAACCAGCGAAAGGCAATACGGCTAATATATTAAAAATATTAGAACCCACAATATTACCCATGGCTAAATCGTCTTCTTTTTTCATTACGCTGGCAATAGTTGCAGCTAACTCTGGCAAACTTGTCCCGAATGCAATAACGGTTAAGCCGATTACTAAGTCGCTAATACCGTATGCTTTAGCGATAAAGATAGCTGAACCTACAAGAAAATGTGCACTTGAAACCAACAGGCTGATACCAGCAATAAGCCAGAAAACAGATTTAAGTGTACTGATCGCTTCAGGTATTTCCTGCTCAGCTTCAATAATCATAGGATCGTCAAGGTTGTTATTCTTTCGTTGCTTCAAGGCTTTTATTAATAAAACAGAAATAAAAGTAAAAAAACCAATCATTAATATCAGACCTTCAGAAAAGCTAAAAAAATTGTCTGAAAGCATCCAGTAGGCAAGTATCGTTAATATGAGTAACAGGGGCAGTTCTTGTTTAATCGTTGACGAGGAAACAACCAAAGGTTTTATTAAAACGGTCAATCCAAGTACTAAAGCAATGTTGGTAATATTAGAGCCAATGGCATTACCTATGGCTGTATCAGGGTTACCCTGAAGAGAAGCCGCTGCGGCCACCATCATTTCTGGGGCGGATGAGCCCATAGCAACGATAGTTAAACCAATAATCATTGGAGAAACGCCAATATTACTTGCTAAAGAAGAAGCCCCTAAAACAAACTTATCAGCACTCCAAACGAGTACTACAAGGGCAATTAATAAAATAATAACGTGTTCTAACATCTATAACTCCAATTAATATACCAAAAGTTCAAAAGACCTTAGTGTAAAACATGAGGAATCTTAAGTTATTTGGCACAACAAGTTAAATTGTCGCTGTTTGAGAAGGAAAAACAAAGTAATTAATGCTTTCAAGGAGAAAATAGTTTGAGTTTGTTGTAATTTTATTCATTAGTGGAAAGAAAAATCAAGAAAAGGTGCTCTCTTACATTATCTGACAATTTTTTTACCTTTAATTCTTAATTTTTAGTGAACAATGATGAGTGCTCAGGTAAAATCGCATGTTATTCAGAAGCAAGGCTTTCTGTAATTCTTATTAATAGTAAATTAACCAACTACATTGATGTTATAAAATGACAGTACCAGTAGCAACGCTTGAAAATTTAATTGAAATTGAAAACCTCACTTTTAAGCGAGGTGAACGCGTTATTTATAATGATATTAGTTTATCTATTCCCGTAGGGAAAGTTACCGCTATTATGGGGCCAAGTGGTATTGGTAAAACAACATTACTGCGTTTGATTGGCGGGCAAATTAAACCAGACGGCGGTAAGATTTTATTTTCAGGTAAAGATATTCCTAGTTTGTCTCGTAATGATTTATATGAAACACGTAAACGCATGAGTATGCTCTTTCAAAGTGGCGCTCTTTTTACCGACATGAGTGTTTTTGACAATATTGCTTTTCCTATTCGCGAACACAGTAAACTACCTGAAAATATTATTGAAAAAATAGTATTAATGAAATTAGAAGCCGTAGGATTACGTGGTGCACGAGATTTACAACCGACCGAACTTTCTGGTGGTATGGCGCGCCGTGTAGCACTAGCGCGTGCTATTGCACTTGATCCTGAGCTGATTTTATATGATGAACCTTTTGCAGGCCAAGATCCTATTTCAATGGGGGTGATTGTTCGTTTAATTCGCTCTCTTAATGATGCGCTAGATTTAACGTCAGTAGTTGTTTCACATGATGTGCCTGAAGTGATGAGTATTGCCGATTATATTTATATAATTGCAGAACAAAAAATTATTGGTCATGGTACACCTGATCAAATAAGGCAAGATAAATCCCCATTGGTGAAGCAGTTTGTAGAAGGTAAGGCTGATGGCCCTGTACCATTTCATTACCCGGCACAGAGTTATCAAAATGAACTCATTAAATTGTCGGCCACTGCACATGAGCGGGGAAAAGTATAATGTTGCAGTTACAATTATTAGGTCGAAATACCTTAGCACTGCTTAGCGGCTTAGGTCGTGCAGTTATTGTGTTGCTTTCGGCTTTGTTGCATAAGCCAAATCCTCGCAAAGGCATCCCGTTATTATTACATCAACTTTATAACGTTGGTGTAATGTCATTGGTTATCATTGTCGTTTCAGGCGGCTTTATTGGTATGGTGCTAGCACTACAGGGCTACACTATATTAGTTGATTATGGCGCTGAAGCGAGTTTAGGCCCTATGGTCGCATTGTCTTTATTACGTGAATTGGGTCCGGTTGTTGCCGCACTACTATTTGCGGGTAGGGCGGGTTCGGCGCTAACAGCTGAAATTGGTTTAATGAAAGCAACAGAGCAATTATCTAGTTTAGAAATGATGGCTGTTGATCCTCTACGCCGTATTATAGCTCCGCGTTTTTGGGCTGGGTTTATTAGCTTACCCTTACTGGCTGCTATTTTTTCTGCGGTAGGTATTCTGGGTGCACATTTGGTCGGTGTTGATTGGTTAGGCGTTGATGCCGGAACATTTTGGTCTGTTATGCAAGATCAAGTAGACTTTAATAAAGATATTTTAAACGGTATTATTAAGAGTATTGTTTTTGCTTTTGTAGTGACTTGGATAGCCGTATATAAAGGTTATGATTGTGAGCCCACTTCGGAAGGGATTTCGCGGGCGACTACCTCAACTGTGGTACAATCGTCTTTATTGGTATTAGCATTAGATTTTATTTTAACAGCATTGATGTTTGCAAGATAAACATAAGATAATCAGTTCTAATTAATAGTTCGAAGTTAATCGTTTCGAATTAATAACTTCGAGTTTACGAAAATTTATAAGGCGTTTGGTGAAAGACATGATGTCAAAAAAAGTAGAATTAATGGTAGGTTTTTTCGTTGCTTTAGGTATTGCAGCATTACTTATGTTGTCACTGAAAGTTGCAAATAGCGGTATTTCAGGTGGTGGCGAAAGTTATAATTTATTTGCTAAATTTGATAATATTGGTGGTTTAAAAGTACGATCGCCAATAAAAGTTGGTGGTGTAGTTGTTGGTCGTGTTAGTAATATCTCGCTTGATGACGAGTATTACACGCCCGTTGTTACTATGAAAATATATAGTGAATACAACCGGTTTTCAGAAGCAACATCAGTGGCTATTTTAACCGCAGGTTTATTGGGTGAACAATACATTGGTTTACAGCCAGGCTTTATGGATGAATCATTAGAAATTCTGCAGCCTAATGATTTTATCGAAGATACCAAGCCAGCTTTAGTACTGGAAGAATTAATAGGACAGTTTTTATTTAGCCAAGGGAGCGGTGATGAGTAATGAATATAATACATTTAAATAAGATGAAGTTAATGAATCCATCATTCTTGGTATTAGGTATAGTGGCGAGTTTATTCAGCGTTAGTCTATTTGCGCATGATGAAGCACAAGCCGATAAATTATCTGAAGATGCAACGCAGCAATCGACAAGTACTGCTCGTATTTATATTGATAAAAAAAACCCTTATTTAATGATTAAAACGGTTGCTAGTAAAACGTTTAAACGTTTTGCTGATGAACAGCAAGCAATTCAAGCTAATCCAAACATACTTAAAAACATAGTTCGAGAAGAACTAATGCCTTATATCAATTATAAATACTCTGCATTTAAGGTGATAGGTAAGCATTTAAAGAAAACAACAGCGGAAGAACGTAAAAACTTTGTGCCGGTATTTCGAGATTATTTAGTGACCTCGTATGCGCAAGTATTTACCTTATACGAGAGTCAACCTGTTGAATTTGCACCAGCAAGGAACTTTAGTGACAAAAAAATTGTTGCTGTAAATACCCGTGTTATTATGCAAGGAAGAGATAACATAGATGTCTCTTTTAAAGTAAGAAAAGATAGAAAGACTAATGACTGGAAAGCATTTGATATGATCGCTGAGGGAGTCAGTTTACTTGACAGTAAACAAGCTGAATTGGGCGGTGTAATTCGTCAAAAAGGGCTGCCTTATGTTACTGAATTATTAAAGAAAAAAAGTGAACGAGATATCGTATTTAAAAATAAGTCAGCATCAAATAAAGCGGGTTAAGGTATATATTCATGATACTTCAAAATGTCTGTTTCAGGACGCTTGAGCGAATCATGCCCAAGGCGCTTGTTTTTATTAATGGTTGTTCCCTTAAAAAAAGGAGCAACGATGAGCTTGATTTGCTCATACGTCCCCGCAGGGCGAGTTTAAAAGGCTTATATGCGACGTTATTGATTTCGACAAGGAAACAGTCATTCTCTTTAATCAATGCCTTGCCTCTAATCCTTTTAATTCTCGCTGAAATGAGTATTTCGAGGTAACATGAGTATATTGAACGTATGGAAAAAATAACCTTAAATATAACTACCACGGGAATCGAACTTAGTGGGGAGTTAACTAGGCATTCTATTATGCAAATAACAAAAAAAAGCATTAAGACGTTATTTTTACCCTCATCAACTACACTTGATTTAGCACAAATAACGCGTATTGATACCGCTGGCTTAGCATGGCTTTTTTATTTATTAGAACAAGCAAGTGTTGATAACTGTCATTTAACTTTTGCCAACATACCAACTAAATTAGATAAACTCATTCGCTTAAGTGGCGTTGAAGGCTTTTTACCTGTTAAATAATAAGATTAAGTGATTAATTAATTCGCTTAATGTAACTAACCAGATCGAGGAACTACTCTTGGAAGTACAAGATATAGAAAAACTAATTAACGACGCATTAACACTTGATGAACTTCAAGTGAAATTCGACGGTTCACAATGCAGTGTTGTAGCGGTAGCTGATATGTTTGCTGATTTGTCACGTGTTAAACGTCAACAAGTGGTATTTGCCGCGTTAGCCGATGCAATTAAAGAAGGTAGTATTCATGCTGTGACCGTAAAAACCTTTACTACAGCACAATGGAAGCGCGATAAATTGTTTAATCAATAATCACTGTATTAGTAGGTACTATTATTAGCTTGTATTAATAATGAAATCAGTATCCATGCGTCTCTGTAATAAACGTAAAAACCTTTACTAAAGCGCAATGGAAGCGTGATAAATTGTTTAATATGTAAAGGCATGCAATACTGATCACATAGTCAATTAATTTTATTCATTTATAAGTAAGAAGTAAGCCATTTTGGACGCATTTAAAGTTATCGGTGGTAAGCCACTACGTGGTGAAGTCACTATTTCTGGGGCTAAAAACGCCGCACTCCCTATTTTAATGTCAGCACTACTATCAAAAACACCCGTTGTTTTTCGTAATGTACCCCAACTCAATGACATTTTAACAACCGTGAAATTATTAGGTCAGTTAGGGGCTAAAACCCAGTGGCTAAATGATGAAACGATTAGTATTGATGCAAGTAATATTACTGAATGTTGTGCCCCTTATGATTTAGTAAAAACCATGCGCGCCTCTATTTTAGTACTGGGTCCTTTACTCGCCCGAATGGGTCATGCTGAAGTTTCTTTACCTGGGGGCTGTGCCATTGGTGCTCGCCCAGTGAATTTACATATTCAGGGTCTAAAAGCGATGGCTGCTGATATAGATGTTGAAAATGGTTATATTGTCGCTAGGAAAAAAGGTCGTCTTGAAGGTGCCAATATCTTTATGGATATTGTCAGTGTTACCGGGACAGAAAACTTAATGATGGCTGCTGCGTTGGCTGATGGTACTACCGTTATTGAAAATGCTGCGCGAGAACCTGAAGTGGTTGATTTGGCTAATTGCCTTATTAGTATGGGCGCAAAAATTACCGGTGCAGGCACTAATACTTTAACTATTGAAGGTGTTGAAGAACTTTGTGGAACTGAATATCGGGTAATGCCTGACAGAATTGAAACGGGAACTTTTCTTGTTGCTGCAGCGGTTACTCAAGGAAAAGTTAGATGTTTAAATACTGATCCCTCAGTGCTAGAAGCGGTATTATCGAAGTTAACTGAAGCAGGCGCTGACATTACAACAGGCGAAAATGAAGCTGGGGAAGGATGGATAGAACTGTCTATGACTCAAAAGCCAAAAGCTGTTAATGTTAAAACCGCACCGCACCCAGCATTTCCTACCGATATGCAGGCACAATTTATGACATTGAATGTACTAGCTGAAGGGACCTCAACGGTAATTGAAACTATTTTTGAAAATCGTTTTATGCATGTGCCTGAATTACAGCGCATGGGAGCAGATATAGCACTTGAAGGTAATACGGCTATAGTTAGAGGTGTTGACTCACTTAACGGTGCCCAAGTGATGGCAACCGATTTACGTGCTTCAGCAAGCTTAGTGATTGCGGGTTTGGTTGCTAAAACACCTACGCAAGTAGATCGTATCTATCACATTGATCGTGGTTATTTGCGTATAGAAGATAAATTACAAGCATTAGGCGCTAATATCACGCGTATTAATATCGACTAATCACTTCTTTTGCAATTTCTCGTAAATAGTATAGCCATAACTAATAATAGATTTTTCTATTGTTAATTATGGTTTTTCCATTTTTAATATGGCAAAAACCCAAAAATAACCAGCACATTCTGTTGTCTTCACATTAGAATCCTCCCAAACTTATTAATTAAAATAAAGCTAACTATAATAACTAATCTCAATTGAATTAATTCTGGTTGAATGATCAATTTGACTCTTCAATTAATGGTATAAAGATAGTATTAGTTTGCACTTTTAAGGATCGCCCATGCTTTTTACTGGCTCGTTAATTACAGATAGCCCAATTCGTCAAAAAATTCGTGAGTTTTACCGTATTGACGAAAATGTTGCTGTTGATCATATTCTCCCTTTTGCAGAAGTAAATGTTAGTGCTAGAAGTCGTGCTTGGGAACGTGCGCGTAGAATAGTTTTAAAAATTCGTGATGATCAATCAGGCAATGGTGCTATTGATGCCTTATTAAATGAATATTCCCTGTCTTCAGAAGAAGGCGTGGTATTAATGTGTTTAGCGGAAGCTTTGTTACGTGTACCTGACAAACATACACAGGATGCGTTAATACGCGATAAAATTTCCCAAGGGCAATGGAGTTCACATTTAGGCTCAAGTGACTCTCTTTTTGTTAATGCTTCGTCATGGGGACTGTTAATTACTGGAACCATGGTTGATTACACCGACAAACGTAAACAAGATAGATTTGGTTTATTGAAAAAGACACTCGGTCGATTAGGTGAGCCTGTTATTCGGAAGTCGATGAACTTTGCCATGAAAATTATGGGCAATCAGTTTGTTATGGGAGAAACAATTGACGATGCAACTAAACGTGCGGCAACTAAAGAGCAACAAGGTTATGTGTATTCTTATGACATGTTGGGTGAAGGTGCTCGCACCATGGAGGACGCAGATAAATACTTAAAATCTTACCAAGATGCCATTAAGTCTATAGGAGAGGTAGCCTTAGCGTCAGGTAAAGATGATCCCCGGAGAGTACCTGGCATTTCGGTCAAGTTATCCGCTATCCACCCACGTTATGAATTTACGCATAAATCACGGGTGATGGCTGAAATTGTACCAAAATTGAAAGTGCTTTGTTTGCAAGCCAAACAGTATAATATTGGTTTAACCGTTGATGCTGAAGAGTCTGAGCGTTTAGATATATCATTAGATATTATTGAAGCCGTCTTTACTGATAGCGATTTAGGTGATTGGCAAGGCTTTGGTATGGCACTGCAAGCGTACCAAAAGCGAGCAATGTTTGTCGTTGAGTGGCTTCGAGAATTAACGCTAAGAACTAATCGCCGTATGATGGTACGTTTAGTAAAAGGCGCTTATTGGGATACTGAGATTAAAAATGCTCAGAAAGACGGAATGACACATTTCCCCGTTTTTACCCGAAAATCATCAACCGATGTTTCTTATCACGCCTGTGCTAATAAATTACTCGATTATCGCGACAGTATTTATCCTCAATTTGCTACGCATAATGCTTATACTGCCGCTACTATAGTCGAGCTTGCCGGCGATGATAAACAAGGATTTGAATTTCAGTGTCTACATGGCATGGGAGATTCATTATATGATCAAATAGTTGCTGGTGATGGCATTCAATGTCGTATCTATGCACCTGTTGGGCATCATGAAGGCTTACTCGCTTACCTAGTACGTCGATTATTAGAAAATGGGGCTAATTCGTCATTTGTTAACGCCATTGTTGATGAATCGCAGCCAGTGGAATACTTACTTGAAGATCCTGTTGAAAAAACGCAGCGTTTAAAAAGAAAATATAATGCGCAAATTATTATGCCTGTTGATTTATACCGTAATGAAAATAAGCGCAGTGGTAATGATTCATTAGCCAGTAGAGATAACTCTAAGGGAATCGATTTATCTGATATTAATGAAATAACACCGTTAAAATTAGCCTTAGATAACTGGTTTGTTGGCCATTTACTGAATAAAAATGAAGTGCCAGAGGGCGCTAATGCAGTCAAAAACCCAGCCAATCATAGCGAAATAATAGGTTTTCATTATCATCACTCTGCAGATGATATGCGCACAATGATAGACAAAGCGGATATTGCATTTACTTCATGGTCAAAAACCCACGTAAATGAACGAGCGGCTTTGCTGTGCCGTATTGGTGATATTTTAGAACGTCATATGAGTGAGTTAATTGCACTTTGTATTAAAGAAGCAGGAAAAATCACTCAAGACGGCATTGATGAAGTACGAGAAGCGATTGATTTTTGTCGATATTATGCGGCACGTGTTATTGAATTAAGTGAAGATGAGCGTATAGAAGCCCGTGGTGTAGTGTTATGTATTAGCCCATGGAATTTTCCGTTAGCAATATTTTTAGGACAAGTGGCCGCGGCTATTGTTACTGGTAATACTGTTATAGCAAAACCAGCAGAGCAAACAGGGCTAATTGCTTTACGCGCTATTGAGCTGATGCATTCAGTTGGCTTACCGCAAAATGTAGTGCAAGCAGTTATTGCGAGAGGGAGTGTTGTTGGCAATACTATTGTGCCAGATGAACGAATTGCAGCGGTAATGTTTACTGGCTCTACTGAAACCGGCACTCGTATTTCACAAACCTTGGCAGAGCGTGGTGGTGATCAAGTAACACTTATTGCTGAAACCGGTGGCCAAAACTGCATGATAGTTGACTCAACGGCTTTACCTGAACAAGTAGTTGATGATGTTATTTCATCAGGTTTCCAGTCAGCAGGTCAACGTTGTTCAGCATTAAGAGTATTATTTTTACAAGAAGATATTGCCGATAAGGTAATAACAATGCTGAAAGGTGCCTTAGCCGAGCTATATGTGGGTAATCCGGCAAAATTAAGTACAGATATTGGCCCAGTAATCGATCAAAAAGCCCTTGATGCGCTGAATGCGCACAGTGATTATATGCAAACGCATGGCAAATTATTGTATCAGTGTGCTTTATTTGGTGATGATAGTGATGTTCAAGACGGTCATTTTTTCTTTGCCCCACGTTTGTACGAAATCAGCGATATTGATGTGCTAACGAAAGAAGTATTTGGTCCTTGTGTCCATATTGTTCGTTTTAAAGGCAATGAAATAGAACAAGTTATTGAAAAAGTTAATGGCACAGGGTTTGGTTTAACAATGGGTATTCATACCCGTATTGAACACCGAGCGATAAAATTAGCTAAACTTTCACGTGCGGGTAATGTGTATGTAAATCGTAATATGATTGGTGCTACTGTTGGTGTTCAACCCTTTGGTGGCCGTGGCCTTTCAGGTACTGGTCCTAAAGCAGGTGGGCCAAATTACTTAACACGTTTAGTAAAAGAAAAAGCAACACCAGATGATGATTTTTTTAACTTTTTACCGTCACAAGCAATTGCTTTAACGGGTGATATAGGCGCACAAAAAGAAGCTGAACGGTTAATGAACCAAGCAGAAAGTGCAGAAAAAATTTGGCGAGTAAGCGATTTAAATACGCGTATATCTTGTGTGCGTCAGCTACTAGCTAAAATTGCCCATGTTGAAATTGTAGATGACTTGGCTGATGATTTAAATAAAACATTAGCGTCTGCACGTGATCAGTTAATTACGATTGAAAAACGCCTTAAAAATCCGAAAATATTGCCCGGGCCAACAGGTGAATCGAATATACTTTATTTAGAAAATAGAGGCGTAATTATCTGTTTTGCAGATGCCAATGTAACTTTTGATTTTTGGGTGATGTCATTAGTAACTGCATTAGCGACCGGTAATAGTGTGATTGCCGTTGTTTCTGACTTATATTATGAAGAAGCGCTAGCGTTTAGAGATAAATTTATATCAACAGATGCTGATAAAAATGTGTTTCAAGCCGCTAAATTATGCCACTTAGAAACGATGCTTGCACACTCTGCGTTAGCGGGCGTTGTAGTTGAGAGTCATTGTGATCGTAAGCATTACATGAGTGAAAAACTAGCGCAGCGTAGTGGTGCAATATTACCCGTGATAACATCTGAATATTCTGACAAGCTTATCCAACGATTGCTAACAGAAAAAACAATTAGTATTGATACCACCGCATCTGGCGGGAATACGTCGTTAATGACGCTAGTGGAAGAAGAGGAAGCGTAGGTCAAAATAGCTATAAAAATTAGTGACTAGCAATCAATTTAGTTTGTCACTAATTTTCAAATAATACACATTTAAACAATAAACGTTAACTGCTGCTAAATTGTTTGTTTAGGCCGGTAATCAATTAATTTGATATTGCTGTTTTACTTTTTTAATGGCTTGTAAGCGAGTTTCTGCAATAGCCTCTTTTATTGCTATTCCTTGCAGACCTTGTTCGACAAATTGTTTCGCATTGACTTGCGTTGCTGCTTGCGCAGCAGCTTTTAAGTATTGCTCCTGTGGGTAAGGTTTATGTTCAAAACCAAGACGGCCAAGAAAGTCGCTTTTACAGGCGAGAAGGAAGTCATCAAATTCTTGAGGTTTACGCCAAACATCTAACTGGTTAAAAATTCGTAGTAAAGTACTCGCTTTTAATTGAAAAGCTTTATGACAATGTAAATGATGTTCACATACTTTTAAGGCTAATTGCTTGCAGTAATTGGGCACTTTGAGTTGTTTTGAAATCTTCTCAACTAAGGGAAGACCAGATTTTTCATGTCCGCGATGACTAGGTAATAGATCGTCTGTAGTTAACCCTTTGCCAAGGTCATGGCATAAAGCGGCAAAACGAATAGCGGTTTTATTTTTATGATTAGCGGTGAGTAAAACAGCTTGCTGTAATACCATCATGGTGTGATCACCACTACAAATTTCAGGATGCCATTCTGCGGGGTTAGGAACTCCCCATAAAACATCAAGTTCAGGCCATAGTGCTTTCAGGGCTTGGCATTGGTGTAATACTTCAAAGAATATTTCAGGGTGTTGTTTATTACCAGACTCATCACCTTCTCCTTCAGTGGCACTTTCAGCTTCACCTTCAGATAAGGCGCGTTGCATTTCTTGCCAAACACGCTCTGCGCTTAAGGTGGATAGTTCGCCGCTTTCGCTAATTTTTGTCATTAAGGTAAGTGTTTCAGCTGCAATGGTAAAACCATCGTTGTGATAACGAGCAGCAAAACGAGCGACACGTAATACTCTTAAAGGATCTTCAATAAAAGCATCACTTACGTGGCGTAAAATCCTATTATCTAAATCCTTTTGACCATTGTAGGGATCGATAAGCGTACCGCTTTCACTCATTGCTATAGCGTTAACGGTAAGATCGCGTCGTAATAAATCTTGTTCAATCGTTACATCTGGTGCGGCATAACAATCAAAACCTGTGTAGCCTTGGCCTTGCTTACGTTCAGTGCGAGCTAGCGCGTATTCTTGTTTGGTTTTTGGATGTAAAAAAACAGGGAAATCTTTGCCTACTTGGATAAAACCTAACGACAACATTTGCTCAACTGTTGCACCAACAACTAAATAATCATTATCTTTTACTGTTCGATTTAATAGTTTGTCACGGACAGCCCCACCCACAAGATAAATATCGAGAGTTGATGTATCTGTTGTTAAGTAAGTGGTATTAGTTGACAAAAAAATCCCTTAAATATGCAGTAAAATAAGTAAAGTTTATCACAACTTTGATTAAGTATGAGCGTAATTCGTAGACATACCTACTGCAAAAGGTTAGTTTCATTAATGCAATTTTTCAACTTTACCTTTGAGTAATAACGCTGTTTTATGTATACAAATTTTTTTTCGTTAAGTGAGTTACCTTTTTCAATTGCGCCGGATCCTAAATACTTATTTATGAGTGATAGGCATCGTGAAGCACTGACGCATTTAACCCATGGTTTAGGGGGATCTAGTGTTAGTAGTAATGGTGGTTTTGTTCTACTAACAGGTGAAGTAGGCACGGGTAAAACCACTGTGAGTCGTTGTTTAATGGCGGACTTACCTGAAAACACGCAATTAGCCTTTATTTTGAATCCGACGCTATCAAGTCAAGAATTACTAGCGACCATTTGTGATCAGCTAAAAATTCGTTATCGTAAAACAGGCGCAACGTTAAAAACATTAACGGATAAAATTTCAGAAAAACTACTGAAGAACCATGCTAATGACATCAATACATTATTAATCATTGATGAAGCACAACATTTAGAACCGCAAGTATTAGAACAATTACGGCTGTTAACTAATTTAGAGACAAATACCAAGAAATTATTACAAGTCATTCTAATTGGCCAGCCAGAATTACAACAACTGTTGAAACGCCGTGATTTACGACAATTAGCTCAACGCATTACCGCGCGTTATCACTTATTACCTCTAGATAAAGACGAATTAACTTTATATATAAAGCATCGTTTGTCGGTGGCTGATTGCCATAGAGCACTTTTTAATAACAGTGCTCTTGCTGCTATCCATCAATTGTCGCAGGGTATTCCAAGGTTAATAAATCTGATTTGCCATAGCGCTTTGATGGAGGCATATAATAGTAACAATGCCGTGATTGATAAAAAAATAATCTACAAGGCGGCAAGTCATGCTTTAGGAGATGATTTTTTACCCCCTATTTGGTACCAGCATAAAACGACCCAAGTAGTCTTGATTAGTAGTATGTTATTTTTTGTGCTGATTATTGGTTTTTGGCTTGGACAAAAAGAGCCTTTGCTGATGGTAAGTAGCCAGTTACCCGATCAAATAGTAAAACAAGAAATTACCGTTAATACTGAGCCAAAACAGATTAATCAAGTACCATTAGAAAAGGTAATTAATGTATCAGAAGAAAAATTAAACCCATTGAATTATACTAAAAAAGTTATCGCTCCAAAGGCTGAAGTTGTTGTTGAAAAGCCTGAAGTTATCGTTCCAGAGATTGACATTGTTACTGCAAAGAATGCCGT
>Ga0075443_10000715_pt1 | contig 13881 bp, 26 predicted proteins | sample CoawatmetaG00DNA_3_FD_71583 | JGI IMG/M metagenome (GOLD analysis project Ga0075443, IMG submission 71583) | Marine microbial communities from the West Antarctic Peninsula - Coastal water metaG006-DNA | ecosystem: Environmental > Aquatic > Marine > Coastal | place: Atlantic Ocean: West... | reverse complement strand
GTAATGTGTTGTTTAGTGAAGTTAATCGAATAAGATGATAAACATAATAAGTGGCCTCTGTTGGCGCAATTCAAAAGTACAGCAGTTACTTCTTGGTATTTAAATAGTTTGGAGCCCCAATTACAATTATAATATAAGTAAATAAAGTTAGTTGGTAAGAATCGCAAAATCCAAAAACACACTCACTTGCAATTGTTTGGTTGTCCACGCCATTCAAAATTGTTCAAGTTAATTGATTTCCTCATAGACCCTATTCTTACCTATTACTCTTTCACTTTAGAATGGATAACTCCCATCACTCTCAGAGCGCATACCCCCAGGGTATGGGCCAAGAAGATTAACCCTACAGAGTAAGTTCATAAAAACAAAAAAAAACAAAGGGCAAAAGATTCTTTTTAAAAGCGCCTATTCTTTGATTGGAAACAATTCGAATTCTAGGCCCTATATCCCGACGCTCCTCTCTCTTCTCTCTTAAATTATTCTGACGCGTTGATTTTTGTTGCAGATTGATTTAAATAACTACGTTCCTGATCCAAACAAGAAACACGAGCTTAAGCGCCGTTTGTATGACAGTGGCATCTCTAACGTCCCGATGGCTAGCGTAAAGCGCCCAATTGAAGAAAAGATCTCCTCCTAGCCTTTCTCAGCCCGCATGAATTCCAGCAAGTAAGTTACACTTTTCAAATATGGACGTCAATGAATTAGATTCTTTTCCCCCTATAATGGCTACAAGAGTACATTTCAAAAGCCTAAATCTAAAATGGCAGAAATTTTCATACCTCCTTGAACTTCCTATCCATTTTTAAACCCATTTTGATTTCTAACATGTTGCTTGTAACGGTAATAGAATCCAATCGCTGTCGCCCCTGAAGAAAGAGATTCAACAGTTGAACACCAACATTATTTCTCATTTGAATGAAAGCTACAAGCAAGCTGCCATTCAGGAGGCTAAGTACCAGGGAGAAGGTACTGCTGATTACTACCGCTCTTAGTAGGTCGTTATCCCCGTACCCGCTGATGTCGGCATGTCACAAGCCGGTCGCAAGTTACAGGGCTCCTTGGGCGTTTCGATGCAGCCTCGCATGACCAGCCAACTGCTCAACACCCGTAAGGCCGCCCAGATGCAGCCTCTCGATGCTGACTACCAGCGTTAGGCCGAGATTAAGCTACAAGCTGCCGCCGACCCAGACAAGATTATGGCGGGCCCGCCCTCCCTTGTTTACGCCGGTTTTGAAGGTGGTGTATCAATGTCGCAGAAGAATTTGGAGTTAGCCCGCTCGAAATTCCTTCTCGATAAACTCACTGGCAAGCTACCCGCTGAGTTACGCCGTGGTCGTCTTCCTCCTATGGATGATACGCGCTCATAAGGCCGATTGGCCGAAGCAGAAGCACAGGGCGGTTAAGTTACCAACGTGCAACCTCAGGTGTTCACCGGTCAAGAAGGCCAAGATGAGCACAAGCCTTAATTGGCCCAAAAGTGGAGCGACCTCGATAAATACATTGAGTTGCTCCTTGACTCAAAGAGTGAAGAAGAAACCGTGTTCATGTACCTCGACGCACAGAATAACGGTGACCCATACGACTTGCAAGTCGTGTCGTACTTAGCTAAATCTACGACCAAGTACTACACTCTCTCAGGCAAAGGTTTGACTCTTTATGAGAACGACGTGCCGGTTGAGTTTATCTCCCTTGGCCAGTGGCTTATTGAGCGTGATTCCTACAACCACATCAAGGAGCTCAGCTTCTTCAAGCAATTCAACAAGTGGAAGTTCATGCGCATGTGGAAAAAGACAATCAAGCACAACAACCGCATGAAGGCCAAGAACGCACTTGAAGAGAAACTATTCATGTTGCAGCCCCATTTCCGCGACCATCTTGCTCACCATCGCAGACTCATGATTGAGATGCAACACTTGAAGTTTGTAGACATCTGCCGTGGAGACGTGAAGTCGATTGACGAATTTGAAGAATCTTAGGACTTTTAGCGCAAAAAGGTTGAGCGTCTCATCCGCGCACAATCCGTCAAAGCTCACGATAATATCACAAAGTGCACCCAAAAGGTGCTCACTGAGCTTCGCAACCGCATTGTGAGTGAAATCACTCTCGATGAGGAACGCAAAAGGAACAACCCTATTTAATCATCCAATGCAGCAACCATGAAGCGCAAGGAAGCAAGTGACGCCTTCGACAGGCTCGGCTTCCCCGCAGGCATGACCTATGGCCATCGCTCTTCCCTCCGTAAAGAGTGCTCTCGTTTCTTGCGGTTTGCTTACTTGGTTGATTTCTTGACAATGGAATCTCTCGCTAACATCTACACTCATTCAGTTATTGAGATGATCGATCGTCTCGATGAACTCGACGACCATGGTATTGAGAAGCTCGAAGACATTATGGTAATGGACTTTGATGATGCTTAGGGTAACGGGCAAGCTCAGCGTGGCTACGAGCCCCTTTTCTACCTTCAGGTAACTCTTAACGATAGAAAGCCAATTCCACCTTCAGAGATCGTTGAACAACCAATTGACGACTTTGCACCTGACCCACGTGGCACGAGTCAAGATCACGATTACGACTTGTTTGCGCATATGGATTTCGAGAAAGAAAAGACTGGCGATGAGGAAGAAGAAGAGCCCGAAGCCGACGGCGAACCCGAAGCTGTAGCCCCTACTCAGCTTTACAAGTAAACGTTGCCTAATGTTCAGAATTTCTGGATTGAACTTAAGCCCGACAAACAAGAATTCCAAGCCAAAATTATTGATAATTTCGAGCGCGGCCTTGAGAAAATTCAATGCTTTACCCGTTGGGGTAAGAGCGCCGCCCTTAAACAGTTTGCTGACGTGCTTGAAGAGTGGGACGACATTGTAGGTGATTCGTGGGACGAACAAGAAATCCTGACTTTGAATCCTATTGGATGGATCAACGACACCGATGTTTTCAAAACTAAGAAAGAACGCGTAGACAATCTCGTGTCCATGGCGTATGACAAAGCTTAGCATTTCTTGAAACGCTTCCAGCCCATTCTTGAAATTTACTGGCGTAACAAACAGTTCGACATTGAATGCTTGACAGATGAAAAGCTGAAAAACCCTATAGAAACCATCGGTTAGGTGATGAAGCTCTTCAAGTATTTCCAGGGCCATTTCCAATCCAACTTGCCCGCAACTACTGATATTGGCATGCTCCAACTTGACAGTAAAGAGATTAAAACTAAATTGTAGCCGACGCCTAAACAATTTAACGATGACATTGAGCTTTTGTTGCCAAGAGTTTCCAAAGGCCGTGTCGATAATGCCAAGGAGTGGCTTGTGCAGTCCATTCGTGACTTGTAAATGGACGTTAACAATGTAGCTGAGTTCGTTATTCAGTGCCAGCATCATGCCAAGATTACTGACAAATTCCAAACTGTAAGAGACAAGGTTGACTTGTACTCGCAGGTATACCAAGTTGTCGAAGCCAATGGTATGTAGAAACTCAAGAAAGAAGATGAATAGAACTTGAAAGAGGCTAAGAATTAAATTAACACCTTGTCTCAGATTGTACAGAATGTCGAGCAATCGATGGAGACTGCTAACGAAAAATTCAAGAAGCAACTTGAGCAGTTAATCCCTCAACTTAACGACGACGTTGTTAATCTTGTCGAAGAGTCAGTTGACGAGAAGTACCTTGATAGTAATTAGAGTACCATCGATATGATCAAGGAGCTCGACGAGAAGATGGAACGCTTCAATGAGCTTGAAAAACGCTCTGCTTAATACAACTCATGGTAAGAGGTACTTGGCGTGCCACCTACCATCTTCGACAACCTCGACGACCTTAAGGTCGAGCTATCAGCTCGTCATCAATTGTGGCATTCCCTCTAAGAGTGGAAAGATTTGTCAATTGAGTGGTCCTCGACGCAATTTGGCACTGTTGATGCCCCTGAGATTGCCAAAATGTGCGAAAAGTACAGTAAGATTACCAGTCGCGTCGGCAAAATCCTGCCTGAGAACGAAATTTAGGCCGAGCTTCAAGATAATGTAAACACTTTCACCAGTGCTATGCCTATTGTGACCTCATTGAGAAATGTTAACCTTACTGATACCCATTGGGAAGAGATTCGCTCAATTGTCGGCCCAGGTCTTGACATTGGTAATGATGATTTTACTCTTCAATCTCTGCTCGAAATGAACGTAGTCCAATATCAAGAAGACATCGTTGGTATTTCAGTACGTGCCTCTGGTGAACATAAGCTGCGTACTCAACTCAACGACTTGATCGAAACCTGGAAGACTATTAACTTTATTGTCAAGCCTCACAAGGATAAGCAAGACGCTTTTGTCCTTGCTGAGCTTGATACCATCTTTGGTTTCCTCGATGAAGGCCAGGCAACGATTAACATGATTCTTGGTAATCGCTTTGTTAAGGCTATGCGCTAGGAAGCTGAAAACTTCCGTAAGAGCTTATTGACTCTTTCCAACGCAGTCGAAGAGTGGAAGAACGTGCAGTAGCAGTGGATCTATTTAGAGAACGTGTTCCAGGCCCCCGATATTAAGAAGTATCTCGGACCTGCCGCTTAAAAATTCGAGCAAGTAGACAAATTCTTCAAAGGACTTATGCAGAAAACATAAAAAACTTCACAGTGCATGCGCGTTATTAAGATTAACATTAACTTGGTGCAGCAACTATAAGAAAACAACAAGAGTCTTGACGAGATTACTAAAGCCTTGCAAGAGTACATGGAGCGCAAGCGTTCAGAATTCCCTCGCTTCTACTTCCTCTCAGATGATGAGTTGCTTGATATTCTTGCTAACTCAGACAAGGTTTCCGAAGTCATCATGTTGCATTTGAAGACTCTCTTCGATAACTTGGTCTTTTTGGACATTAGTGAAGGCGAGATCTTCAAAATGCACTCAAGAGAGAAGGAAGTTTGTCCCTTCGTTAAGCCAGTCAAACTTAAGAGCGAAGTGCAAGCTTGGCTCCTTGATGTTCAAAAAGAAATGTGCACAACTATCCAGCGTCGTATGAAGGAAGGTTACAAGGCATACACAGACGGTGGTCGCAAGGCTTGGGTTCAATAGCACCCTGGCCAGATCGTCGCTGCCGTTGCTCAAATCATGTGGTCCGCTCAAAGTGAAGAAGCTATCAACTTGATGGTTGAGGATCGCTCTTCCCTCGAAACTTGGAAGAAATAAAATGATGAACAGCTCAAGGGCCTTACTGAGCTTGTACGCTCTAACTTGACCGAATTAGATCGCTGCATTATTGTGGCTCTTATCACAACCGATGTTCATGCTCGTGACATTGTCGAGGAAATGCGCCGCGCTGGTGTCGCATCAGTTTACGATTTCAATTGGTAGAAGCAGCTACGTTACTACTTCATCTCTGATGATGGTCCAGATGGCAGTGTCAAGATTCGCCAGATTCAGGCTGAGCTCAACTATGGTCTTGAATATATGGGTGCCGCATCTCGTTTGGTTATCACCCCCCTGACCGATCGTTGCTGGATCACTATTTCTGGTGCCCTCCATATCAAGCTCGGTGCTAACCCATCCGGGCCTGCCGGTACCGGTAAGACTGAGTCGACCAAGGATTTGGCCAAGGCTAGCGCAACTCTCTGTATTGTGTTCAATTGCTCTGATTAAGTCGATTACATTATGATGGCTCGTCTTTTCTCAGGTCTCTGCCAGCAAGGTGCTTGGACCTGCCTCGATGAGTTCAATCGTATCGGTGTCGAAGTGTTGTCTGTTATTGCTCAACAGCTCCAGCAGATCCGCGAGGCTCTCCTCTAAGGCAAGGCCACTGAAGATGGCAAGTTTACATTCGTCTTTAGTGATAAGTAAATTCCATTGAGGCCCGCCTTTGGTTGCCACGTTACCATGAACCCCGGTTATGCCGGCCGTACTGAGCTTCCCGATAACCTTAAAGTGCTTTTCCGTCCTGTATCTATGATGATACCGAACTATGGTCTTATTGCTGAGATCATGCTCTTTGCTGAAGGTTTCGGTAACGGTACTGAGCTATCCAAAAAGATGGTGTAGCTCTACAAGTTGTCTTCCGAGCAGCTTTCCCAGCAATAGCATTATGACTTCGGCATGCGTGCTGTAAAGTCCGTGCTTGTCATGGCTGGTGCCCTCAAGCGTGCAAATATGGAAATGCAAGAAGACGCCGTACTGATTCGTGCCATGCGTGATGCCAACGTGCCCAAATTCCTTAAGGATGATTTGCCTTTGTTTGCAGCTATTATTCAGGATTTGTTCCCCACGGTCGAAATCATTAACCCTGACTACTCTCAGTTGATGATCTAGATTAAAAAGTCGATCTTAAAGCTCGGCTGGCAAACCAACGAAAACTTCGTGCAGAAGATTATCTACCTTTACGAGACTTTCAACGTGCGCTTTGGTGTGATGTTGGTAGGACCGACTGGTGGCGCTAAAACTTCCTGCTATAATGTGCTTGCCGATGTGATGACGACCCTTCGTGAAGAGAATCATCCTGACAAAGCATTCCAGAAAGTTACTAAGCAAATTCTTAACCCTAAGGCCATTTCTATGGGTCAACTCTATGGTGAGGTCGACTATATCAGTCAGGAATGGACTGATGGCCTTGCATCTAAAGTGATGCGTGGTGCAGCTCAAGACACATCTGATGAGAAGCACTGGACCGTCTTCGATGGCCCTGTCGATGCTATTTGGATTGAGAACATGAACACTGTGCTCGATGACAACATGACCTTGTGTCTCGCTAATGGACAGCGTATTAAGCTTCGCCCTCAAATGCGTATGCTTTTCGAGGTTAACGATCTTGCTGTCGCTTCTCCCGCTACTGTTTCCCGCTGCGGTATGGTCTACATGACCCAAGAAGAGCTTGGCTGGGAACCCTACGTCTAGACTTGGATGCAAGTTCATTTCCCTGATGAAGAGATTCTTTCAAAGGAAATGCAAACCTACATGATGAACATCTTCCTTGACACTATGGATGCCGGTATTGATAAGATTCGCAACAATCCTCAATTCAAGGAACCCGTCAAAACTGACAACCTTCAACTGGTTAAGGGAACTTGCAACTTCTTGCAAGCCATGCTCAAGCCTGAAATGGGTTTCAAGGGTGACGACAAGTAAAAGAGGAAAGATCTTGACTCAGTCTTCGCTTGGTCCTTCGCATGGGGCATGGGTGCAGGTCTTGATGAGAAATCAAAAGATTTCTTCGATTCTCTTGTGAAAGAACTTTTCAAGACAGCTTCTTTCCCACCAGCCTTGACCGTGTTTGACTACTACTATGATCTCAAAAAAGAGAAAACATGGAAAGAATGGCAAACTCGTGTTGAAAAGTTCGAGTACGTTAGAGATAGCTCTTACTTCGATTTGATGGTGCCCACCGCTGACACTTACAAACATCGCTATTGCCTCGAAACGCTTTTAAACATCGGCAAGAACGTGTTCTTCACCGGCCTGACCGGTGTAGGTAAATCAGCCACTATCACCAACTCTCTGATCATCTAGACTCAGAACACCAACCCTGACAAAGACACCCTCTAGCCTGTCTACTTGAACTTCTCTGCTCAAACTAAAGCCGATCGCGCTTAAGACAATATCATTGAAAAGTTAGAGAAGAAGTCACGTATGTCATTCGGTGCCAAGCCCGCACACAAAGTTGCTATTTTCGTTGACGACATTAACATGCCGTTGCCCGAAGAGTGGGGAGCAGCACCTCCAATTGAGTTGCTCAGAATGCTCGTTAACATGTGGGGTGTCTACGATCGCGATGAATGGGAATGGAAAGCCATTGAGGACTCAACCATGATCGCCGCTTGCGCGCCTCCCGGTGGTGGCCGTGCTGATCTCACTCAGCGCTTCACTACAAATTTCAACATTTTCTGCATGCCAGTTGCCTCACCACAGGTGCTTGCCAAGATCTTCTCTTCGATCTTGGATGGCTTCCTCAAGGGCGGCTTCCAAGAGGCCGTTCAAAGTTGCTCTAATGCAATCATTGAGGGCACAATTGAAATTTACACCAAGATGTAGGAGGGTCTACGTGCCACTCCCGCTAAGTTCCATTACATGTTCAATTTGCGTGATGTCAGTAAGGTTATTCAAGGTATTCTTATGTGCAGCAACAAATCAGTGTAATCTGCCGAGACTATGCAGAAGCTTTGGGCTAATGAAGCTTCTCGTGTGTTCCAGGATCGTCTTATTAATTAAACGGATAACCTCTGGTACACCGATCTGATTATGGACATCCTCTCACGTTCCTTCCGCTCCGCACTTACCTACGACGATTTGTTCGGTGAGAAGAAAGTCATGTTCTCTGATATCCTTAAGCTCGAAGCCACTGTTAGGTTATACGAGGAAATTAAGGACCCGATTAAATTGAACAAAGCATTGTAAGATTTCTTAGAAGATTACAACGCATCAAACGCAATTAAAATGAACCTAGTGTTCTTCGAGGATGCTGTATTGCATTTGATCAAGATTTTGAGAACTCTTAGACAACCCCGTGGCAATATCATGTGCATTGGCGTGGGTGGCTCGGGTAAGCAATCACTTATCAAGCTTAGCTCCCATGTCTACTCTATGGTTTTCCGCTAGATTGAAATCGTTAAAGGTTTCAACGACCAATCCTTCCGTGAATTCATTAAGGAGCTCATGTTTGACACTGGTATTAACCCTAAAAACATCGCAACATCTTTCACTATGACTGATTCCCAGATTTTGTCTGAAACTTTCTTGGAAGATATTAACAACGTTTTGAATACCGGTGAAATTCCCAACTTGCTGCTTGCAGAAGATAAGGACAAGATCTAAAATGATGTGCGTCCTATCGTGCTCGAAATGAAACTTGTTGACAATCCCGATACTCTAGCCAAGGTGTTTGTCGATCGCGTTCGTACTTACCTCCATATTTGCCTCTGCATGTCTCCCGTTGGTGACGACCTTCGTGTCCGCTGCCGTAAGTTCCCCTCATTGGTCAATTGCTGTACACTCGATTGGTTCTCTGCCTGGCCCGAAGAAGCTCTGCTTTACGTGTCCCGCTCCTTCCTTAAGGAAGTTGAGCTCCCCAGCGACAATTTGCGTGAAGCTCTCGCCCAAATTTGCTCCCAAGTTCACACCTCTGTGGACAAGGTGTCTGAAAAGTTCTGGGATGAATTGCGTCGCCGTGTTTACACGACGCCTAAGTCTTACCTCGATTTGATCAACTTGTACAAGAATCAGCTCGGTAAGAAACGTAATGAGATGAACGCAAACAAGAATCGTCTTGCCAATGGTCTCAAGAAGCTCGAGAACACTAACTAGAACATTGCCGAGCTCAAAATTACTCTCGATGCGATGAAGCCGCAACTCGAGGCCTCTAACATCAAACTTAAGGAGACGCTCGAGGTTGTCAACAGAGATAAGGCTATCGCTGATGAGAAGGAACGCCTTGCTATGATTGATCAGCAAGTTGTTCAGCAGAAGGCAGCTGAAGCCAAGATTGTCAAGGATGATGCCGATGAGGATCTAGCTCGTGCTTTGCCTATTCTCAAAAAGGCCAAACAAATTGTCGACGGACTTGATAAGAGTGCTGTCGGTGAAATTAAGGCTTACGCTGCTCCTCCTGCTCCTGTCGTCATGACTATGGAAGCTTGCGTCACCATTTTCGGTGAGAAGGATATCAAGTGGGAGTCCATTAAGAAAGTCATTATGGACCCTGGCAAGTTCGTTGCTAGAGTGCAATAACTTGATGTCGAGTCGGTGTCCGAGTCCATCTGGAAGAAGGTACGTGACAAGTGGTTCAAGATGCCTGGCTTCAAGCCTGAGCTTGTCACAAATGTGTCTCAAGCTGCTGGTAAACTTTGTGAATGGGCCCTCGCTCTTTCCGAGTTCTAGATTATCAACAAGAACATTATTCCCAAGAAAAAGAAGGCCGCTGAGATGGACAAGATTCTTTCAGAAAACATGGCTATTTTGAACAAAACTCTTGCTGAAGTCAAAGCTGTCAAAGACAAGGTCGCTGCTCTTGAAGCCTCTGCCAACAGTCTTTTGGCCGAGAAGGATCGCCTTGAGAAACAAATGGCTCGTGATACCGCGCGTATGGGCCGTGCTGAGAAGCTCGTTGTATTGCTAGCCGATGAGGGTATCCGCTGGAAGGACACTGTTGCTACTTAGGAAATTGAAATTGGCGAACTTGTTGGTAACGTCTTCTTATCCTGCGCTTGCATTTCCTACTTCGGTGCCTTTACGGGTACTTACCGTAAGATGCTTACTGACGAGTGGACAGAGATGGCCATTGAAAAGGAGATTCCTTGCTCGCCCACTTTCACTCTTTCGGGTATCATGGGCGACCCAGTCGTTATCCGTGGTTGGAACATTGAAGGTCTTCCCACTGATAACACTTCCAGTGAGAATGGTATTTTGACTACCAGTGCTGAACGTTGGGGTCTCTGTATTGACCCTCAGCAACAAGCTTTCAAGTGGTTGCGCGCTATGTACAAGCAATAGAAATTGTGCCAACTCAAATTCGGCAAGACAACCTTCCTTCGTGAGATCGAAGCTGCTGTACAAAATGGCCGCCCCGTTTTGATTGAGGACGTGCTTGAGAACATCGATCCTGGTCTTGACCCCATCCTCATGCATTCTGAGTTCGCAGGAGAGGGTGGCATTATGCAAATCAAACTTGGTGATTCCATCAAAGATTTTGACATGGACTTCCGTCTCTACATGACTTCTAAGTTGCCTAACCCTCATTACCCCCCAGAAGTGTGCATCAAGGTTACTTTGATCAACTTTACTGTGACTGCTGAAGGTCTCGAGGAGTAGCTCCTCGGTGATGTCGTCGTCAAGGAAAAGCCTGAAGTTGAAGCCAAGAGTGTTCAGATTGTTATGCAAATGGCTGATGACAAGAAGACTCTCAAAAATATCGAGAACAACATTTTGAAGATGCTTGCTGAATCAACTATTGAACAGATTCTCGATCAGGATGATTTGATTAATGTACTTGATTAATCTAAAATCACCTCAGCAGAAATTAACGAACGTATCGCTGATGCCGTCGTCGTCGAGAAGGAGATTAACGAGACTCGTTAAGGCTACACACAAGTTGCCGTACGTGGCTCGGTCCTCTATTTCGTTATCGCCGATATGGGTAACATAAATGATATGTATTAGAACTCATTAGAATACGTCAAGGTTCTTTTCAACAAGGCTATCGACACTACAGTGAAATCTGACGTTTTAGAAACGCGCTTGCAAAGTTTGATTGACACCATCACACGTCAGGTTTACACTAATATTTCTCGCGGTTTGTTTGAACGTGACAAGATTATTTTCTCGTTCTTGGCTTGCACTAGCATTATGCGCGAGAAGAAGCTTATTGATAATGTTGCCTGGTCCTTGCTACTTAGAGGATCTGCCCCAGTTACAGACGCTCAGAAAGCAAAGATTCTTCCCAATCCTATGCCAAAGAATGTTTTGACGGACCTCAACCACTAGTATTTGTACTCAGCTGAAATCAATATGCCTGATGTCTTTGGTGGTCTGCTTGAGGACATGCTCAAGGAGAATGATGACTGGCTCAAGTGGGCTACATGCGAATCTCCTTAAACTGAGGCGCTACCCGGCGAATGGGATGCCAAGTTAGATGATTTCTTGAAGTTAATCATAATTAAGGCATTCCGCTCGGAGAAGCTTTCCGCTGCCTTCCAAATTTTCGTGTTGAGAAACATGGGCAAATTCTACACCGAGCCACCTCCAGTAACCATGGAGATTGTCTACGCTGACACTGATGAGAGGACGCCTATGGTGTTCATTTTGAGCACAGGTGCTGATCCTACTAACTAACTGTACAAATTCGCCAAGCAGTTAGGCCAATTCGACGACATGGCTGCTATTTCACTCGGTCAAGGTCAAGACGTTTACGCAACAAAAGCCATCGAAGATGCTAAGAGAGAAGGCAAGTGGGTTCTTCTACAGAATTGCCATTTGATGAAGTCTTGGATGAATCACTTGGAGGCAATTGTCCTTGATTTCAAAGAATGTGAGGGCATGCACGAGAAATTCAGACTCTTCCTCACTTCCATGCCTGTCGGCTACTTCCCAGTTTCAACTCTTTAGAACTCGGTCAAGATGACTACTGAGCCACCTAGAGGTATTAGGGCTAACTTGAAGCGTACTTTCGCTGAATTTTCACAAAGCTTCCTTGACGATGTCAAAAAGCCAGATATCTGGCGCAAGCTTGTATTTGGTATCAGTTTCTTCCACTCTATTGTGCAAGAGAGGCGCAAGTTTGGTCCTCTCGGCTGGAACATCCTCTACGAGTTCAATGACTCGGATTTGGAAACCTCGTTGACTATGCTCAGAATTTTCTTGGATGAGCAAGACGATATCCCCTGGGATGCCTTACTTTACGTCACGGGCCACATCAACTACGGTGGTCGCGTTACTGACGACAATGACAGACGCTGTTTGTTGACAACGCTCGAGAAATACTACTGTATTGAAAATCTTGAGGACAACTACCCGTACTCTCCTAGTGGATTATATTACGCGCCTCAGAACTGTTCAATCGAATAGTACCGCGATTATATTGACAAATTACCCTTACAAGACGCGCCCGAGGTGTTTGGCCTTCACGAAAACGCCAACATTATGTACCAGCAGCAGGACTCTGACAAGTTTGTCAACACGGTACTGAGCATTCAGCCCCGTGTGTCCTCCGCCGGAGGCGGCATGACTCCCGATGAGGTTGTACTTGAGCGCATCTCGCAACTTCAGGAATAGATCCCAGAGAGTCTCGACCGCGAAGAAGGCAAGAAAGAGATGTTCAAGGCCACTAATGGACTTTTGCCATCGTTGACTACAGTGCTGTTGCAGGAGATGGAAAAATTCAACCGTTTGCTCGGAGCAATGCGCGGCACTTTGCGCGATCTTAAAGATGCTATCCATGGTTTCATCGTTATGACAGAAATGCTTGATGTCATGTACCTTTCCCTTCAGAACAACGTTGTACCGCCCAACTGGGCTAAAGTGGGTTACCCATCACTCAAGCCTCTAGCCAGTTGGTTTGCTGACTTGCTTAGACGCGTGGGTGACATTAACTCTTGGCTCATTGACGGCATCCCGAAGAGTTTCTGGATCTCGGGCATGTTCTTCCCTCAGGGCTTCATGACTGGTTGCCTGTAGACGCATGCGCGCCATTACAAGATCGCCATTGATCAGCTGTCTTTCTCCTTTATGGTTATGACCGAAGAGAGTGTAGATGAGATTGAAGATTACCCCGAAGACGGCTGTTACGTTCACGGCTTCTACATGGACGGAGCGCGCTATAACCGCGAAGAAGCTGTTATCGACGAACAAGCACCTGTAAGTATTTCATATTGTTTATTTAAAAACGGCCAGGTGCCTTTTCCTGGCTATTTTGACTGTGATTTTAACCGTTTTTTTGTGTTTAGGGCGAGTTGTACGACCTGATGCCACTTATCTGGTTGAAACCAGTGATTGACTACGAGCGCAACCCAGACGAGTACGCCTGCCCCTGCTACAAGACGGGCGTGCGTGCGGGCGTGTTAAGCACGACCGGACAGTCGACGAACTTTATCATCCACATGGATATCCCAACAAATGTGAGTCCCGCTGTGTGGACCCGAAGAGCATGCGCTATGCTTTGCCAGCTTAACGACTGAGAATGAAAGCAACACCAACCGAAGATCGCCTAGCTGAGAAGCTGCTGATAGTCCAATACTACACTTCCTTAGGTCTCGCTAGGGCGCACAAAAATATAACTGCTCTTAATAACCATTTAAATCATTATATTCTTCCATTCAAATTATTCAATTATCACTCAAACTTTAATTAAGATTTTGTAGCTTCTAGAATCTACCTAGCTATATATTCAAACACAAATCAAACAAACTTTCATATAATTCTAATT
>Ga0075443_10000710_pt1 | contig 13952 bp, 26 predicted proteins | sample CoawatmetaG00DNA_3_FD_71583 | JGI IMG/M metagenome (GOLD analysis project Ga0075443, IMG submission 71583) | Marine microbial communities from the West Antarctic Peninsula - Coastal water metaG006-DNA | ecosystem: Environmental > Aquatic > Marine > Coastal | place: Atlantic Ocean: West... | reverse complement strand
GTCTGGTTTTTTAGATTCTGTTATTGGTGCGGGCGATATTGTGTCTTTGGGAATATTATTGTTGGTTTGACAACCCATTAACAGAAACACCGCCATTACTTGTACTAGGTGTTTCATTTTTCTTTCTCCATTCAGAAGCGGTTTCTTCCAACGCATCAAGGTAATCATACTTCTGTTTTACAAACTCTTGTACAGTACCATCTTCAGTTACACATAGAATAACAATCTGCTCTATTTCTGTACCTGTTCTTTCCCCATACATCTCTGCATAAGCTGCACATTGAATGTAATAGTTTTCATTCCATTGATCATTGCGTTCTTTGGTTGATGTTTTGAAGTCTATGATAGATAGTATGCCATTGTATTCTGCAATACAATCAACTCTACCAGCCACTCTGTATTTATCACTATAGAGTCCAGCTTCTTGTGCATGAATGTTATTTATATTGATAAATAATTTATTTAACTGATTAAACAAACACCAAGGCAAAAAATCTTTTTGGTGGTGCTCTATATTCTCATTGTTGAGATAATCCTCACACATATGGTGAACCTTAGTTCCCCTTGCAGCGGCCTTACCAGCAATGTAGTTTGCAGTCTTTTCGCCTACACGTTTACGCCATTCCACCAATCCAGATTTATTACGGACTGATAGAATAGTTGTGATTGAAGGATACTTGTTTCCTTCTGGTGTTTCATAAAGACGAACACCATTAGTTGTTGTTGCGCTTATAGGGGGCAACTCCACATTCATATGATTAAACATTATATAACTATACCTTATTTATTTAGATTTGTCAAGTCACTTATACTTTACGCATTCTTTCTACTAATCGTTTTGCACGATTTGGTACTTGACGATACCAAGCACTATCTACCATCTCATCAGCAGCTGCGTTCCAATCACGAGCATCAACACCACGTTTCATTCCTTTGAACTTAGACAAACGAGGCCGACCCATATTGAATATCATATTAGCAATTATTTCCTGAGCATCTTCTGGCAAATCTCCAAAATCTCCGTAGAGAGATTCGCAGTCAGACAAGACTGAAACGAGATCGGCTTCGAAGGCTTCTTTGACTCTTTCTTCACTAACGGCGGTTCCTGTATCTTGTCCGTGTTCAGCATCGGAATCCAAAATAAGATGGCCGATACCAAAAGTAGGGTAACCAAGATGATCTTTATATATTTCATATTTAACACCCTCATCTATTTCTAACTGTTCTCTTAATCTTTCAATATTCATATTTTTTCTCCTACACATTCATTACATTTTGTTAATTTAGTTGTTGTTTCATTATTAGCTACATTCTTTTGAATTATTTTCTTAGTATCTGAAGTTAATTCATGAAAAGGTATTACGCCAGTATCTTCACACTTAGGACAATTGTATTTGTATTTGCCAGGAACTAACCCTATACCCACATCTCTATCCCATTGACGTTGTGTGTGCTTCATCAATCCATACCAATTCCAAGCTTGATTTTATTAATCAAATAACTTCTAATAAAACCAGAACGAACAATATCACCAATCGTAAATTCTGTACAATTAAACTCATCCATTTCTTCTAGAATACGTAAGAAGTTATGTAAGCCATTTACTTCATTTGTTCTCTGTAAATCAGTCTGGTCAAAATCACCACAGAAGATAATTTTAGAATCTTGGCCAATCCTCGTAATGATAGTATCCAACTCATGGAAGTTCATATTTTGACATTCATCTACTATAACAACAGTATTATCAAATGTCAATCCCCTTAGAAAAGAGGTTGATAGAAAGTGTAGAGTGCCTTGTCCTTTGAGGCGGTCATACAGATTATTGAAAGATTGTTCATTAGGTTGCTCGAACATAAACTGCACCATGTTTTGATATGGTACTTGATAGAGTGCAGCTTTATCTTCCTCATCGCCTGGCAAAAATCCAATCTCTCTTGTAGGAATTAAAGAACGAACAATAACTACTTTATCATGCTTGCTCTCTAAATTCAATGCTGATTGTAGTGCCAAATATAAAGAAATAAAAGTCTTTCCTGTACCAGCACAACCAAAAAGAAATTGATTCTTATCTTTTTTCCAAGAAGCAAAAACTCCTTTTTGACTATCTGTAATTGGTTTTATTGCTACTAGATTGCTATTATTAATTTCTTTATTTTTCTTTGTTGACATTATACTTTTCTTTCATAAAAATTAAGGTGAGGGGGAGTTTGTTAAATGACTCCCCCTCTGGTACATAGGCGGAGGGACTTCCCAGCTGGCGTAGATGCTGTGCATCTGTGCTGAAGTTTGTATTTCTCGCCTGTACCATATACTTATATATCATATCGTTAAATCTATCTTAATTTCACTAACTAATTTTATATCTGGTTCTACTTTTCGATATAAAGTTTCGTATTTTAAGCAATACCAAGCTGGTATTTTTATCTTATCATCTACCAATATAACTGGTTTCTTTTTCATTCATCTTCCTTGTATGATTTCCTATCTTAATAGTATACCATACAAGGGGTTAAAATGTAGTTAAGAAAACTAAATTAAATCAAGAAACTATTGGCCTTTTCTTTTTATGTTTCTCTACCACATTCCTTGCGTTAATCTGTGCATGAGTTTCATTACTCTTATACCTAGATGCAAGAGGGCTGCCAGGATGAGCATCTGCAATTTGTGACATTCTATCTTCAAATCCAGCATCAGTCTTTGGGCCTACGCCCATGATATGATCTCCTGTATAAGCAAACGGTACAGGTACTTGCCTGATGTGTTTGTTGTCTATAAGAAACTCCTCTCGTTCACCCATAGTAAGAAAATCTTCCCACTCTTCACCTGTTGTTTTATCATGAAATTTGTAAGTTGGCATCAAAAAAGTTCCATTTGTTTTGTATCGTTGGTTAATTCCTTGATACGTATATATGCGTTTTGCAGCTGTTTCTGTAATTCTTTTATATTGTAGCAAAGAGTTTTATTTTCTTTCGATAAGTTTATAATCTCATCTTCATTAAATGAATATAATAACGACTTATAATTTTTTTCATTTAAATTTGAAACAAATGAAGTATTGCGTTCTTCTAGTGATGTTTCTCTAGATTCTCTCATACTTCTAAGCACCCAATTTGACCGACTCTCTCTTACCATCAGACCCCCCTATAAACCATGTTGGTATTTCACGTTTAGACCATTTTGCAATTTTAGACTTCTCTACTATATAGTAAGTTTGATATGCAAACACAGTATCATCTTGTTTACATTCCTCAGGCATACACTGAGGTGGATCAATAAAATCAGTAAAAGTTTCTGCTAACATCTGTTTAGGAACTGGTTTGAGGCTAGATTTAAGTCTTTCTGTAGCATGAACTTTACCATATCTGTGTGTGTATTCATTCATAAGACCAATCATATGATGATACAACCACAGATAATGAAAAGGATTACTACGAACCCATTTCGTACTAGGATGGTTCTTATGAGCCAACTTGTACAAACCTACTTCATCTGCATATGTATCACCATCACAAACACGATGTGTAGTTGAAAGCATTTGAGCGCTTTCTAATATCATTTTGACAACGTGTTTGTTGCACATCATCTGAGCTGCAATCACAGGGTCTTTATCTAAATAAAAAATATTCATACTAAATCCCTCAAATCCACATCATTTGCACCATTTGGAACAGGTAATCCTTGCAAGTCTCTTACTAATTCCCAAAGTTGTTCGATACTAATTGCAGCAGTTTCGTTGAAACTTTCTAAAGTTTCAATCTTTACAGATTGAAATTCAACCTGTAAAGTTAAGTCGAATATCTGTTCTTCAAGTTCTTTAATCGTTGGTTTCTTAACCATTATCTTCTAACGCCTCTTTCACTTTCTCTACGAGATTATCATAGGTAGCATAACCGCCACCCATCCACTCACCATCTTCAAATTCACGAATTTCTATATTTCCATCTGGTTTGCTTTGGCCATCAATAGATAATTCATTTTCTCCCATTAACGATACTTCAATATGTTTCATCTTCTAAAACCTTTATTTCATTTCTGACTATAACTAAGTATACTACACTCAATAGGATTTGTCAAGCGTCTATTTGTATTTATTTTATGCATAATCGCCGTGATGGAGTTTTATTTCGGGTCTAACAAAACCCAAATCTTCAAATTTAATATCTTTCTCAATTGTCATTTTATGAAGTTGCATTTTACCGTCTTTATTATAAGGTTTGACCTTAATATCTTTTTTATAAAATGACACTTTAAGAAGATGCCAATCAAAGCTCATACCAGTTGCTACCCATTCCCTTATCACCCAATCCAAATCAGCTACTGCAAGGCCTGGGCCATGTAATGCCCAAGGGTCTGTCTCTTCAACATGTAGTCTTCTATCTTCTGTATAAGTTCCACCAATCTCATATTTGATGCCACCGTGAAACGGTCCACCCCAATTATGATCTATGAGTTTGAACATATAAAGTTTTTCATTGTCTTCAGCTATATCAAATTTATGATTAGCTTGAATCATATATTTACTTAGTCCTTGACTCCCCAAAAGAGAGGCACCTCTCCATTGGGTTCCTAAAATAATTACTTCTAATCCAAACTCTGCTTTCAGTAAATCAGCGTTTCTAAAATTTGACATGCGTAATGTTGTCTCACCAGTAAATTTTGTATAATGCATCCTTGATTTTTTGAAGTTTATTCGATACATATTACAATCTTGAAAGGTTGCATTAGAAGTATCAGCATATAAAAATATAGCTTCTCGCATGGTGCAACGGATAAACTTAGAATTTCGCATATTAGTGTGATCACCATAAGTTTCTTTAAACAAACAATCGATGAAAGTTGAATTGGATAAATCAGCATCATTGAATGTGGAATCTGAGAAATCAATTTCTTTAAAAGTTTGATTGCTTAGATTTTTGTGTGTTAAATTAATATTATGCATAATCCATACTCCTATCTTTTTTCAAAAGTCCATATAAGATCAATGAAACACTTAATACTATACAAACTGTTAGGATAGGATGTTCATACCAAATACTATTAGTAATATATACCCCGTTGTAAAAATGTAATCCTTGCAACTGTATTAAAGAACTTTCTATTCTTGGAAATAATATAAAAGACATAAGAAAGGCTGGGCGAGAAAACTTATAATTTTTCATTATCATCCCCAACAAACCAAATAAAATTAACATAAAGATATCTTCCCATAAACTAATATATCCATTACTTGCTAACACCGACCAAACGATTAAAACCATCATAGGTATAGCCCAATATAATGGGTTTATATAAAGTATTTTAGATACATGTCTGGCAAACCAAATCATAAGAAATCCAGATATTCCAGTTCCTAACATATATCCCCAGAACAAATGGTCTATAAATTTAGTATCCTCTAATAAAGTAGTTGAACCAACTTCAAATCCCAGATAAACCCATAGAGCCATAAGATACGCATACATTTTATTGCCTGGTATCCCAAACATAATTGTGGGTAATAGTCCACCAATCTTGCCAGAATTATTAGCACCTTCTGAACCTATGATACCCTTAATATTACCATCACCAAACTTCTCCCCCTTACACACACCAACAGTTGCTGAATAAGCAGCCCAATCCCCTATACCGCCACCAGTTGATGGTATCAACCCAGTTATCCAACCAATAATTCCACCCATAAGAGCTAACCACTTATGTTTCCATACAGATACTATTCCTTGCCAAGTCTGTTCGTTGTGTAACTTCTTGTCAATATAAACACACTCTGTTTTTTCTTTTAATACTTGGATAAGTTCTGGTAATGCAAATAATCCTACACCAAGAACTAAAAGACTTATACCATCTTCAAGATATTCCCAACCAAGAGTATTTCTAGCTAGACCCATTCCATCTGGTCCATAACCAATAGTTGCTAAACAACAACCAACAAAAATAGCAGTCAAACTTCTAATTGTATGTTTAGTAGTTACAACAGAAATCAAAGCAAAAGAGGTAAATATCAAACCAACTATTTCTGGTATTCCTATAACACCCCCTATTTCTTTGTAAAAAGGAAACAAAGAAAATCCTATTGCCCCAAACAATAATCCATTTATAGTTGAACAAAATATTGCAGAGGATAGAGCATAAGATGCTTTCCCTTTTTTTGCAAGTGGAAACCCATCAACCATAGTAGCTGCAGCGCCACTTTCGCCAGGAATACCTATAAGAACCCCCGCAAACGAATCTCCAATAGAACAAGATACTACCGTTGCAATACTGAATAAAACAAAGAGATATTCTCCACCAGCGACATCAAAAAATGCAATGACACTATAAAGAAGAATAACTGCTTTGCCAGGCCCTGCTGATGGAATTAACCCAATAAGACCCCCATACAAACAACCAAGTGTAAGCATGAGGGCCCATTGAATCCAAACAGACTGTTGGAGTATTAGTTCCATTTAATCAAACGTTAACATTGGATTTATATTGGTATTTTCCTTAAAAGTTCTACGAATAATTTCCATATTATTTAAACTCTTCTTATCTAAAGATTTCCAAACCATGTTATGAACTTCTTCAGTTGACTTACCAATTGTCCAAGGGTAAACTCCAAGTTTTTTATCTAAAACCTTTCTAGCACCCTTATCTCCAAGCATATCTTTAAAAGAATTAACAAGGTCTGAGTAGTGTGGATTATTAGCTTGAACTACAATATGTTTACCAAATCCAGAACGAAACATTAAAGTTTGTCGGTAAACATTGAAATAATCACCAGAAGGCAATTTGTTCCATTTCTTATAATACACTTTATCAAAGAAAGTATGTGGATGATTTGGGTCAGCAATCATCCCTAATTTGCTATCAGCAATTCCATGAGAAAACCACACTTTAGTTTTACCAGACTTCAATTCATCTTTATAGGTCTTTTTCATATGTTGAAACCCATCTCTTGTTATTTGAATATCGTTAGATAGATATGCTTTCCTACGTTGACCACTTCCCTTCCATCCATAAACAAGACGGAGTTTTTCCTTTTGACATTGTAAGGTTTCCGATAGTTCCATAGGACCACAAATCATTACAACCATAGCCATTACATCTAAAATGGTTTCTGCACCGCCACCAACATGAGTTGCTGGAATATCTGGAAGTTTAGTTTTTGCAAAAACAAATGTTCCATTTAGTTGGCCAGCAATTGGAACGTTATTTTTAGGATCATATCCTTTCCACCCGCCAGAAGTTGTAACCCATGCAGTTATTCCCTTTGGTTGTAATATTACTGTATGGTCATTTTTATAAGTTGTTGCAAATTCAGTAAGAGCCTTCTTACCCTGTTGTTGTTTAATATATCTCAAAGATACAGTATGACCGTAATTTTTTAAAAACTTATTCCATTGTTTTGTTAATTGTTGTGCCCATTTTGCCTGGCCACCATCTACAGATGCACCAACAATATAATTAAAATTTTCTGAATGTGCAGTTGTTGTAAATGTTATGAGTGATGCTGCAAGTGTTACAGCTGTAATTAATCGTTTCATTCTATTTCCTTATGTAATAATAGATTTGTAAATATCGTCTGGTACTTTCTCATTTCTTCTCCAAGATTGCCCGTCTTCAAGAACTAGTTTTATAGCTTTTGGGTTATTTCTCCTTCTCTCCCTAAACTCAAATGTATATTCCTCATCTGTGGAACCTGTTAATATATTAATCAAAGAGTTTTCTTTTGATTTATTTTTATTGTAGTCATCATCCTTTATATATCTGTTTATATAATCCTTAGCTGGTTGTTTCTGTGTTTGCGAAGTTTTTCCATATGTTCCATTACGATTGGTTATTGCCCATCTCTGAAAATCTTCAGTATTAAAGAAACTAAGAGTCGATTGCCAATGAGGAGTTGTTGTATATGTAAGTACGACTCGACTATCTCTATCTTGCCAATTGAAACAAAATTGAACCCACCATAATAAATCATATATAGTAACAATTTCTACAGGTGCAGTATCCACATGTGAAAATAGTATCTCAGCTAGATTTTTTCTTTCTTTATCAAAAACAGCCGGAGATAAAAAATGTGCTCCTCTATTAAAATCTAATTGGTTCCATGTAAAAATACTTTCCCAATCGTCATTAAGCTTGTCTATTCTGCTTTGAGTATCAGTAGCGCCGTTGATATATTTATTATAAAATAGCTGATCTCCACACTCACCCGTAATTTTTATTATACCATCATTTTCAAACAAAGATTCATCTAACATTTTTTTATGGGGTAAAGGATCATTTCTATCCTTTACTAATTTTTCCCACATTGTAGGAAACTCTACAATAGAATCTTTAGTGTATCGTATATTTAAAATGTCTGATTCAGATTTAGTTTCTAGCAGTGCTATCAAAGCTCCACTACTGTCAATTCCACCACTCCAAAATAATTCTATTGGTTTTCCCAACTTCCATAAATCTGTTGCGGCATCCATACAACAATCTTCAAATGTTTTGTTGAATTTTCCGACAGAAGGAATTGGGTCATACATCATATTGAATGGATTGAATAGACCTACTCTATCTACATGGATATATGATTTTGTCAATATCTTAAATGACCTAATAATAGGATCAATTTTTTTATTTTCTAGAAAGGAATCTATCTCAAAAATATCAGGCCGAAAATACTTAACCTTCATCGATTATCGCCATCTCCTTTAATCTTATTACGTTCCATCCTAGACTTTAGTTTATCTACATTCGCCTGTGCAACTTCTTCAAGTGTTACACCAAGGTCATCAGCAAGTGCTGAGATGTACCACAATACATCACCTAGTTCTAACCCTACACCATCAAGAGATTTACCATCTCTCATATGTTTTTTAACTTTCTCTGCAACCTCACCAGCCTCTCCACACAAACCAAGTGTAGGATATGTCACCTTACATGTGGTTGGATATATTGCGGTTGATCGTGCAAATTCTTGGTATTCATCAAATGTCATTTTTTTACCTTATCTTCTAATTTTATAAGTTTACTCTTTTTCTCACCCAAAGTCAATACTCTTTCTTGCTCAATCATATTAATTATTAAATTTGTAATTGAAACTTCTTTACCCAAATAACCAATCTTTTTTTCTAATACCTCTAAAGTTTTTTTGTAGTATTCTATCTCTTGTTCTTTTTTGAGCTTAGATTCTATCAAATCGGTAAGTGATATAATATCATTGGTCATTTTTCTTCCCATTTGTAAAAAATATGATCCCCAATTTCTGTTGTTTTTTGTTTAATCCTTGCCCATGAAGGTGTGACATAATCAGCATGATAGAATAATGCACCTTCTGTAATGTCAATTACTTGTACGGCATTATCCATTATCATTTTAGATAAGTCAAGGGTCTTTTTATATTCTTTCTTATCTTTAGGTTTATCACTTTTTCCATCACAGTACCAACTGAATTGGCACTTGTGGCGAACAGGTATAATTTTACCATTTTTCTTCCAACTTTCTACGGTAGGGCCTTGCTTTATAACTTCACAAATTGTATTGGGGAATCGTTTATCACCTACTCTATTAAGTACGACAGCCGATACAGCAAGTTTCCCTGCTATACCTTGATCTCTAGCTTCGTGATACATATTTAATGCGAGACACTCTATTGATTGTTCTTTCCAAGTAGATGCTTCTGCTGTCGCAGGCATCAACATAAGAACACCAGCAATTATTGCTTCGGTAAATCCCATTATTTTGATTCCTTCTATATCTCTTGATCCATATAATGTTTTGTTAGTGGTCCAGCCATTTTATACGCTTCTACTTCCCAAGGTTGTTTTTCATATTTAGTTTTAGTATAATTACGATACTTACCGTCCTTACACATCCACATTTGCTTATAAGAACCACCCTTGAATTTATCTACAAGACGATTAGTTTTACCTTGCCAAACATGAATCATTTCATGAATAATAACTTCTATAAATTCTTCTTTACTAACTGTTCTGCTTAGACGATGATCTATTTCAATATGAAAATCACGATAATCATCGCCACAATAACAGAACCCCTCAGCACCCTCTTCAAAGGTTTTTACTAGATTAACTTCAATGTCTAACACACGATGGCGAGGCATCAACATATCCTTGCACCACCAAATAATATCATCTATTAGTTCACGGTCTTTCTTTAGACCACCAGTTATATATACGTTAACCATAAAAAACCCCTTTATTTTTCATCATACATACAGTATACTATACTAATTTATGTTTGTCAAGCTAATAATGATCCACTAAGTCATTGATTTTAAAGAATTCTCAAAAAAGTTTAAAATCTTGCTTCATGACCTTCAAGGATTTCAGTCGGTTCTGGTTGCATATATTCCTCAGTCCAACCAAACGCCTCCCTAACCACAGCATCAGATAATCCCTTATACTTCCTATGAAGAGCTCCATCTTTAGCAGCAATAAGAATCTCTGCTTCCTCTTCAGATAACCCCTCAAGTAACTGAAGGAACATATTCTCACGGCGGAGAGCACTCAACTTAGGATTACCACCCTTAATGAAATGAAACAGGAGTCTAGACTCATGTGCAAGATTAGTATGCTCAGTACCGTCTGGAGCATCGTTCACCTTATAAGGGACTTCACCTTCAGGCAGTTCCCATTCGATAGATGGGTCAAATGATGCTTTCAAAATCATTCGTAATGGTGAAGTATCATTTTCTCGTAAAATTCTAACTTTTTGGTCTTTGGTCTTAGCTTTGGCAACTTTACTCAAAACTTCTGAAATTAGCGGTGTCATATTAAAAATCTCCTATTGATTCCATGAGATTTTTCAATCTCTTTTCTATAAAGTAATTTAGTAGTTTACTACGATCACCATTTGAAGCATCATGGTATGATTTAATACATTCCAATAATAGTTCAATTGGCGATTCCCTCAGATCAATCAATTTCTTGTTTCTCTGGTAATTTCTTTTCACCTCATCGTTTGGTAAAAATTGTTCACACATGGGCCCTGCCCACTCTACAATCTTCTTCTTAGCTAATGGTTTCTGTCTCAATCCATCAGTAAATGTATTGTCTACGGAAAGAACGTTTGGAACACCATCACTAACATCACCCTTCAAAATGTGTTCATATAGATACTCATCTGGATCAATCCCACCAACATATTTCTTAGTGACAGGACTGTATTGAGTAACGTTCTTGTATTTATGTAGTTGAATAAAGTCCTTATCTCCAGACAAAATCAGCGTCTTACCATTATCAAACTCTAACTCACCACACAATGCAGCGATAATATCATCAGCCTCTGCACCATATACCTCAAGAACCTTATAAGGCATAAATTCAATCATTTCACTCTTGATATTATTAAGACAATCAAATATCGCATCCCAATCGTGGCCAGAATTATCTCTAGTTTTCTTACGATTCTTTTTGTATTGCGGGAAGTAATCTCGGCGCCAGTAGTGTTTAGAATCATAACAGATTACTAACTCACCATATTTTTCAAAAAACATCTCACGATACATACGGAGAGAGTTAAGGATCATATGGCGAACCATACTCTCATCTACCTTTGGTGCTTTTGTTAGGTGCAAATGCATCATAACACTCGCAATAGAAATTTGGTTCATATCAACTAGAATCATTATTATTTTCTTTCATTTCAAGTGCAACACTCTTTCTAACAGTGTTGAAACTTACGGTAACTCGTTTATCGGTTTTATTTTCAAGAGTATGGTGGTCAAGCCAACTTGGAAATATTACTAGAGAACCACTGGAACATGGCATCTCTATAACTTTTTTTTCTGGAAATGTGAAGACAAGTGGCGCACTACCTTCATCAACGTAGGGGTAATATGCACCACTTACTACACTACCTTCTCTATCGTCCCAAGAATCAACATGGCGGTGACGATCAACCTTATGACCTTTACCTAATATATTGAACCAACTAGATGATATAACTGAGGCTTCTAATTCTGATGCATAGTCGAATTCCAACTTTTCATGAGTCCTGATATACTCACTAATACACTCTTGAATTTTCATCACCAAAGGTTTAAGTTCTTCCTTGAACAAAAATTCTTTATCAATATTATAACTACTCAGGCCAGAAACTAAATGATATTCACCAGTAATAGACTTTTCGATTACCGAAATAGTATCATCACTATACTTGCTTAAATTAAAATTGTCAATCCACATTATTCATCATCCTCATCGGATTCAATAGAAGGTAAATTGTGATACTTGGTATCAAGGCCATCCGTAGTGAATGCTTCCATTATCTTAGCCATTGGATGGACAGTTCCCATCTCTCTATATAAAGTTGATCTAACACATTCAATAATGAAACTCATGTCTTGTAAGAAATCTTCTCCCTCAACATCAATTGCATTTTCTCTAATAGTATGTATCATCTGAACCATAACAGCTTCTGTTAGATTATCCATGAACATAAGATTATCTTGCATTTCGATAATATCTTCTTTAGGTAAAATAACCTCTCTTTTAGATTTATTCTTCCAAGGGCCTTTGATTACATTTTCTGATTTTTCTTCTGTCATTCTGGCATACCATTTTCCCAAACCATACCTAAATCTGGATAAAATGTTCCAACATTACGTTGTGGTTCACCTTTATTTGGGCCTTCCCAATGATATGATTGAGCTACACATCTATGAGTTACTTTTTTATCTTGATACTCACCATAGAAATTATCAACATAATCACCAGTTCTTAGGTATGTTTTTAGATTCCTCACATATCCTTCATGAATAAGTTGCCTTGCAAGAGCACCCTTGATATTTTGTTTTACTTGAGCACGTTCACCAGATGCAAGTTCCGATTGAGTTTTAATCCACTCCTTAACTTTATTAGGGTGAGCAGGAGAATTATCTGGCAAATCACGCAAACTTTCATGAATACTAGACATACCATAATCAGGATTCTTTGCAACTCTTGCTGCTCTAGCTTTCTCAAGACGTTCTGATGCAGCAACCTTTTGTTTTGCTGTCATCGGTTTACGTTTCTTCCTAATCTTAGAAGTAGTTATTTTATTTTCCATAATCACATACCCTTAAAATACATAACAAATCCGTTAATAAATATTGCACACGCAACAGCATTAACCACAATCAATGACCGATCATTCCACACGATTGAAACCCATAACCAACCTAAACATCCAATAAATTGTAAAAATATATTATACGGATATAGTTGATTAGTAGATGCAATCATTGCAGATACAATAAGAATTGATGATATCCATTTAACATACCAAACTAATGGCTGTTGATGTTTTAATGGAGTAGAAGTTTTAGTATCATGCATAATTAATAACCGTGTTCCTCAAACCTTGTATTTAATTCCTTTAAACAACGCCTACGACCAGCAGCTTTTGCTAATCGTTTCTTTTCACTCCTAGTCTGGTGATACTCACGTTCTCGCATTTCTGTATAGAATCCTTCTCTTTGCAACTTCTTCTTTAAAATACGCAAAGCACCGTCAACATTATTATTTCTTACTTCAACTCTCATACTTATCTCCTTTTGCCTGTGGCAGGGTCTTTCTGTTCTTGTTTTGATAACACTTGACATCCACCTTTATTATATGCCTGACCTATGACATATTGTTTAGATATCTCTTCCTTATATGTATCATCTCTTTTAGTACATACACTAAATTCCAATTTACTAGTTGGAATGGTGCTCTCGACAGGACTCGAACCTGTGACCCACGGCTTAGAAGGCCGTTGCTCTAATCCAACTGAGCTACGAGAGCCTATACCCATCTTCTTTAAATACTTTTTATGAGAACATTCGGCAGCAAGTAGACTTTGAGTCTTCTTGCGTACCTTACGCTTCTTACTGCTTGTTGTGGTGTAATACACCGGCAATAAATGCATACCACTCATTAGTACATCATCACATATAAAACTTTATTAACAATACCAATTGTGGCAATCACCACTAA
>Ga0075443_10000697_pt1 | contig 14015 bp, 8 predicted proteins | sample CoawatmetaG00DNA_3_FD_71583 | JGI IMG/M metagenome (GOLD analysis project Ga0075443, IMG submission 71583) | Marine microbial communities from the West Antarctic Peninsula - Coastal water metaG006-DNA | ecosystem: Environmental > Aquatic > Marine > Coastal | place: Atlantic Ocean: West Antarctic... | reverse complement strand
CAATCAATACTAAAATATAAATAGGAAGTTTAAAATGAATTATTAACTTTAGTATATACTATCTATTACTATATTAGATACTTTGTAGAGAATATAATAGTTCAAAGGTATATTATTGATATATGAAAAAGAATTCGAATTCTTTTATATAGATATATTATCTTTTTTTATATCTATTGTATTATTTATAATTCTACTTATTAAAGCTAAAACATTAGCACAATTAATAAAGAATATTTATATTTATAAAGATTCTAAATAATACGACAACAAAACAAACATCCTTTTTATAATATATACAAATTAACAATGAACACACAAAATACAACACTATCTCGAACACAATTTCAATTTCAGCCATTCCATCTAGTTACACCTAGTCCATGGCCACTACTAACATCATTTGCACTACTAATCCTAACTTCAGCTGCAGTAATGTACTTCAACGGTTACGCAAATCCTCTTGGGGGTTCAGGAGCTCTACTAGTTGGAATCGGGCTAGCAACAACAGTTGCTGCTATGGCTCTATGGTTCCGAGATGTAGTAGCAGAAGGAACATTCCTTGGAGATCATACAATTCTTGTACAGAAAGGAATTACTATGGGTGTTGCCCTATTTATCCTTTCAGAGGTATTCTTCTTTATCTCTGTATTTTGGGCATTCTTCCATTCTAGTCTATCACCTACTGTAGAGCTAGGAGCTCAATGGCCACCAGTTGGTATTGCTACTATTAACCCATTCGAACTACCACTACTAAATACTATTCTACTACTATCATCAGGAGCAACAGTTACATATGCACACCACTCTGTTATTGAAGGTAACCGACGAGGAGCTATTCTAGGGACACTAATGACACTAATCTTTGCTGTTCTATTTACAATCTGTCAAGGTATTGAATATGTAAATGCTGGGTTTACTATTGCAGATGGAGTATTTGGATCTACATTCTTCTTCTCAACAGGATTCCATGGAATTCATGTAATTATTGGAACAGCTTTTATTGCAGTAGCCTTTTTCCGAATGATTAGCTATCATCTAACAGATCATCATCATCTAGGATTTGAAGCATCAATTCTATACTGGCATTTTGTTGATGTTGTTTGGCTATTCCTATTTATTTCTGTATACTGGTGGGGAAGCTAACATAAATTTATATATAAATCCCCCATTCACACAGTGTATATTTTATAAATTATAAAATAAATAGCCTAATTAAATCCTCTATTAGTAACCGCCCCAGCTTTGCTTGAAAATCTTATAAAATCTTTAATTTTTGGTTACTAAAAATTAATTTAATTTACTTAAAAACGGTATAAAATTATTTTTATAGTTCAGATACTACGACTATATAAGAATAGAGAATACTTAAATTGTCCTTAATTCAACGGTTAGAATGTGTTTCCGATAAAGACATTATAGAGGTTCGATTCCTCTAGGACAAAAATTTAATAAGAAAAATAAATGGAAATGTTTTAAATTCATAAAAATATTTTTCTATTTTTATACCAGTACTGGTATAAAAAGGAGTCTATTAAATTAATTAATTTATATAGGTGTTGAGATAATTGAATTTGTAAGAAAGGAAATAAAGAAAAAATGTAGAAATAATAATATACAATAGAGATGTGTATATTTAGAGAACAATCAAAAATAAAAATACGTTAAATATTATAGAAGTGCTTTACTTCTTTATCTATAAGGAATATTTAAATCATTATTATCTTACCAAAGATAGTATTGGTTGTTAAGTCAGGATAAATAAATCAATACTAGCACCAATAAAAGATTTTTGTAGGCATAATAGATGAAATTCTTATCATAATATATAAAAGGATTTTCTAATTATATTTAATGAAAGGGAAAAAAAGGAATATAGTTAATGCGACTACTTAAATCACATCCTATTCTAGGTCTAGCTAATAGTTATCTAGTAGATAGTCCACAACCTTCAAATATTTCTTACATGTGGAACTTTGGATCACTACTAGGAGCTTGTCTAGTAATTCAAATTCTTACAGGAGTATTTCTAGCTATGCATTATACACCTTCAGTTGATCTTGCATTTATTAGTGTTGAGCATACTTTTTAAAGTCCTATTGATGTGTTCATTAAACTTCGCTATATGCTGGAAAACCCGCCGTTAGGCTGTCTAATAGTACTAAATTATATTAATTAGTAAAAATCTAAAGGATCGTACCTTATAAAATTTTTATTTTATTAGGGCAGGGCAATCAGCAGGAAACCAAATCTTTACGAAAAGAAAGTAGGATCCTCAGAGACTACATGCGAAGCTTTTATTTATTTATTTATCAACATTAAGGTAAATAATAGAGTACTACTATAAATAAAAGATGATATAGTCCAAGGCAAAGATCACGCAGCTTAGCGTATCAAGTATTGTCCTTTCACTATATAAAAAAGAGACTAAAACCTTTACTAAAGAAGAATTCAAACAGTGGCTAGTTGGATTTATTGATGCTGAAGGAAATTTTCAAGTTTTTATGGATCGTAAGTATCTACGTGTTATGTTCCGTATTAATCTACATATTGATGATATTGAAATTCTTTACAAAATTAAAGAGTTTCTAGGAGTAGGTAAAGTAGTTATTGGAAAAAGCTCTGCTGTGTATATTATCAATAATACTGGAGATCTTATTAATGTACTATTTCCTATTCTAGATCAATATAAGCTGCTAACTACAAAATATCTAGATTATCTAGATTTCTGTAAAGTAGTTAAAAAGCTAGTAGCTAATAATAGCTCTGTATTTATAGGATCGGATCTAACATGGCTAAAAGCCTGTATTAAAAATATGAATTCAGGTCGAGATGTTATTCATTATGAACTAATTCCAAATACACCAGTAACACTATTCTGGTTTATTGGTTTTATTGAAGGTGAAGGTAGTTTTGGATTTAAAAATCTAGTTCCTTACTTTCAAATTGGACAAAATGTTCGAAATACTCATGTTCTTACTGCAATCTCTAAATTCCTAAGTTCACTATCCAGTGAGTTTAAATTTAATAAATTTACTGTATCACTAAAAGAAAATAGTACTCTTAACAAGAGTACTAATGTACTAGTTATTTCATATCATAATATTGATTCTCTTCATGATATTCTAGCACATCTTCTTATTCAATTTCCATTTCAAACACGAAAAGGAACTGATTTTTATTATTGGTGTATTGTACTATATATGCACAAATTTGGATATATTTATCTAACAGAAGGACGTAAACTAGCAGTAGTTATCGCTTCTTTTGTTAATAAATCACGATATAGTACATCTGTTAAACAGGTTAATACACCTGTTATTGATCTAGCACTGTTTTACACTTCTCTACCTGTAAAACTAACACCAGAAATGACTCATCTAGAGCTATCACAAAGTTTTGCTAAAACTAATAAAACACGTAATGTTTGGGTTTATGATCAAAATGTGCTAGTAAAAGGCAGTCCTTTTATGAGTAATGCGGATGCTGCCGCTAGTGTTGGACTAAATCGTACAACTCGAGTTGTTGCACGATACCTTGATACTGGTAAATCATATAAGGAACGATATGAATTTACAACAAAAGCTAAGTAAATATTTAGGGTTCTTCCCCTTTAAAGAATCTTTTTTTTTCTGCGTGTATCTTTTCTTTGATTATGCGAGATGTTAACTATGGATGGCTAATTCGATACCTGCACGCTAATACTGCATCATTCTTCTTTATCTTTGTATATCTTCATATTGGACGAGGACTATACTATGGATCATATAAATCACCACGAATTCTACTATGGTCAATTGGAGTTATTATCCTAGTTCTAATGATGGCAATTGCTTTCCTTGGTTGTAACGGCCAAAAATGGATGTATTTTTATAATATCGATATAACTTATATTCAATGTCTTTCTATTACACTTTTTATAACACCTAGCACACGTCTTCAAAATATTCTAAACAAACAGAATATTAAACCTATTCTTGTATTTGAAGATCTTACAAATCCTACTACTAAGAAAACAGCTTACCGATCTCTTAAACTTTTTTCAGGTATCTATACAGTTGTAAACCTAGCAACAGGTCAATATTATGTGGGTAGCGCTGTAACAGGTAATCTTTATATGCGTTTTCATAAACATCTATTTTCTCTAACAGGAAATAAACGAATTGCTAATGCTGTTAATAAATATGGGCTATCTGAATTTGCATTTCTGGTACTAGAAATTGTGCCCCAAGAAAACAAGACAGATAGTACACTACTTCTTAATCGTGAAGATTATTATCTAGAAAGTCTTAAACCAGAATATAATATTGCTCCACTAGCTAGCAATAGTATTGGATGGAAACATTCTTCAGAATCTCTAACAAAGATGCGTGAGAATTATTCTGAAGAACGACGAGAACAAGTTGGAAATATTAACAAAGGTAAAAAACTTTCACAAGAAACACGTGAGCTAATTCGTAAATCAGCTCTACTTCGAGAGAGTATGTCTATAGAATCACGAAAAAAATGTGCTGTAAACGTACGACCAGTTATTATTACAAATCTAGATGGTTCTAACCCTATAAATTTTGTAAGTATTAAAGAAGCAAGTATTGCTACTTCATGTTGTGAAAAAACAATTCAACGTGCGCTAAATGGAAATGGAATTATTAAAAAGACTTATATCGTTAAAGCAATGACAGATATTACTGAATAATTAATAAGTTATCTTAAAGATATACTGCAAAGTTCTATATAAAAATATATTCATAGTCCTATTATTTTCCCCTTTGTAATCTGTATAGAGAATAGGGTAAACAATAATAGAATACCTCGACGGGGGTATTGGAGATATTAGTATCTCTGGCAATGCGAGTGAAAACGGTTAACGGAAGTTATCACCTTTCAAGACCGTCGGTTGTATACACGATCGCTACAGACTGGGTCACTTGTGGGTGCCTGAAATGGTGCTTAATGTACAGTCGGACATCTAAAGTAGAAACTTAACTACTTTTCAAGGCCTAAGAAGATATAAATAATAGTAATATGATTATTTATTGATTAGGTACAACTATTATTTATTGTGATATAAAATAGTAAATAGATAGAGATGTTGTATGTTCTACCATATGGACAAATGAGTCTTTGGGGAGCTACTGTTATTACAAACCTTCTAAGTGCTATCCCATGGATTGGGCAAGATTTTGTTGAATTTGTTTGGGGAGGATTCTCAGTTAATAATGCAACACTAAATCGATTCTTTTCACTACACTATCTTCTACCATTTGTACTAGCTGCTCTAGTTGTTATGCACCTACTAGCTCTACATGAGCATGGAAGTAGTAACCCACTAGGAGTTTCAGGTAATACAGATCGACTACCATTCCACCCTTACTTCACATTTAAAGATCTAGTTACAATCTTTGTATTTCTACTAGCTCTATCAGTATTTGTATTTTATATGCCAAATGCACTAGGACATTCAGATAATTATATTCCAGCTAATCCAATGCAAACACCAGCATCAATTGTTCCAGAATGGTACCTACTACCATTCTATGCTATTCTACGATCTATTCCTAATAAACTACTAGGTGTTATTGCTATGTTTATGTCACTTCTAATTCTTCTAGGAATGCCTATTCTAGATACATCACGAATCCGAGGTAGCCAATTCCGACCACTAATGCGATTCTCATTCTGGACATTTGTAGCTTGTTTCTTTATTCTAATGTTTATCGGTAGTCAACATGTTGAAAGTCCATATGTTGAAATTGGAGCAACAGCTACTGCTTATTATTTTGCATGGTTCCTAGTTGTAGTACCAACAATTGGTATTATTGAAAACACACTTATGGATATTGCTCTTGCTGAAGAAACATCATCACAAGTTATTTCACAAAAAACACCAGCACCACTACTACAAAGTGTTGTATAATATAATGATTCTTTACATGAGCTTCACCACCCTTTTATGTGTAACTAAATAAATATAGATATTTATTAATTGTATTTACATATATTTATAAAGGTATAGATAAGAATGATCACTGAAAAAGTGTATCCAATAAGTAATAATTAATTAAGTAATTTCATAATTATTTTTATTTTTAATTATTATGAAATGCGTTTTAAGTTAAAATTAAAAAATTTAATAGTAAACGCTTAGTAATTGTTTAATCGTGGCAAAGTTAGAACGTTATCTGGTAGTTTTACTCATGCAAGTCGTATGGTATTTAAAAATATCATGGCGTACAGGCGAGGATAAAAAAGTACATACCTTTAGTAGATGATAGAAACATCACCTTTAGTAGATGATAGAAACGAAACATCTACTAACGAAGGAAATTTTCCGACTAAAGATTGGCTTTATATCTAGCAGGTAGTTGGAGTGGTAAAGGCGCTCCAAGCCTATGACGGATAGGAAATAGCGAAAGCTTCAATTCCCGCAATTGGTTTGAGAATAACCAATGGTGTCTTTAAGACATGCTGCAGAGGAGGATCTTGGGCAATGCTCGAAAGAGTGACCCAGCTAACCAGAACTCGAAAGAGTGTCGTAAGGGAGGATAATGACGTTACCTTATTAATAGTCCAATCTAAGTCTCGTGCCAGCAGACGCGGTTATACGAACTGGGCAAACGTTTAATAAATTAATAGGTATTAAGGATCCGTAGGTGGTTTCTAATAAAGAAACTAGAATCTAATAGAGGATAGTGGAATGCTAGGAGGAGGGATGATATCCATTGATATCTAGCGGAACACTAAAGGCGAAAGCAGCTATCCAGCTAAAGATTGACGCTCAGGGATGAAAGTCTGGGGAGCAAAACAGATTAGATACCTGTGTAGTCCAGACCGTAAACTATTTACATTTCTTATTTGGCATAGATCTAATTATTCTTGATTTAATTTGTCAGATAAGCAGCAAACCGCTGTATGTGTAACACCTTGTAAGTACAGTCCCAGGACCGAAAGCAAAAAGATTAGACCGTCCTAAAGACCCGGAGTGGAGCATGTTGTTTAATACGATAATCCGCGTAGAATCTTACCTCTCCTTGAATGGCTTACATAACTTTGTTTGTAAGATCACAGGTGTTGCATGGCTGTCGGCAGTTCGTGTCGTAAGATGTCAGGTTGAGTCCGCCAACGAACGCAATCCCTATAAGAAGTTGTTATCAGTTATACTGTTCTTCTTATTTGCATTCAATAAGAAGCATTTTGGGAATACGATAAGCCTTCATGACCCTTATGGAGTATGGGCTACAGACGTGCTACTTGAACCTAACAAACTGATGCAATACCGTAAGGTGGAGCTAACCAGTAAAATATGGTGATACTAGGATCGTAGTCTGAAATTCGACTACGTGAATCAGGAATTCCGAGTAATCGTTGATAAGTATGCAACGGTGAACCTTTACATTTGGGAGATACTAACCGTCTATCAAGTGTTGGTCGTTTATCAAGCTATGAACTAGTGTTTTTTTGATTCTTTCTCTACTTTAGTATCTATATAGTTACTATTTAGTTGTAATATAAAGAACTTATAACGAAGTTATAAAGAACTTAGAACTTCGTTCTAAGTTCCTTTTCTATATAGTTAAATTTAACTATATAGAAAAAGATAACCTAGTTATAAGCCTCTTTTTCTATATAGATATTTTTTAGTTATAAGTCTCTATAGTAAACACATGGAATAGCTGAGAACTCCTAACGCTAAGTTATAGCAAGGTAGCCGTAAGGGAACTTGTGGCTGATGGATACTATTCAATTATCCCCAACACATACTTTGCACCTTAAAAATAAGCTAATATATTTTTATTTATGAAAAAATTAGAATTTAAGTAATTGTATTGCGAAATTTTTAATTTATATATTCTAATAGAAAAGACCAGTCGATATATTTAATTAGTATAGAAATAAATATTTTATTTCTATAAGGCTAGATTAGAATATAGTTAAGAATAATAATTAGCGGTTAGAAATTTTACTAGTAAAATTTCTTAGGCCCAGCCCAATAAAAATCTAAGATTTTTCAAGCAAAGCTGGGCGGATATTCGAGTTAACCTTCATTATAAAGAATTTAATTTATTATTAGTTTTATGCTATTTCTGGGAATCTAGCATAATTGGTTAATGTCCTAAATTGTCAGTTTAGATGATGCCCGTTCGAATCGGGTGATTCTCGTATTTTGTATTAATTTTCAGAATAGTTTTACCTTATATTATTTAATATTTTTAAAAAACAATAACAATATTCTGTAAAATAAAATTATTGAACTAAATCAAAGGTTGTTAAAGAAATAGAATTATAAAAAGATATTTTTATTCTCTTTTTCAATTTATTGTGGGCCGCCCTAATAAAATTTTATTAGGGCCGCCAGTTCTAATTATTATACTTATTTTAATCTTATAAGATTATAGTAAAATTAAAGATATATATATGTATATAATATCATTATTATAGCAATTTAATTTAAATAAAGGGAATCAGGGTATTCTAACATTAATTTGATATATAATAATAGATATTTTTGTTTTAAGGTCCTTAAGGAGGTCAGATATACTGACTCTATATGAAATGAATCTTTCTGTAATTCTATTTCTAATTGGTATTCTAGGATTTGTACTTAACCGAAAAAATATTATCCTTATGCTAATTTCAATTGAAGTGATGCTACTTGCTGTTACACTACTAGTACTAGTAAGTTGTTATAGTTTCGATGACATTCTAGGTCAAACATATAGTATTTATATTATTGCAATTGCAGGTGCTGAATCAGCAATTGGTCTAGGAATTCTAGTAGCTTACTACCGACTACGAGGAAATATTAGTCTACGACAATAATGTATCTATCACTTCTTCTTCTACCTATGTTTGGATCTGCTGTAGCAGGTCTACTTGGGCGTAAAATTGGAGTAACAGGAGCACACTTTATTACGTGCTCTTGTCTAATTACATCAGCTATTCTAGCAATTGTTGCATTTTATGAAGTAGGACTATGTAATAGTCCTGTATCAATTAATCTAATTAGTTGGATTGATTCGGAACTAATGGATGTATCTTGGGGATTCATGTTTGATAGTCTTACTGTATCGATGCTACTACCTGTTCTAGTAGTTTCAAGTCTTGTACATATTTTTTCTGTAGATTATATGAGTGCAGACCCTCATAACCAACGATTCTTTGCATACCTTAGTATGTTTACTTTTTTCATGCTAGTACTAGTAACAGGAGATAACTATCTAATTATGTTTGTAGGTTGGGAAGGTATCGGTATTTCTTCATATCTACTAATTAACTTCTGGTTTACACGAATTCAAGCTAATAAAAGTGCTATTAAAGCTCTAGTAGTAAATCGGGTAGGTGATATGTTCCTATCAATTGGATTCTTTGCTATCTTTTTTGTATTTGGTAATCTAGATTATAGTACAGTATTTAGTATTGCACCTTTTATTAATGAGACTATCATCACGATTATTGGCCTACTACTACTACTAGCAGCTATGGGTAAAAGTGCTCAACTAGGACTGCATACATGGCTACCAGATGCTATGGAAGGACCAACACCAGTTAGTGCCCTAATTCATGCTGCTACACTAGTTACAGCCGGAGTATATCTTCTACTACGATCATCACCAGTTATTGAGTATGGACCAACAACACTTATTGCAATTACTTGGATTGGTGCTCTAACTGCATTTTTTGCAGCATCAACAGGTCTACTACAAAATGATCTAAAACGAGTTATTGCTTATAGTACATGTTCACAAATGGGTTACCTATTTATGGCTTGTGGTCTGAGTCAATATAATGTAGCACTATTTCACCTTGTAAATCATGCTTTCTTTAAAGCTCTACTATTTCTAGCAGCTGGTGCAGTACTACATGCAACATATGATCAACAAGATCAACGACGACTAGGTGGTCTAATTGGATTCCTACCTTTCACATACACGGCTATTCTAATTGGTAGTCTAAGTCTAATGGCTCTACCTTGGCTAACAGGATTCTACAGTAAAGATCTGATTCTAGAAGTTGCATATGGACAATATGAGTTCTCAGGACAAGTTGCTTACTGGCTTGGTACTCTAAGTGCTTGCCTAACAGCATTCTATAGTCTACGACTTATTAGTCTAACATTCCTAACATATCCTAATGCAAGTAAATCTGTTTATCTACATACACATGATGCACCTACAATTGTTATAATTCCTCTAATTATTCTATCACTACTAGCTATTTTCTTTGGATACGTTGCACGAGATCTATTTGTTGGTATGGGTTCTGATTTTCTATCACCTAGTCTATTTACACATCCTTCACACATTAGCCTAATTGAAGCAGAATTTGGACTACCTCAAATTATTAAACTACTTCCTGCAATTGGAACTCTTATCGGTGCAGGACTAGCTCTATATCTATATCATATGCTACCAGTGTTTACTATTGATCTAACAAAAAATGCTCTAGGACAAAAACTTTATCAATTCTTCAATGGTAAATACTATGTTGATGTTATTTATAACCATTATATTATTAATGGTGGACTTCAACTAGGATACGTTATTAGTAAAGTGCTAGATCGTGGTATTATTGAACTAGTAGGACCTTATGGTCTAGCTACAGGACTTACTTCTGGAAGTAAAGATATTGCTAAACTAGATACTGGAAATCTTACTAGTTATGCTCTATATCTAGCTATTGCTCTAGTAACTCTAGTTATGATTCTACTAAGCCCTGTTCTACTTAATGCTGCACTAATCAATGTACCACTAATTCTGGTACTACTTGTAGCAATGGTATGTCTTCCATATATTAATTCCGCTAGTAATATCTATTACCCCGAATGTTCAAAGGAATCCGTGCCTCTAGTAAACTTTCTCCTTCCATTTACATTTATCTATCCAAACGCCTTTGGGAGTAACGATCTTTTTTATTTTGTAAATGTTGTATTTATTACTAGTATTATAGTTTCAGTATTTAGTAAACCGGCTGACTATAAAGTATCTTATCTAGGTTTTATTACTTCAATTAAATGTCATATTTATGCTACTATGCTAAACCTTATTATGTCGCCTATTTTTCGTTTCTTTATTCTACTAACAGTTGTTATGCTAATTAATATCTTCTTTATTGCGGATTCAGTATATTGCATTGAAGATACAATTAATGATGCTCCTAGTTCTTCAACAAATACTGTAAATAGTACACTGCAGGAGGGACCCCTTTCTTCTGGTATTCATCTTTCTAAACCCCTAGAGGATATGAATAAGAATAGTACAGTAGATATTGCAGCAAAAACTGCTGCTGCAGTAACTGAAACTGTAGTTAAGAATGCACCAATAAAAAATATTCTATTTTTTATAGGGGCTGAAATTTTTGGTTCATATACTACAGTAAAAACAGTTACTGAGGTTTACAAAGCAACACCAGGATCGGCTAAAACTAAAGCCTCAGCAGGTCTAGGTGTAGGTCTAGTAACGGGAGCTTTTATCTATTCTCAGGGTCGAAAATCTATTAATATCCTGCCTCATACACCTAATCGTGATAGTGCTGACACTAATAATCCTTTTATTCATTGTCCGGCCGCTCTGCTAGAAAAGGGGGATAATACTTCCAATTTTATAGAGTCTATCTATAACCAGGGCTTCGCCCAGCTACTAGATTGGATGCAATCTAATAGTAGTGATCGATTCCCTTCTACTACAAGTGTGGACGTTATTGATTATATGTCTAGTAATTTTTTTACTAGCTTTAACCTTATTATCTATATTATGTATACAGTGGGATTTTACTTCCTATTTTTTGGTTTTACTCTATTTTCACTAGATTACATCAACAATAATATTACATCATGGCAAGGTAAACTTAAGAAAGTTTCTTCCGCCCTGTTTCCCTTCGGGAAACTGGGCATTGTTGAATTTAGTACATGGCTAGTACGTAATACTATTTCAGTTAACAAAATCATTCTTATTTTTCTATTTACAATTCTTCTAGTTTGTAGTACGCTTCTTTACATTTATTACAATATTCCTTCAGATCTAGCCAACCATTTCCATAATAATATCAAAGATCTATATAATGAGCAGACTGCAGTTTATTTCCACTACAAGTATTATGGTGTTTCTGTTGAAATTTTTCAGAAAGCATCTCTAGTACTAATAGCATTCGGTATTGGTATTTATCGTACATCTCTTATTATTCGGCTATTTAAAGGTTATCCTTTTATCCAGCTTCCACTCGTGCTTGGTATTGCTAATATTATTCGATATATTACCAATTATATTATGGATATTGTCGCAGTAGAAAACGTTACATTTATTCAAATGCTAGACATCTATAATATGTGTAATAAACTAGTATTCTACTCTCTTATTGTTATTGTAATTTCTGTCACAATTCTATACATTCTTTCCGCCGTAGTCATTAAAAAGAATGGTTTTATTTCAGAAATTTATCTATCTTATGAAAATAAGGAATATTCCTCTAATTATAATAAATACCTATACCTATTTTACAATATTGTTATTATTCTTCTAAAAATGATTGTATCTGTAGCATTTATAGTAGCATTCCAAGGTATTGTGTATCTTTCAACACATTACATTTCAGGGGATCTACTCCATCTTTGTTCTTTAATTACGTTAAAAATATATATTCCCCGCCCCCCTTGAAAATCAAAGATTTTATCGGGGGCGGGGCTCAGTTTTGTTTTTCTTTACTTTTCTTTTTTATACATTACAAAATTTTTATTATATAGTTACAAGGTCGATAAACAAAAAAGTCTATTTTTTTTTTTATCAAGCTTTTATTACTTCAATTAAATTTCTATTTACCTAAAAAATGTTTATATTAATAACTCTATAAATTAATAAATTTTATTAGGGCTACAAGTAGATAAAATCTTATCATAATATAAATAAAGTAGATATATTTTTAGTATATGTCATGAAAAGTTAAAGAAAAGAATTAATGCAACTACTTAAATCATAACCTATTTTAGGTGTTATTGTTATACGATTGTACTATATAATAGTTACAATAATTATAAGACCTATGTTCTTTTTGTAGTAGTAGTATTTGCAGTCTCTTTTATGATTAACATATATTTATTATAGAGACACTATATTGTTCCGAAAAACTACGAATGCTTATGTTACTGCTACTACTATATAAGTTAAGGGTTCAATTACTATTACGGCTGCAATAGATGCCCCGCCCCAGAAAAATCGAAGATTTTTATTGGGGCGGTCGCATCTGAACCACAAACTGTTGATATTGTCTATAAAATGAATTACTATACTATTTTTGATAAGGATAATATACAAGCAGCCGTTACTAATACCAATAAATAAACTGTAATAAACTATTTATAGAAAAGACAAAGTAATTTAGTCATTGATAGTTCATCTTACGGTTATTTTGAGAATATATTAAAATATACTATAGGAGTACAACTAATTAATATCAAGGTAATACTAGCTTAATAGGTAAAGCGCCAATCTGTGGAGTTGTGTTTATTCCGGTTCAAGTCCGGAGTTTTACCCTTAGATAGACTATCTTGTAAAAAGGGTATATCTTTTCATACTATACTAAATTTGTATAGGTAGGACTATATTTTATAAAATTATACTTTAAGAAAGTAGAAAGGTCCAAGATTAGTATGAATTAGAGAATATATCCTTCTAGGATAGAGAAAATTTAAAGAAAAATAAAGAAGAATACAGTTATAACTAATTATTCTAAAATGAAAACTGTCTCCTAATATAATTCACTATAAATAAAAATTCTTTAAAAAAGATCTTTTAGACAGTAATTAATATAGTAATATTATCGTTTAATATAATAAACACTCTGTGTTGAAACGAAATTTGGCCTAATTATAATTAGTCCCCTTGTGCTGGAATAGGCTAACTGGTTAAACCATACCATTCATACTGGTAAATCGAAGGGTTCGAGTCCCTCTCCCAGCTTACTTTACTTACATACAAATTTAATATATATTAGATCCCTTTTTATTATTATTAGATATAAATAGT
>Ga0075443_10000669_pt1 | contig 14297 bp, 15 predicted proteins | sample CoawatmetaG00DNA_3_FD_71583 | JGI IMG/M metagenome (GOLD analysis project Ga0075443, IMG submission 71583) | Marine microbial communities from the West Antarctic Peninsula - Coastal water metaG006-DNA | ecosystem: Environmental > Aquatic > Marine > Coastal | place: Atlantic Ocean: West... | reverse complement strand
AATGAATTTCAGAAAAAATTAAGATATTCAATTATTAATAGAAAAAAATTTTACATCACTTCTTGTGAAATGAATGGTTTAAGGTATTTAAGAGTGGTGTTATTAAATCCAGAAACCTCAAAAATAGAGTTAGGAAACTTAATAAAAGAAATAAAAATTATTTCTAAAAAATTAAAAAACGGAGAATAATTACTTCCTATTGAGTTTAAAAAGATCTAAATCGATATCATCTAACCCTTCTTTATCAAAAGGATATTCCATTTGATCTTGAATGTTGTAAAGGGAAATCAAAATAAATTCACTGAGAATAACAATGAAATAAGTTAACCAAACAGGATTGTCGACTCCTATTTTAGTAATAATAGTAGGGGTGTATATTAACGGGAAAATATAAATAAAAATTAAGCAATATGCTTTTAAACTAATGGGTGTTCGGTGATTATGTATCCCAATTAAATTATCTGCGCTATCAATTGTGTCTTTTAAAAACCTTATTGCTTTTTGTAGAGTTCCACCAAGAATATTTTTTTTTGATTTTAAAAACTCAAATAATTCTTGAATGTTTTCATCGTGAGCTTTTGCAGACTCTTCGGAGTTTGTTAAAAAATCAAACAAACCTTTATTAGATTTGTTTACCAGCTGAGTTCCTTCATTAATTTCCTCAAGTTCTAGTTTAGAACTAGAAATAATATTTTCAACTGTTTTTAGACTAGCCCTAAATAGACTTAAATGTTCTAACGCTTTTTCTCTTCTTCTAAAAGCTCCTCTTATTGTAAATACCAGAGGGAAGATAATAGCAATACTAATTAGTGTTAAATCAATATTATAGTTCACCCCTAATTTATAGCATGTAAAAGGGACCAAAATTGAAGTTAATACAGCTATTAAAGTGCGTCGATTTAAAATAATTAGATATCTATACATTGTGAAATTTTTGTTAAATTACATAAAATTTAAAAATAATTTATGAAGAACCTATCTATTCTATTTTTGACATTACTTATCTGTTCATTAACACAAGCGCAAAAAGCACTTAAATCAGACCTGTTATATTCGGATCAAAGTCCAATGGAAATCAAATTAAACTATTCAAATAAAAATGTAAAGAAAAATACAACAGACTCTACTTTCATTGAAACAGATTTGAATTTCCTACACGAAGGGAAGTGGAACACTATTCCAGTGTCTCTAAGAGCAAGAGGAAATTTTAGAAGAGCTAAATGTTATTTTCCGCCAATCAAAATGAAAATTAAGAAGAGTCAGTATAAAAAAACTGTTTTTAATGGCAACAAATCTTTAAAGCTAGTTCTTCCTTGCAGAACAGACGATGCGAAAAATGATAATATTTTAAAAGAATATTTAGCTTATAAAATATATGAATTAATTTCTCCTTATCATTTTAAAACAAGAAGAGTAAATGTTGCGTTTACTGAACCAAAAGGTAGAAAAGTAAAAACTTTTTCGCTTAAAGGTTTTCTAATTGAGGATGATAGTAAATTAGCCAAACGATTTGACGGGAAAGTGGTAGAGCAGTTTGTTCACCCATTAGCAATGCAGCACCTAGCATCTGTTCAGCACTCATTTTTTCAATATATGATTGGAAATACTGATTTTTCTATTTCATTTCAACATAACGGAAAACTTTTGTTTGCTTCTAAAGAATTTTTGCCCTTGCCTTATGATTTTGACATGACTGGCTGGGTTGATCCTAGTTATGGTTTTGGTAACCCAACCTTAGGTCTAAAATCATTAACGCAAAGAAGGTACAGAGGTTTTAAAAGAGATGTAGAAGTATACAACAAAGTGAGAAGTCAATTTGTAGAAACTAAAGATCAAATCACCTCTTTGGTTAGTTCTTTTGAATCAGAGTTTGATAGCAAAAGACAATACGATAAAATGGTTAATTTTATGAATGATTTTTTTGAAATAATTGAAGATGATAGTAAATTCCAAAAACGTATTCTAGATCAAGCAAGAACAAAATAAAACACTTTATTTTAAAGTATTTTTTAGTTTTTCGAATATCTCTGTATTTTCGTAAATTCCCTTAAAGGATTCTGCATTAGGACCAAAACTAAATACTGGTACCATTGTGGCAGAATGTCCTTCAGAGTTAAATTTACCAAAAACTCTGTTTTTTTTGCCTCCTAGTAAAGCTAGTCCTCCTGTTTCATGATCAGCAGTTACCACAACTAGAGTGTTTCCATAATATTTGGCGAAATTTAATGCTTCTTCAATAGCGGCATTAAAATCTTTAAATTCAGAAGTAACGTAGTTAAGGTTGTTTTGATGTCCACCCCAATCAATTTGTGATCCTTCAATCATAATAAAAAAAGGTTTTTTTTCTAAATGCAACTTATCTAAAGTGATTTTGGTTAGCTTATCAAGATTAGCAGACCTTCCCTCTAGAATAGATGGAGGCTCATCAAAATAAGTAAAATATCCTATTTTTGAAGCTTTACTTTTCTCAAATTCTGTAATGGATTTTACAAAAGTATAATCCGACATTTCTTTAATTAAATTTTTTTTGTCTTTTCTTGATATAAAATGCTTACTACCTCCTCCAACAAATATATCAACACTGTGTTTACTTAACTGTAAGGCAATATTTTCGTAATTATATCTTGAGTCTTCTTTTGCATAAAAAGAGGCTGGTGTGGCATGAACAACACTTGAAGTCCCTATTAAAGCTGTTTTATAGCCTTGATCTTGACATATTTCTAAAATTGATTTTTGGTTAACATTTTTAGAACTAATTCCAAGCACTCCATTAAGAGTTTTTACTCCTGTTGCCATCGCGGTTCCACTAGCAGCTGAATCGGTGACAAGGTTATTAGAAGAAGAGGTTTTAGCCAATCCTATATATTCAAACCCTTCTAAAGCAGTGCTGTTCCCATTAGAATACATTCCAGCACTTATCTGGGTAAGCCCCATTCCATCTCCTATTAAGAGTATTATATTAGGAGAGTCTTGTGACCAAACTACAGAGTTAGATAAAAAAAAGATTAATAAAACAGAATATTTTTTAAAATAGCAGATATTCATCATGTTCAATTTTTGAATTTATAAATGTATTAATTATTCTTTTACAGAAATTTAAAGCAGTCTTTTTATTTTTTTAAAAGAAATTTGATTTAATTTTTTTATCACTAAATCAGCCTTAGTGTAGTCTTGATTTTTAGAATGAAAGCTATCAAAGCCTACACAATATATTCCTGCAGCGATAGCAGCTTCAATTCCATTTGTAGAGTCTTCTATTACAAGGCACTCTTCTTTTTTGAATTTTGAAGCTTTAGCGGCTTTTATGAAAATTTCAGGATGAGGTTTAGATGCTTTTAAATCAGCTCCACTGAGTTTAGCAATGAAATATTGATCTAAGTTGAATCTGTTAAAAACCTTATTAATGGTCATCATTGAGGCAGAAGATGCCAGTACTAGCTTTAAACCATTTGTGTTATAGTCAATGATTAAATCTAAAACTCCATCAATTAGCTGAAAATCAGTATCATTTTCAAAAATATGTTTAAAATGTTTTCTCTTTAGAGCTACTAATTCTTTCGGATCTTGTCTTAAATTAAATTTTTTACAAAGTATTTGGCAAATTTTTAATGTAGACTGACCTGTAAATGATTCGAAAATCTCACTAGGGACAACAATATTAACGTCCTTAAACATTTTATAATATGCTTTTTTATGAAGTGGCTCGCTATCAACGATCACCCCATCCATATCAAACAAAACAGCCTTTAACACTTGTGTGTTTTTTTACTAAAGTTAGATCTAATTATTTTTTTTACAAAAGTCATTATTTTATTATTTCCAATAAGAATTTTAAGAAAATTCTCAACTATTTGATCCATTAAAAGCTCTTCTAATCATTTTTTCCTGCTGTTGCAGCTTAAAAGAAAAAAATAAAGCAATATTTTTTTTATACCTAGAAAACCAAGGATTTTTAATAAATCTACTTAAAAGCTCTTTTAAGCTTTAATTAAAACAGCTGTATGCATTAAAGTAGTTGCTAGCTTACCCTCTAAACTAAACAGTTCACCCTTCAAAGTCGCTATGTTTTTCCCTTTTTGTACGACCTTAGCAGTTGCAATAACTTTTCCTTTAAATAAAGGCCTATGATGGTGGCTATGCAGGTTAGTAGAGCTAGGGTATATAGCTCCCTTAGATTCATATACTAAAAGTAAGCTAGTAACATCATCTAGCATTGAATTCATTTGACCACCTTGAACACTTTTGTTTGGATTAAGTGTTTCGGTTGTAAATTCTGCTTCTAATTTTAAAAACCCTTCACTATAGTCAAGAAACTTGAATCTAAACATTTCGCCTGTTCCTCCGTTTTCTTTAAAAAAATCTAAATACTTTTTAAAGTCTTCCTTTATAAATGATTTCAATTTGACCTTAATAATTTAACAATTAAATATCACTAATATAATGTTAAATAAAAAGTTTTTATTTTGTTTTAAAAAAATTTTTTTATGTAAAGATTACAATATATTTTTGATCTTTTTTAAATTCAAAATTGTTTTTATGAAAAACTTAAAATGGTTACTTATTTCATTTTTATTTATTGGTTGTGAACCTGACAAAAACGATATTGTTATTGAACCAGTCGTAAACCAATGGGTTTTTGTAGCGTGTGAAGGAAACTATGGAGCAAGCAACGGTTCAATCTCTATGATTAATCAACTTGGAGAAGTCAAACATGTCAAGGAAATGGGAGATGTCGTGCAGTCTGTCGAGGTTTATAAAAACAAACTTTTTGTTATTATTAATAATAGCCACAAAATCAAGGCTTTTGATATCACAAGTGAAGGATTGAGGCTCCCAGGGATAGAAATTGACACTGATGGTTCTAGTCCAAGAGAAATGAAAATTATAAACAAAAAATTATATTTTACCAACTGGAATTCTTCAGATGTTAAAATTTTAAACCTTGATAACTATTTAATCGAAGGGTCGATTGCTGTTGAAGGTAAGCCAGAGTCTATTGAAGTTGAGGGAACTAATTTATGGGTTGGAATTCAAATGAATAATGATTATTCTGACGGCAACAAGTTATTAAAAATAAGTACCGTCACTAATTCTATTGTGGAAACTTTTGAAATTGGGAAAGGACCAACATCAATCACTATTCAAGACAATAATGTGTATATAGCAAACACTTTCTATGATGCAAATTATAATGCGTTCTATGGATCTAGTAGGTTAAATATTGTGAACAAGGAAGTAGATATTAGCTATTATGGAGCGGGTATAGTCTGTGGAGGAGATGTCCTTAGTTATAATAATAGTGCCATCTTTAGATCTTTTGAGGGTGGAGCTGCTTTATTAGGAAATGATTTAAACATATTAGAACAAACAAAAATAGGGTCTTATGATCCTTCTCAATTATATTCCTCTGAAATAATAGATGGCATTTTTTATTTTGGCATCACTAATTATAATGACATTAATCAAGTAAAAATTGTAGATTTTAATAATACTGAAATCGCTACTTATGATGTTGGATTGTTTCCAGGGGATTTTGCAATTTGGAAATCAAATTAAGTTCGGAATCTTTTAAATAACAAACCCTCCTTGTGGAGGGTTTGAGTTTGTTACAATTATATACGAGTCATCACTGCAGTTGCAGTAAAAACCTCTCCTTCTGGACCGCTGACAGTATATTCGTAATACATTTTATTTTTATCGCTGGGCATTAAATCAATTTTCCAAGAAGTAACAAATGTGTCTTTTTTAGTGGTTAGTCCACTTCTTTCAAAATCTGTCTTAAAAGTATATTTGCCATTACTATTTGTTTCTAGTACTGAAACTGGCTTATTTTGTAGGGCACAGTAGTGCGTTAATAATAATTCGTTGTTTTGAAAATTGAATATAGTTAACATTTCAACTTCGCCCGTAAGGCTTTCTTCAAGCAAAGCACTTCCATTGGATGTTATTTTATACTCTAATTTAAAATCATCGGAAGTGCCGTTGGTTCTTTCTAGAGTTCCTGACCATTTTCCTTTTAGATCTTTTAGGGCATCAAGGTCATTAGGATCGGTCTTAGCGCTTAAGCTTGTTGCGAAAATTAAAGTTATTAGTAATAAAAAATTTTTCATTTTAATTGATTTCAGTTAAACACTAATTTAGGAAAATTAACATTTAAAATATAATGTTTTAAATCTGATCTCAATTGTTATAAATAGATGTTGAACGAAAAGATTTGGATTATTATTGAATTTAAATTAGAAAGCACTAATTTTAAATACAGATAGAGTAAAATGTTGGCTGAGCACATAAATAGGGTTATAAACATTATATTTAAAAACATGTTGACTAACATAAATCAAAATAAAATATTTGTTATGAAAAAAATATTGAATATGCTTATTTTATTAATTCCATTTTTAGTTATTTCTCAAAATGATGTTAAGAAATGTAGTGATGAAAAAGCTTATGTAAACGACAAATATGTGGGATGCTTAAACGACAAAGGTAATCCTAATGGCTTTGGAATAATGACCTATGAAAACCAAGATGTTTTTGAGGGTTATTGGGAAAATGGCAATAGAAGTGGGCTAGGAAAATATCAATCTATTAATGGTTACGTATATGAAGGTTATTGGAAAGATGATTTGAAACAAGGAGAGGGCGTTTCAATCGAAAAAAAAGATTCTAAAACTTACACTCTTGAAGGAATATTTAAAAACGACAAACTAATTGAAGGTACTAAAGTAGTTGATAACGGTTTTTTTCTAACTTCTTTTGTAGTAACCTATAAGTCTTACATAGGGGTTGTAAATAAAACCATAGACTTATTGGCAGGTCCAGGTTCTGAGTATGAAGTAATAAAAACTTTAATTCCAGGAAATCAATTGTTTATTATTTCTGATAAAACTATAAATGACTATTATAATGTGATTGACGTCCTTTCCAACGAAGAAGGGTATGTTCATAAATCAGCTGTAGAATTAGGTGATGAAGTCAAAATCAACGAAATCGACAAGTTATTTGTTTCTTCTGGGAAATCCGAAAGTTTAATGTCCTCTAAAATAGAAGCTATTAATGTCTCTGATAAAACGATGACCCTAATAATGGGTGGATCTACTTGGGTTTTTGTTCCTTATGGAAAATGGTACATTAATATAAGTCCAGGTAACTATAAATTCATTGTTTCTTATCCTGAAACAGTTCCGTATATTGGAAAAGTTGAGATTGAAAGTGGAAAAAACTATAAAAGAGAATTTGTTATTCCTAAACAATAATTTATGAAAATGAAAGAGCCTCAGCTTAAAAAAGGCTCTTTTTTAAGTATAACTTTATTAGTCCTTTCTGGCGAATTAATTTTTTTGTTACCATATGTTTTAGCCAGAATATTTAGACCTACATTCTTAGAAGTCTTCAGTTTAAACAATCTACAGCTAGGAAGCTTGTTCTCCGTCTACGGAACAGTAGCATTATTGTCTTATGTATATGGAGGAGTAATTTCAGACAGGTTTCAACCAAAAAACTTAATAGCAAGTTCCCTTTTTTTTACAGCTTTAGGAGGGCTGGTTTTAGCTGTTTATCCTTCTTATTTTATCTTACAAATTTTATATGGTTATTGGGGATTTACAACTGTATTTTTATTTTGGGGTGCTATGATAAAGGCAGCCCGTGTTTGGGGAGGGGCTAAAAACCAGGGTCAAGCTTTTAGTTTTTTAGATGGAGGGAGAGGATTGGTAGCCGCCTCGATGGGAAGTTTAGGAGTGTTGATTTTTTCTTTCTTTTTGACAAACGATATAGAGTCTGCCAGCTTAATTGAACGTAAAGACGCCTTTAGATATGTCATTTTATTTTCATCATTTATGGTTTTTTTAAATGGGATCTTAGTTCTCTTTTTTATGGAGTCAAATCAAAAAAGTGAAGCTAAAAACACTTTCTCTACATTGTCTCATGTTAAGGCGGTTTTAAAAATTCAATCCGTATGGTTAATAATGATTATTATAATTTCTGCATATGTAGGCTATAAGGTAACTGATATTTATTCTTTATATGCTTCTGAAGTAATGCTTTTCAATAATATAGAAGCTGCAAATATTGGTTCATTACAATTATATCTTAGACCATTAGTTTGTGTAATAATTGCATTATTAGCAGGTAAAAAAAATTATATTTATTTTATTATTCTTGGATTTATTACTATGCTAATAGGGTCTACACTCTTTGCCTTTGGAATTGTTCAATTAAATATGAATTTTGTGTTTTTCTTTTCATTAATTATTGTTGCTACAGGTACATATGCTATTCGGGCTTTATATTTCTCTATCATGCAAGAAGGTCGTATTCCTCTTTTGATGACAGGCACAGCTGTTGGTGTAATTTCAGTCATTGGATATACTCCTGATATTTTCGCAAGTCCAATTATTGGATATTTGTTGGACAAATACCCTGGTATTGTTGGTCATCAGTACGTTTTCACAATTTTAGTCCTATTTTCTGTTTTAGGACTCTTGGCTTCAATAAAATTCGCCAACTTAACAAACAAATATTCTAATAAAGAGTTGAGTGTCAAAACTAAAAACTAACCAATCTTTCTTTTAAGTTTTGACAACAAATCGGTTCTTAAATTAGATCTTATATAAGCCTGCGATCTCTTTTTAAAATCATTTACTTATCGTTATTAACACTTCATTGTGTTTGATTTTATAAAACAACTTTTGGCTTTTCGCCTAAAATAGATTTTAACAAACTTGTTTTAGCAGGTGCCATTATTTTAGATCTTAGATCTGAAAATTAATTGTCTCGGGGACACATCATAGGACCTTTCAACCCTCCTGTTCAAGGGTTTTCAAACAGTCTAAAAAATTAAAAAAAAGAAATGGTATTATAAGCTGCTGCGCGTCAGGAATTAGAGATGCATCTTCAAAAACGATGCTTTTATATCGTGGGTTTATTACTATTTATAACACAGGAGGTTGGTTAGGTTTAAAAAAAATTAAAGGGCTGGCTTTTAATTTTATTATTTTAAAATCAAAATTTCAAATGCCTAATAGTGTCTTCGTTGTTTATTATTTGCTTTAATGAATCAATTCCAATTATTAAATGTTTTTTATCAAACAACGCTGAATTTACATCATCTTTGGCTTCTGTTTTTACGCCTTCAGGAACCATTGGTTGATCTGTCACCAACAATAAAGCCCCTATAGGAATTCTATTATGAAAACCTACTGTGAAAAGCGTTGCGGTTTCCATATCAATTGAGTAAGCTCTCACTTTTTTAAGATAGTTTTTAAACTTTGTGTCAAACTCCCAAACTCTTCTGTTTGTAGTGAAAACTGTACCAGTCCAATAATCAATTTTTTGATATTTTAAAGCGGAAGAAACGGCTCTTTGTAAAGAAAAAGAAGGCATTGCAGGAACTTCTATAGGAAAGTAGTCGTTAGAAGTTCCTTCTCCTCTTATAGCCCCAATTGGTAAAACAAAATCTCCAAGAGCAATTCTCTTTTTTAGTCCTCCACACTTCCCTAAAAATAAAACTGCTTTAGGTTTTATCGCAATAAGCAAATCCATCACCGTAGCGGCGTTAGGGCTGCCCATTCCAAAGTTTATAATAGTGATATTATCGTACGTTGATGATGGCATGTTTTTTTCAGAACCATCAACCTTAACCTTGTTCAATAAAGCAAACTCTTCGACATATTTTTGAAAATTTGTTAATAGTATATACTCTCCGAAAGATTCTATTTTAACTCCTGTATATCTGGTTATCCAGTCCTTAACAATTTCTTTTTTTGTTTTCATAATTAATCTTTTCCAAATATATAATTTTTTGGTGGCTCTATTCCTTTTAAATTCTTTACAAAATAATCCCATTTTCTTCTTGTCATATAATCATTCATATCCCCATAGCCATGTCTTTTATTTGGAAATAATATTAAATCAAAATCTTTATTTGCTTTAATAAGAGCATCCACCATAAGCATAGTATTGGAAGGGGGCACATTGTCATCTAACATTCCATGGGCAATTAACAGTTTGCCTTGCAAGTTTTCCGCCAGCATTTGATTTGCCTGTGTATCATAATTAGACTTCGTTACGTCATACTTTGATTTGCCGTCTTGAGAATCTAATTCAAGTGGGGTTAATAATCCGTGCCATTTTTCTCCCCAATCTGCTTCATAATTTCTGTTGTCATGATTTCCAGAACTAGAAACTGCAACTTTATAAAAGTCTGGATAACGAAGAAGTGCCGCGGTCGATGCAAATCCACCCCCAGAATGCCCCCAGATACCTACTTTTGAAATATCCATTGAATTATAGCGACTTGATAGTTGCTCTATTGTAGTTATGTTATCTGGCAAACCATTATCCCCCATGTTTCCATAATATGCGTCATGAAATGACTTAGATCTTCCTGGAGTTCCCATCGCATCTACACTAACTACAATAAACCCTAGTTCTGCTAAGGCCTGATAATCACGTCTAGCAGCATTAAAAGAATAGTTTCCAACGCTGCCAGATTGTGGTCCGGGATAAATATAATTCAAAACAGGGTATTTATCATTTTCATTGTAATAACTAGGCACATACATTATCCCAAATAAGTCTGTTTTATTATCTCTTGCTTTGACTGAAAACTCAATGGGCTTTTGCCATCCATTTTTTTCTAACGCTTTAATGTTTGCAGAAGCTAATTCTGCTAATTTTTTTCCATTTCTGTTTTTTAAGACAGAAACTGGAGGGGATGTTGTTGTTGAATAAGTAGTTACAAAATAATTCCAGTTTGGAGATGCGTTAATCGTGTGTGTTCCAAATTCTGGTGTTAGACAAATTAGGTCACTGCCATCAAAATTGACTTTGTAAAAATAAACATGATAAGGGTTGCCTTTTTCTTTGCCCCCTGCGGTAAAAAATATTTCTCTAGTTAAGGGGTCAATGTGTCTCATGCTTCTAACTAGCCAATTCCCTTTTGTAATTTGATTTTTCAAATTTTTCGTTTTTAAATCATAAATGTATAAATGTCCCCAATTGTCTTTTTCAGAATACCATATAAATTCATTTGACTCAAATAAAACTTTCCAATTTTCACTTCTTACGCCAGATTCATAATACGTCTCTACATTTTCTTTAAAGATTGATGACACCTCCCCTGTTTTTGCATCTGCAATTTGCAGATGAGCCTCTTTATGGTCTCTTGACGATGAAACAAATGCCAGTTTTGATCCGTCTTGACTCCACTGGGTGTCTAAAAACTCTCCTCCTCTTCCTGCAATGTGATCAGTTGTTGTAGATCGCTGGAAGTCATTATTCATCTTCAGTTTTATTATTTTATTATTGGACTTTAAATCAATTATTATCCTTTCTATCTCGAATATTTTAGAGTCACCTGGTAACGCATATTTCCACGCTTGAAGCTTGGGGTGACCTATGTTTGTAGTGGTTAAATACATTTCGCCAACTCCCATCGCATCCTGCCTAAAAGTGGCAATTTTATCAGAGTTTGGACTCCACCTTAAAACCGGGCCATCCGATTGCACCCAACCAGCATTATTAGTAGCATATCCATAATCTTTTTTTCCATCAAAAGTTAGCTGAGTTTTTACATCATTAGCTGTATTTCTTACCCACAAATTATAACTATCTATAAAAGCCGCTAGCTTGCCATTTGGAGAAATAAATTCTTTGCTGTTTCTAGAGAAATCTTGACTTTTTCTTTTGATTGGGTTCAAAGTAGCCGACAGCTCGTTAGTTGATAAGTTTAATTTATATCCTTTAGTTTCTGATTTGCCTTTAATGTTATAGAGCAAAAATCCTTCATCCCAACTTTGATAATTAAGGGTGTTAAACAAATATTTGTTTAAATTTTGTCCTAAATGTTTTGCAGCTCTATCGTAGTCTGACGAATCAAGAGGTTTTTTCTTGTTATTACTACATGAAGCTATCGATGTCAACATTATAAACAAGGATAGATTAAAAATAATTTTCTTCATTTTGTTAAGTTTTAATTACTTAAAGTTATGTTTTTTAAAAAATAACCTACTGACCTTAAATGTTTTATATAAACTGTCTAGCTTGATAAAGCTACAATATATTTAAACCTAAATTTATCCTTTGTGTTATCTTATGAAATTTCTAGGAAATTTTGTTTAAACTATTTGAAGGCTGTCTCTTTTTTGGTATATTATATGTTTGAAATTCTACACATCCATATTCTCAACATTATAGAAAACTATTATGCGAAGTTTTGATGACGAAACTGTAATAAATACAACTTATGAGTTGCCCTGTATCCATAAAAAACACTACTAATTGTTCTGATATTATTAAACAGATTAACTTAAATAGCTTATAAATTATGAGGGTCTTATTCTTTTTGTTATCATATGCTCTTTTTTCTTGCTCTAACGATTTTAGAGAAATCAACGCTATTTCTGAAATACAGGGAGCCTGGGGAAATGACAAAGAGTCTTTTGTTGTTGATACAGAAAAAATGACTATTTCTTATCCTGATTCTGTTTTAATAACTCTAAGTACTCGAACTTATGATCGTTCAAAAATAACAGCTTCTATAGGAAGCGTGATGCTGTATGATGCTCATGTTTTTATTAACAACGATGGTTCATCAATTAAAATAACTAAGATTAATAAAAAAGAATCTTCTACGTATTTAAAGAAATGAAAAAAATCTTTGTCTGTTTTATGTTTTTTGGAATGCTCTTTAATTTAAATAGTCAAAATTTAGAGAAAGAAGAGGCTCAAAGAGTCATTGATAAGTTTTTTATTGGATCTTATGAAAAAGATTACCTGTCTATAGTCACAAACGTTTATTCGATTGACTTTAAACTCTTATCGACTAGCGCAGCTCAATATGGAAAAGCTGTTTTAAACCCCATGCCCTTTTCTTCTTTTTTAAGTGTTTTACTACAAAGATCCTCTGATTCTAGTTGGAAGGAAAAACTGACTAACTTTGAGATTAAAATAGATGGTAAGCTTACTAATGCATGAGCGAGTTATGATTTTTTGGTCAAAGGGAATTTTAGTCATTGTGGTGTGAATTCGTTTAATTTGTTCAAAGGGAATGATGGATGGAAAGTTGTAACACTTATTAACAATAGAAGGGCAGAAAATTGCAATTTCAATTCTTTAACTAATTAAAAACTCTTGTGCTATGATAAAAACATTTTTACTGACTTTACTTGTCTGCCTATCAAGCAAGGCTCACTCTCAAATAATTAATGAAAAATTAGTCGAAAAACACCTTGCTACCCTCGCTGATGATCTAATGGAAGGAAGAAAAGCTGGATCAAAAGGGATTGAAATGGCTGCAAAATACATTGAATCCGAATTTAAACGTATTGGCTTAGACAAGTTTGACTCTCAAAATTCCTTTCGTCAAAACTTTAGTTCAAAAGACATGAGTTTATTCAATGTTATTGGTGTTTTAAAAGGCAAAAGCAAAGCCGATGAATACGTTATTATCTCTGCACATTATGATCACCTTGGTATGAAAGTTGGCGAAGAAGGTGATTTAATTTATAATGGGGCTAACGACAATGCTTCAGGCGTAAGTGCTGTTCTAGCTTTAGCGGAACATTACAAAACTCACAACATAAACGAAAGAAGTATTTTATTTGTAGCTTTTACTGCTGAAGAAATAGGATTAATCGGCTCTAATTATTTTGGCAAACAAATAAATCCTGAAAAAATTATAGCTGGAATTAATATTGAAATGATTGGCAAAGAATCTCCTTTTGGACCAAAGACAGCGTGGCTTACGGGTTATGATCGTTCAGATTTTGGACAAATTATTCAAAAAAACCTCAAAGAATCTGATTACAGTCTTTACCCAGATCCTTATGTGAATTTTCGTTTGTTTTTTAGATCTGACAACGCTTCTTTAGCAAGACTTGGCGTGCCAGCCCACACCTTTTCAACGAGCCCAATGGATAAAGATCTTGACTATCATAAGGTTTCTGATGAAACTAAAACACTAGACCTTTTTACTATTTCAGAGACGATTAAAGCTATAGCCATTGGGACTCTTTCTATTATCACAGGAGACGATACGCCTTCCAGAATTGTAATGGATAAACAATAACTTTTTAAAAAATCCCAATTACAGCTTTTGTTAATTAATGATATTAGATTACATTTAATTAAGGAAATTATTAAAAGAATTAAAATATGAATTCAAAAAAGTCAAGAAGAAATTTTATCAAAAAATCATCAGTTTTTGGTGCTGGGGTTTTTGTAGTGCCAAGAAACGTTCTAGGTGGAGTGGGTTATACAGCTCCCAGTGATCAATTAAATTTAGCAGCGATTGG
>Ga0075443_10000651_pt1 | contig 14485 bp, 15 predicted proteins | sample CoawatmetaG00DNA_3_FD_71583 | JGI IMG/M metagenome (GOLD analysis project Ga0075443, IMG submission 71583) | Marine microbial communities from the West Antarctic Peninsula - Coastal water metaG006-DNA | ecosystem: Environmental > Aquatic > Marine > Coastal | place: Atlantic Ocean: West... | reverse complement strand
TATTCAGTCTTTGTTTACAGATCAAGCTGCTGAGAATGCAGCAAAACAATTTAATGCTACTAGTCAATCACAGACTGACCAGTTTTTTGCAAGTTTATCAAGTACAACTTCTCAGTTCAATGCATCGCAATCAAATGCACAAGAACAATTTAATGCAGGTCAATCTAATACTATGGGTAAGTTTGTGGCTGAAGTACAAAACCAACGTGATCAATTTAATGCACAGAATAGACTGGTGATAGATCAGAACAATGCTCAATGGCGTAGAGAAATTGCAACAGCAGATACAGTCGCTATCAATAGAGCCAATGAATTAAATGCTAGTTCTATACTAGAGATGTCTGACTCTGCTTATAAAAATTTATGGCAGTACTACTCAGATAGTATGGAGTGGGCATGGAACAGCGCAGAGAATGAGCAAGAGCGTTGGAATAGATTAGCACTGCAACAAATGCAGAATGATACTAGTATTAAACTAGCAGATATGAAGAGTGATTATCAATCCTCTACATCTTTTGGTAAACTTATTGGTACGTTGTTTACTGGTGGTAATAAAATATTTGGAAGTCTAACTGGTGGAACTAGTTCGTTAGCTTCTGTAACAACATAAGGAACACACAATGTATGACGAAGCTTACAAAGTCTACCAAGGTATCTTAAAAAAATTACCTGATGAAACTAAAACTAAACCAACACAAAAGTCTAGTGGTTTACTAGGCAGGGCCACAGCAAAAAAAGAAAGTAGAGCTACAGAACCCGTAGACCGTATAGCACGATACGTTGCAAACATACGTAAAGACAGAAGAGAGTTAAACAATGGCTGAACCACAAACACTACCTTTTGAAGCACCTATAGCAGGTATGTCATTGACGGCAGAGCCGGGCAATAGACCTTGGCAACAGCCACCCCAACATGATACTGTTGAACAGGCTATAGAATACTACTTACCTAAGTTAAGTGACGAAGAGTTTTATGAACAGCTATTAAATGTTATGGAGATGGGTATACCTATTACTACTATAGCAAATGGTATACAATTAAATGGCGTGATGACAGGCATACATACTATAGACGTAGGTATCTTAATCATGCCTGTGTTAGTAGAGACTATGGCTTACATGGCTGACGAGGCAGGGGTTGATTATGATTTAGGCACAGAGAACAGAGTAGATTCTGATTTAGTATCTGATAGCCAGTTGGCTTTAGTAATAAAAAAGATAAAAGATAAACAGGGTATAGAATCAGAGATGCCAGTACAAGAAGAGATGGCCCCAGAGCCAGTTGAAGAACCAGTTGAATCTGGTGGGCTAATGTCGAGGAGAATGTAATGGGTTTTAATATAGGTGGTTTTTTAGGTGGTGTTTCTGAGGGCGTTAATGATGCTATCATTCGTGAAGAAGAAAGACTAGACGAAAAGTTAACGATGAATCGACAGGAAGCTAGTCTTCAACGTAGAGATAAGAATAAAGAGAGACTTAGAAAAGAAGTATTACTTGAAGAGTTAACTTCTCAGCTTGGTGGACTTGGTCATACTGAAGATCAAATTACACAGATGTCAGCTAAAGGTTTGGGTGCTATGAAACAGTTTGCAACTGTAAGTCAGGCAGAGTTTACAGCAGGGCGAGATCCTAGTGCTGCATATAACTGGAACCAAACTACTGAGGAACTTGCTCCAGTTGCAACACTATCAAACACAGAACAACTTAGATCAAAGTTAACGGGGGTAACAGGTCGTGATGACCTTGAGCAAACAACTATTAAACCAACATCTTTTGGTCTTAAACGACCAACACAAACATATAAAACATACGCTACAGTGGACGAATCATTAGAACGTAATGCGCAGGCAATAGTTACTGCACAACAAAGTGGTGATACAAAAAAATTAGCAGAGTTACAAAAGCGTGGACAGCTTTTAATGGAGCAGGCTTTAACACAAGGAGATGGTAGCCAGTTTAAGGATGCATCAGTAACGTCAGTATTAAACTATAGTTATAAAACATACATGACTGGGCTAGGGTATGACTATGACAATGTAGAAAACAAAATAGCTAATCTAACAACAGATATGCGTGGTCAAGTTATTGCAGATAACTATGGTTATGGGCAGTCTTTACTAAGAAATAAAAAGTTTGCAGCAGATGGAACTATAAACTCTATTGCAACAAACCATAAGAACGATGCAAATATAAATGCCAGATCATTTGCGGATAAACAATACGCAGGCAGAGGTGAAGGTTTGTACTTTCAACCTGCTCCTTCATCTAACTATCATGTAATAACTTTACCGGGTGTACAAGAAATGAATAGGGCTGAACAAGGACAATTTATGAAAAGTCAGTTTAACAAATATAAAGAGACTAACAAAGTATTACATGGTTCAACCGTAATATATCAAGGGGTAACCGCTGATGGTAAAAGTTACAAAGCAGCAGGTGGAGTTTATTCAAGAAATGGGGATAGAGTAATTGGCTAATAGTTTACAAGGTTTATTAAGTGAGGACAGCTCAGAAGATACATCTCGTAGTAGACCTATTACTAATGTAGATGAAACCACTGAGTCAGAAAATAATTCTGATGAAATAGAATTAGAACTTGATTTTAAATCAGAAGGTTTTTTAGATGTTCCAGAATCTATTGAGCCACCATTAGTTGATCCTGAGTCTATAGTAGATATAACTCCAGACAACGAGATGGAGGAAAGCACACAATTTAGCCGTGGTATAGGAAACTTAGCAAGAGCAGGTCGTGATATAGGAGAATTTTTTACTAGTGGAGAAGTTATAACAGCACCAGCTCAAGGTATTGTCCGTGGATTAGAAGAGGTGACTGAGTTTGGTAAGTCAGTAGTAACGGGTACTACTAAAGGTCTAGGTAAAGGAATTGATTGGGTATTTGACGAGACTGATATAGATGATAAAATTATATCTGGTCTTATATCAGCTACAGATGTTGCTTTTTCTCCTTTGATAGGACGTGGAGATGAAGAAGGTGGTGGTGTACTTGGTGCTATAGAGGAGTTTATACCTGATCCTGAAAGCGTAACAGGTGTCTTGACTGCAGGTATCAGTCAGTTTGCTACAGGTATGATCCTTACTAGGAGAGTAACAGGTTTAAGTGGCCTCAAAGGAAATGTAATTAATGGTGCTATAACAGACGCTACATTCTTTGATCCGTTTGAGGCTAATATTTCTACGTTAGCTAAATCTTCTGGTGGTATATTTAATAATGCTATAACAGATGCTCTTGCAACAAATGAAACACAGGGTGAATTTGTTAATAGAGTTAGAAATGGTATTGAGGGTCTTGCATTTGGTGGGGTCATTGAAGTATTTGGTAAGGCATTTAGAGCAGCGAAAGCTACAAAGAATGCTAAAGAAGAGTTTATAAAAACAGGTGAGGTGTCCGTTCCTGCTAGAAAAGAAATGGATGATGCTATAGATGACCTAAAAGAAATAGATCTTAAAGGTTCTGTTGATAAAGATGATATTAAAATAGCTTATGATAAACGTAAAGGTAAGTACGATATTGAAAGAGCAAAAGCTAACACAAAAGCAGAAGCTATAGAACAAAAAACTAAAGCTAAAACAGTTGCTTCAGATAACAGAGAAGTATCTAAAGATTTTATTGAAGAGTTTGAAGAGAGACTAGGAAAACAAATATCCACACGTGACGCAGATGGAAATGTAACAGGATTAGATTTTGATTTAGCTAGAAAAGTAGGTAAGGAAACTACTGAAAGTTTATATGGGTCTAAGACCAGAGCATTTCTTGATAACGTAGTAGGTGTTAAAACCATAGCTGATGTAGATGTGGCTAAAGGAGTTGATGAAACATTTAGTGTCATATTAAATCCTGATAAACTAGATGCCATAGTAGCAGTTGCTAGTGATCTAAAAAAACAATTTCCAGATGCGTTTAAACCAAAGATAAATCCTGTAACAAATAAAAAACTCCGTGTCATAGATCACTTGTTTGAGTTAACTGTTAGTGGAGAGTTAAAAAGTGATAAACTAATAGACACTTTAGGAACATATGGTCTAACCTATGAAGATTATGTAGTAAGTGTTGTGGGTTCTGGGTCTGATGCTGGAAGGTTACTACAAAAACTATCCCAGTTAGGAAGAGCTAGACCTAAAAGCGAAGCAGAAGAAATTGCAAACAGATCTTTAATGGATGCACAGAATGGTATCCGTCAATGGGTAATGCGTATCGAAAATATTAGAAGAGGTTCATTGGTTTCACAGTTAGCTACAGCAGCTAGAAACGTAACCTCTGTGGCTATACGTATGCCTCTTGAAAGTCTTGGTAATGTAATGGATACAGCCTTGTACTCATTAGGTAAAGAAGGCTGGGGTGCAGCAGGAAAGTCAATGCTTAATAGGCAAAACTGGGTGGGTTCTTTTAAAGGGATGGGGCATTTCTCATCTCTAAACACTGGTGGTTTGTATCGTAAGAACAGAGAATTTACTGACATGATACTGGAGCAACCAGAGTTTTCTACACAGTATGACAAAATGTTTAATCAGTTAAATGAAATAAGAAAACACACTAAAGGACCAACAGGTGGTGTGCTTGACAAGGTAGCTACACAACTAGAAAGAGGTGTGGATGTTTTAAACACACCTAACAGACTGCAAGAGTTTATGGTTCGAAGGGTTAGTTTTTTAAGTGAGCTTGAAAGATTAGTTAAACGAGAGTGGAATGTAGATCTTATAGATACCGTAGGTAATGGAGATCTTCGTAAGCTTACCTCTGACATGAGCCAGTTTAAACCTAAAGGTGCAAGATCATTTATAGAATTAGTAGACTCATCTGTAGGTAAAGCATTAGACGTAACATATGCCAAACAACCAGACTTAAAAATCTTTAGAGATGCAACGAACTTTATAACTCGTAATGGTCTTACAACTATCATACCTTTTCCACGGTTTATGTTTAATAGTATTGAATTAGTTGCCACCTATGCAGGTGGTGCATCCATACCACTAACCCGTAAGTTACTAGACATGGGTAAGAAAACTAAGGGTGGAGCATTAAGTGAAGTTGAACGTAAACTTGTAACACGAAATGTTATGGGTCTTGCAGGTATAATTGCAGCATACCAATACAGATCAGAGATTGGGTCTATGGAGTTGGGTGAAAGACTACAAGAGCAAGTTGAAGGTGATTATAAACTACTAGCCTTTGGTGATAAACGAGTAGATGTAACACCACAATTTCCTATGCGTCAGTATATGTGGGCAGGTGAAGCAGTAAGAAGAATAGCTAACGGTACATTCTCAGATTGGTACGACCATAGAGAGGCTATGCAAACCTTCATGGGTACTAACGTAAGAGTTGGTACAGGTAATGTAATCTTTAATGATCTTGCAGAAATTATATCAAGTGATGATGCAGTAGCAGGAGAAAGAGTTAAAACAGGTTTTGCAAAAGCAGTAGGTAACTATCTATCTACATTTGCTACACCAATAGCACAGATAGTAGAGGCTCAACGAGCAGCAGGTATGAGAACTATGGACTATGTAGATGCTGCAGAAGATCCTACACTTAATACCTCAGACAATTTTTTAAGTGAATTTTCAAGGCCGTTTAGAGCTAGAGGTTTCTCTAATTTATTTACCCCAGACTCTGAAGGTACACTACCACCACGTGATTTTTTATTTTCACAAGATAAACAAAGACCTAACCCCCTTGTCAAAGGTATCTTTGGAATAAATATGTTTGAGAAGGATGAGGATTACGGACAGTTCTTTAAACAGCTAGGCTATACAGAGTGGAAACTAGGTAGTCGATCTAGGATACCTACACAAAAAAGAAATGAGAACCAAATTATTAGAGCTATACTACCTGCAGTGGCAAACTTAGGTAGGGCATTACAAGCAGAGTACGAATCAGAGTATGATATTCTTTTAAGTAGAGGACAGGAAACTGGTGGTTTGTCAAAAGAAAAATGGGTGTCAAGTAAACTTAAAGTTACACTGGACAAGCAGCTAACGAGAGCAAAGAGTTTAGCAGGTCAAGTTGGTGAGAAGGATGTAAGTAGAGAATCATTAGCACATGACTCATGGAGAAAAATTCCTAAGAATGCACGATCATCAGCTATGACTAGGTTTTTAGAAATAAAAAATAGAGATCCAGAGCTAGCAGATCTTAAAGACATGGAGCTATTAATAGGCATAGCAAAAGCAGTTAGATAAAACAAAAAAGGGGGCAACTAAGCCCCCAATTTTTTACCTATCATCTCCACTTCCCCCTATTTTATTTTCTTTCATCCTCTTATGTATCTTGGCTTGATTGCGACCTGCTATAGTACCAAGAGATAAGTTAAGATCTGTTGCCAGTGCAGCACAGTACCATAGTACATCTCCTATCTCACTAGCAATGTCCTCTCTCCAATTCTCTGGCATATTTTCTAGGCCATCCCTCATTAACTTCTTTACTTTGTTAGCTACTTCTCCTGCCTCACCTGCTAGTCCAAGTGCAGGGTAGGATATTTTAAACTTGTCATCATAGATTGCTGTCGCTTTAGCGTTACTTTGATACGAATTAAAGTCTGACATTTTGTACTTCTCCTTCAACCAATTCTGTGCTTCTGTTTCTAGTTTGTTCATGCTTAGTAACTCTCTTTAAGTTCTCACTAAATGCTCTATTAAAGCCCCTATCCCACTCTCTAAACTGCATAGTATCCATATGGAAGGGGTTGTTTATTCTACCCCTTTTGAAATCATCATAGCCTCTCTGAAATTGAACCTTCAGTGGGGCATCATATTTTCCAAGACCCCTTTCTTTACGTGTTAACATTCTCTGCATGTGCTACTCCTTTGGATTAAGTTTACTTTTTAATTCATCCGTCTTAGTATTCTGTATAGCCTGTACGCATTGTGCCATATGATTGAGTATCTTTAACGAATTACTACCAGTAGACAGTGTTCTTACTACACCCATAATGTCCTCATCCTTTTCGTCTACTTCATACTCCTTATCTTCTACAGTAATCTTCATGTTATCTCCTTTTCTAATTGCTTTTCTAGGTTAGCCATAGCTCTCCATGCTACCTGCGCCCAGTCTTCGTCTAGTATGTGACGCATCATTGCGTCTAGTTCGTCCTTCGACTTTGTCCTATCCCAGAATATAGTCTCAGGTGTCTGCCCATGTTGTAAACCACCAACATAAGATATCTTTGCTATCGCTGCAATAGCTCTAGGAAAGTATTTAATAAACCCTGTGTATACAGGTATTGCTTTTCTTTCCTTACTGTCCGTGGGTAATATCATGGTGATCTCCTTATGTTAAGTCTACTATTTCACACACATCTCCTGAACAGGCTAACGTCTGCATCGCTACTGTATTATCTTCTTCCTCATAACTAGACAGCAATGCCCAATCAATTTTCTTTGGAAGCTTCTTTGATAATGCCTCATATTCTTTCTTAGTGCAATCTTGATATGGTGCTTGTTGATAAGTATGATCAGAGTGTGGCAAGAAAGACACACCAGACATCTCATCAAAGTTCTTATACACAAACGCACCAACTTCCAACCATTCATTATCCTTTACTGTAATGGTTACTGATGGCTTATGCTCACACCAATGTCTTTGATATATCAACCACATATCTAACTGTTCAATTGCAGTCATGTCATCCCTAGTCACAGCAGCTTTTGGTGACGCAATAGGAAAACTAAACACAGTTGTACTGTCAGGTTTCATTACGCATAGTTCTGCAGGTACACCTTGATCAATCATAAACTGTGTCAGTGGATCTTTGTTATCTCCTCGTACAGTTCTTACATAGTACTGGCTGTGTCTAGCATGTATACCACTAGCACTGTCTACTAATTGTGATACAGTACCAGATGGTTTGACGCACGTGACAGCAGTAGACTGTTGTATCCCTAGCTTCTCAGCCCACTCTTTATTTGTAGTGACAGCAACTAGTCTGAGATGATTGAGTGTCTGTTCAAGACCTTTGTTCTTGCTAGTCATCATAGCATTATCCATGATACCTGTCAGTGATACACCAAGTAGACGTTCTTCCTCTGTGTTATTCTGCCACACCTTACGTAGGTATGGGAACTTGGTAAACGTAGACTGTATAGTACCCAGTATAGTAGCAAGTTCTACCTTCTTAGATAAACTTTTGATATCATCTGTTGCTCGTACAACTATTTCTGTGAGGTTGCAAAATTGGTATGGTCGTAATATTATCTCAGAACAAGGGTTGCAAGCAAACTCCCAGTCAGCATCTCGTCTGCCATTCCTAGCTGCTTGTTTCTGTGCAGCCTGTCTGTTAAAGATACCACGCTCACCTGACTTAGACTCTACCAGTGCAGTCCACTCACGTAGGAATGTCTCCATGTCCGGCTTCTCTGTATAGCACACGCTGTTATTTGATAACGCTCTATGAGGTGCAGCTTCCCACCAGTTACCTGACTTAGCATGTCTCATACGATCATCTGATAGATTAGACAGACTAATCATAGCTGACCTACGTACACCACCAACAACAACTATCTCACCTATCTTACACATGATGTCGTGACATTCTATGCTTGACAGCTTACGAGTCTGTGCTGTCTTAAACGTGCCAACCACAAACATAAACAGATCTATCAAAGGTGCAGGGCCAGATGCTCTACCACCAAATGTTTTTAACTTAGCTCCTGCAGGTCTGACCAGTGTCACATCCCACTTGGGTATCTCTCCTGCCCATAGTAATGCAAGCAGTTGTCGTAATGCTTTTGCCCATCCTTCTTTACTATCCTTGACCACTATAGTTGTATCACTATTATATAGTGGTGGTATCTCAGGTAGCTTAGAAACATACTGTCTCTCCACACTAAAGCCTACACCTGTACCACAAAGTAATACAAACATAGCCTCATCAAAACTCTTTGGATCATCCACAGGTAGGTAGCTACAGTTGTAGCCTGCTGTGTTATCTCTGTCTAGTGCAGGGCCAGCAGTCATCATTGCCCTCATAGATGGCATGATAGATAGACTAGCTACAGCATCATATAGACTTGCACGTAGGTCAGTATCTAAGTCATAGCCTATCTTGTCAGCCATGTAATCAATGTACCTGCCTACAGTTTCTCCCCAGTTCTCTCGTCTTTTGTCTTTGTCTAACCATCTTGCGTAACGAGATGTATGTATGAACGCTTGATAGTCTGTTGGTAAATAATTGCTCATGTTCTACTCCACTAATACTCTAATTGTTTCTATTTTCATACCATCTATATCATAGATAAATTCATGTAGTGCTTCTTTAATCTCTTGATCTACAAACCCATCAACAGGTATAGGATACTCGTCTTCGTCTAGGTTTAAAGCTAATAATACTTTTACTCTCATGTTAACTCCTAATGAAACTTCAACTGTATCACATTGTCTTCACCAGTTTCGACTGTAACAGTGTTGTCTATCTCTGAGTGTTTTTGTTTCAGCACTTCGTTTGTATAAGTATACAGCATCTCCCTGAAATCGTCGTTCTCTTCCATCAAAGGTATACAGGAGCTTACCAATGTACTCACAAACATTAAGTGATCGTAGTCCTGTGGGTCTAAGTTATTTTCCTGTGTCGTTATAGTACCTATCTTTAATTCACCTGTCCATAGACCATCGTCATCTAGTAGGGGTGCTAGTCTAATAATAAAATCGTTTGGTTCAAAGTCTAAGAATATTTTGTCATCCATGTTATGCTCTCCTTGTTTTCTTTAGTGGGAAAGGTATAACACTTTTGTCTTGTAGTTGCCATAGTGTGTCAGGTTTTTTTGTTTGTTCTTTTAGCCACGACTCAGGAATAATCCTATCGTGATATAAGAAGTTATTCTTTTCACACCAACTTGCATACGTACCCTTTGCACCCTTATTTAGTTTTCTTTTACTGCTCTCAAATACAAACCTAATGTCAAGGTTTGGATGTTGTTTCTGTATAGCCAGATGTTTACGCCTATCTGCTTGCACAAAGCGACCCTTAACTTCTATTATAATACCATTAGGTAACAGGAAGTCAGGTGTATATGTTCTATACATCAAGTCTTCCCACTCTATCTTAAAGCATTCATACCTAAAGTCTTGGTTTAATTCTTTCAAACGATCAGAGACTTTAATCTCCAGACCACTACGATACCCATATTTTAATGCAGCCTTAAACTGTTTGACGTTACGCATCAGATGGATCATAGTTCTTGAACAACTTCCAGTATGTCAACAGACTAGTGAACATAGATATGTGTTTAGCATGTGACTCTTTACTCCATAGCCAAGGTATAATTAATTCTGTATCCTTTCTGTCTACAAAAATAGATACCCTCTCAGGATCTTTTACATTACATCCCTCAGCATAGGCTGATAGTTGCATACCATGCTCAGGAAATACTAGACTAGAAGGTGTCTTCTTCTTGCTCTCTAAGTTATCCTTAGTTTTAAAGTCAACAAAGATACCTGTATCAGAGTGTAGATCTATCTTGCCACCATATCCTAAGTCAGCACAGAATGAATCTTCTGCAGTCCATGTCTCATCAGGGAATGTTTTGTCTAAGTACTTCTTGATTGCTAGGTAGGGCTTAGTCTCTGCCCCACCTGCAAACCCTTGTTCTATCATGGCGTGGATGGTTGTACCCATCTCTGCTGCCTCTTTGCCTGTACTCTTTGAGTGTTCCTTACACCTATAAAAGAATTGATCTGTACTTTCGTCGTCTTGTTTAGTTAACGTAAGTGCAGAGTTCAGAGCCTGATTTATTTTCCAGTTCTCTAAAGCAGGTTTAGCTGCAACACCAAGGATGGTAGTAACAGATGGTACGTAACCATGTTTCCTAGCATCCCGTAAGTTAGTGTTACGTTCCTTACCATTGGAGCCTACGATAGTATACGCAGCTTCTCCTGTTTTATTGTACCAGTGTTCAGACTCTGACTCTTTTTTCATTAAGCAAAGTCCTCTGCGTCTATGTTGATAAAGTCATCGACTGTCTCTCTATCAACGTCTTCTTTCTTATGCATGTTCTCATCCCACGAATTGGTAATGTAACCATTGTAGTTTGAAATCCATGCTAGGAAGTTAGCAAAGGTTTCCTGTGCCAGATCATCCATGTCCAGTGTATTCGTTAAGTCAAGAGACACAGTTGGTAGGTAGAAACAGTTACCATTAGGTAGCTTACGTTCCTCTGTAGAAAGTTTAACATTGTGCTGTATAGGTAGACGCTTCATCTTACCCAACTTGTTGAACACATTTGTACCAAAGGTTTTGAAAGCATCTCTGTTCTCAACTTCCCATATGAATGGCGTAGCCCCTATAGTAACTGATGCACCTGTCTCATCAACAGGATTTTCCAACTCTATAGTACCAAACAGTACACGTACACGCTTGATCTGTTTCAATAGATCCTGCATCTTCTCAGGTAAAGACTTGAAGTCTGGTATATACCCTGCAGGTTTACCACAATTGAAACCACCATCGTTATCTTTCAGATCAATGTTTAGATTGTCTGCCATGATAGTCTTTACATACCTGTTAGGTGTGTCTGATGTCTTCATGATGAAACGCTTGTGCATAAACCTCTGCATGTAAGGACGTATGGTAGCCGTATCAGAGTAGTATGTTGGCCCATCTGGGATGTCCAGTTTGTATGTACCACCACTAACAACTTCTACGTTTACCATTTTACCATTAACTTCTGACCTACCCATGATAGGTGAGTGGTTAATACGCACACGAGCCAGTGCGTCTGCCTTCTCCTTATTGGAGCCTGTGTCCATTGCCATGCCCATAGCCTTTGCCATTGATGCATAGTCATTGGTATCTACTTTCATTACTTGATTATCCATGTATTAATCTCCTTTGTTTTATACGTTAAGGTTCTAGTTATATCACGCAACATCTTTTGTGTCAAGCCAGTTTGGTCCTATCTTTGCTTCTAATAATAATGGCACATTAAAGTCTATGTTCCACCTCTTATTAAAGATGTTAACGAGGTTGTCGTTAGTTAGTTTTATTATCTTTATTACTCTATCCGTTTCGTCTGGGTGTATGTCAATTACTATACTATCATGTACAGTATTAACAACACAGCTTTGCATAGAGTTTGTCTCTAAAAGCTTGTCTATGTATAGCATAGATATAGGTACGATGTCAGCAGTTGCAAAGGATTGCACAGGATAATTCTTTATCTGTGTGAAAAATGTCACACCACCATTACGTCTACGCTGTACGTCTGGGAATGCAAACTCCCTACCAGATGGTATAGTCACCTTACCTGTAGTCAACACCTCTCGTGCCAACTCCTTATGCCAACGTGCTATACCTGAGTACTTCTTAGTGAACTGTGCATAGTAAGCAGCCTCAGCCCTTGTCCTACCAAAACCACTCGCGCCATACAAGGGAGCAAACGTATGTGCCTTTGCTTCTTGACGTGAGATCTTCTGCCCTGCATCACTGATAACCTTAGCTGTATAGCTGTGTACATCAAAGCCTGTTGATACTTCTTGTATGGCTACCTCATCCTGACTAAGGAATGCAGCAACTCTAAACTCTAGCTGTGCAAAGTCAGCTTCCATGATCTGCCCACCCTTCCATCGTGATACAAACACTTTCTTTACAGGGAATGTACCACCACGTGGCATGTTCTGCATGTTAGGTTCTGTACTGGATAGCCTACCTGTAGCTGTGGTACTCTGACGCAGCTTAACATGTAGCATACCATCAGCCTTAGTGTAGGTAGTTATACCTTCTACAAAACTAGACAGATATGTGTCCAATGCAGATAGTCTTCGTATCCTTTGTAAGAATAGCACAGTGTCACTGTGTCCTTTGTCTCTAGCTACTGTCTCTAGCCTGACTAGATTATCCTTACCTGTACGAAACCCATTGGCACTGACCCAATCAGGGTTAGGTGCTACGAACTTTAGACCTGCTACATACGTAGTGTCAGTAAACCTATAGCCTACAGCACCACAGTCTAGACACTTAGTTGTCTTAACAAATGGTGTGCCATTCTTCTTAGTCTTACGTATCTGACCTGACCCTCTACAAGTAGAGCATTGCTTGGCCTTCTGCCTATACAACACAGATGAGTTACTCTTGATAGTAGATCTAAACTCCTGATCAGTAGCGCGTGGATCAAATGCATTAGCCCACATAGGTTTGTCATGTGGTTTACGACTGAATATAATCCAAGACAATTGCTCTGGGCTATTAAGATTGATAGGTCTATCACCCATAAGAAGCTGCACCTGACCCTCAAGCACAGATAGTAACTCATTCTTCTCTGTCTCAAACTCCTTGCGTACTTCTTCTAACACATCCAAGTCTACCTTGAAACCACGTTGGTATATACGTGTGAGGCAATCAGCTATTCGATTGGTTAGCTTCACTGTCTCCATTAGACCTGCGTCTTCTCCAGTAAGCTTAGCATCTAGCTTGTTGAACAGGTCCATCGTAGAGTGTAGGTCAGCAGACAGGTACTCAGACAGCTCATCGTGTGGTATTTCTCTGGTTGTATACCCTTTGTTGAAGTAGTCCTTTAGTGTACCCATCTTCTGTGTGTCACAGTCATATCTCTCAGCCAAGTACCCAAGGCTAAGAGGTTCTTTCTGTCCACGTTGTAGTATGTAAGCACCAAGCATAGTATCGAACACCTCACCAGTATACGTGAAGCCTGATTCCCATATCCATATAAGGTCATGGGCTGCATTGTGCATCACCAAGAGGTGTGTATCATCCAGAATACTCTGAACAATACGACCACCCTCAGTGCTAGGTTGCTGCTCACTGTGGTCAAAGGTAACTATCTTTTGCTCAGAGCCTGATGGCCCTTGGCATAACATACCTACCATAGTAAGGGAGTTCTCTGCCTCGAATGGGTCAAGCATAAGCTTACCATTACGTTTAAGAGTTGTGTTCTCCACATCTAGTACTGTTACATGTCTCATTTTATTCCTTCTATTACACTCGTTGCTTCTTGTATAGTCATTTGAAACCACTCACCTGCTTTAACATGGGACTGCTTAGAAATTGTGTGTGCCTCTGCCTCTGCTTTACGTCTGTCAGTAAATGGTTTGCTATACTCTAGCTTATAGTCACGATGGGGGCTACTTGTTTGATATCCCTTGAGCCTATCTTCAGAGTCAATAGCCATACCTATTTTAACCCACCCAACAAAAGCAGGGTTGGTAATAACATACACCTCACCCTCTGTACTATCTTCATAGTTTACTAAGGATGAGAATGCAGCGTCACCAAAGGTTTTAAACTTTCCTGCCTTATATAGAGGATGACTTCTTGATATGTATTTACCATCAACAAACATTTGAGTTTTATTATACTCACGTTTAGTCTCTGGATTATCTTTATACCAATACTTTTTACCTGTGTTAGGATTTATTTCGTTAGTGTGTATCATACTTCGTACCTCGCTGTTTTATAATTGAGTTCACAATGAACTATACCATGCCACCCTGATAGTTTATTCTTAACTACATTAA
>Ga0075443_10000648_pt1 | contig 14531 bp, 5 predicted proteins | sample CoawatmetaG00DNA_3_FD_71583 | JGI IMG/M metagenome (GOLD analysis project Ga0075443, IMG submission 71583) | Marine microbial communities from the West Antarctic Peninsula - Coastal water metaG006-DNA | ecosystem: Environmental > Aquatic > Marine > Coastal | place: Atlantic Ocean: West Antarctic... | reverse complement strand
ATATTTATATACATATACATATATATATATATTTATATATATATTAGAGCAAAAAAAATGGAACTTTACTGATAAAATATCGCAATAATCGATGTTTTATTAAAGCTTTTCCTCAAGTAACATGAACTAAGTTTTCTTTCGGTTTTCGAAAATTTACCATGCAAGAATATCACTTTAGATAATTCTTTGAAGCTCAAATTTCTGATTCTTGAAGATAAAGTTTTTATCGTGGTAAAATTTTCAAATTACTTGGAGAAAATAAACACGGTTAAATAAATAAAACATTAGAAAAAACTTTGATAAAAAAGATACATACATAAATATATACTAGCAAAAAAATTAAATGAGTCAAAAAAATGAGAACTTTATTGATAAAACATTCACAATAATCGCCGATGTTTTATTAAAGACTTTTCCTGCAAGTAAGCAGGAAAAACAAGCCTTTTTCTACTACCGAGAAGGCTTAGCCGCACAATCCGCAGGTGAATATGCAGAAGCTTTAGAAAATTATTATGAAGCGCTACAAATTGAAGAGGATCCATATGATCGCAGCTATATTCTTTATAATATTGGATTAGTTTATTCTAGTAATGGAGAGTATCTACGAGCTTTAGAATACTACCACCAAGCATTGGAATTAAATCTAAACTTACCCCAAGCATTAAATAACGTAGCTATAATTTATCATTACCAAGGGGTAAAAGCTAAAGAAAGTGATAACTTAGAAGTAGCTAAAACATTTTTTGACAAAGCAGGTAAATACTGGCAACAAGCCATCAAATTAACTCCAAATAACTATATAGAAGCTCAAAATTGGATCAAAACAACAGGTAGAATATAACTTTTTTACAGAACATATTTGTTTGATCATCATTGTAGTAATAATCTATTTTATAGAATAAGAGAATTTTTTAAATATAAAAAATTATGTTGAAATTAAGTCCTTAACGAATGCTTTTTGATATTAAAAATAAAAAGCATGAGGGGACTCGAACCCCTAATCATTAGATTCGGAATCTAATACTTTATCCCTTAAGCTACATGCTCTATACTAAAGTAGAAGTTTTTGATAGGAGAGGAAGGGATTCGAACCCTCGGTATATAGAAAGATATACAACAGATTAGCAATCTGCCGCTTTCGACCACTCAGCCACCTCTCCTAACTATTAAATTATTTTATCAGTTATTTATAATAATTTTAAATTAATTAGTGTTCCGCAGTCTATTGTCGACTCGCTTTTATCAATCTAAATTTAGCAAATTTTGTTTTTTAATGCAATATTTTCTCACTTTTGTCTGTTTAATTTTCTTATTCGTAAGCTAAAATTCTTAATAGTTTGGTAAATAAATACTAAATTGTTCTTTTAGTCGTTAATCACTTTCTACAAAAAAATTTGGTCACAAATATAAAATCACCAATATAGACAAGTCAAAATCTTTGCTCAACTTTCGATCATGATTAACTAATATTGTTTAATCAAAAATCTAGAAATAAGCTTCTTTATATATATTAAAACTGAGACATTTTCGAGCTCAAATTTTAAAAATTCCATAAAATATCAGCTAAAATCGTGTAGTTAATTTTTATAACATTAGATGTCGTAACAGAATTATCATTTATTAAAAACATAACGTAATTCTAATTTAGAAGTACCCAACAAATTTAAAATTTTTTTGTCTATGAAAAAAATTATCAAAGGATCGGTAAAATAAAATTATTATGAGAGAGTCAGACAAAATCGTTACGATGTCGATCGCAAAACTTATTCATTTATGACGATATTTCTATTTAAATTTTCCTTGTTTCTAACTTTATTAAGTTAAATACGAATGTCAATCAATAAATATTTATAATATTAGTTTTTTATAACCAGGTTTTATGATAGTATTTTTGATACTGATTATAAAATACAAGAACTATGCTTACAAATACACAAGTTTTTTTAGCTTTATCAATTGCTCTAGTAACATCACTTTTATCTATCAGACTTGGATTAGCTCTATACGAATAATTTAAGCAAATATAAATATGAGAAATTGATATGTTCAAGATATTGAAATAAATTCTCAAGTTATAAAAAATTACGTAAAGAAGACAAATATGAATAAGAAGATTACACTGCCTATATTTCCTTTTACTGCAATAGTAGGGCAAGAAGAAATGAAACTTGCTTTACAGTTAAATGTTATCGACCCTAAAATTGGAGGGGTTATGATCATGGGTGACCGTGGCACAGGGAAATCTACGACAATTCGTGCCATTGCAGATTTATTACCTGAAATTGAAATAGTAAAGGATGACCCGTTTAACTCACATCCCACCGACTATGAATTGATGAATTCGGATGTACTTACAAAAATACAAAATGGAGAAGCTTTAGAAATAGGCAAAATAGACTTACCCATGATCGATTTGCCATTAGGTGCAACAGAAGATCGTGTATGTGGTACAATCGATATTGAAAAAGCATTAACTGAAGGTGTCAAAGCTTTTGAACCTGGATTATTAGCAAAGGCTAACCGAGGTATTCTTTATGTTGATGAAGTAAATTTACTTGATGATCATCTAGTAGACATATTACTCGATTCGGCAGCATCTGGATGGAACACAGTTGAGCGAGAAGGGATATCAATCCGTCATCCGGCCCGTTTTGTACTTGTAGGTTCAGGAAACCCCGAAGAAGGGGAATTAAGACCACAATTATTAGATCGATTCGGAATGCACGCTGAAATAAGAACGGTGCGTGACCCTATCTTAAGAGTTCAAATCGTCGAAGAACGAACTTCTTTTGATTCTAACCCTGAAGCATGGATAAATAAATATCAAACAGAACAAGAACTGCTAGCGAAAGCAATTGTTGATGCTAAATCATTATTACCAGATGTAAATATTAATTATGACCTTCGTGTTAAAATTTCTGAAGTTTGTAGTGTCTTAAATGTAGATGGTTTACGTGGCGACATCGTAACAAATCGTGCCGCTAAGGCATATGCAGCAACACAAAAAAGAACTGAAGTTAGTATAGATGATATTGAAAAAGTGATCACTCTTTGTTTACGTCACCGATTAAGAAAAGATCCTTTAGAAACAATCGATTCAGGCGACAAGGTTAATCAAGTATTCTGCGAAATCTTTGATGTTTAATTGATAGGCTTAGTAGGAATCGAACCTACATTAAAAACTTAGAAGGTTTTTGTCCTAATCCGTTAGACGATAAGCCTTTTGTGACTAGTTTAAATATGAAATAGTTATATTTCTTTATATAATTAAAATATAAAGAAATATAACTATTAAAATATAAAGAAATATAACTATAGTATCTACTTAAAATATTTAATTAATAAATATTTTACAAATTAGGTACATTCGCACTTGATGATTGAAAAGCTATGTAGCCTTGTAATCCATTGACTTTTTCATTTAACTCGGTAAATTTCTCATCGCTGATAAGATTCTTTATATTAGAAACCATTTTTTCTGTCTCTGTTTGAACTTCTGGATTTAAATTAGCTGCAAGCTTCGTAGCTTGCTCACATGCAGAATTTGCGTTATGTACTAATTCAAATTGTTTACGACGTTTACGATCTTCTTTAGCATATATTTCAGCCTCTGAAACCATTCTTTCAATATCACTTTCTTCTAAACGAGATGAACCACTAACCGTAATCGATTGCTCAATCCCTGTATTTTTATCACGTGCACCTACACATAGAATTCCATCAAAATCCAAATCGAACGTAACTTGAATTCTTGGTTCACCTCGAAGTGCAGAACGAATACCTTCTAAATTAAACGAACCTAAACTTTTATTATCTTTCGCAAATTCACGCTCACCTTGAAGTACCTGAATTTCAACATTAGGTTGATAATCTGTAGCAGTTGAAAATATTTCAGAACGACGATTAGGAACAGTTGTATTACGTGGTATAATAGAAGTCATAAGCCCACCTAATGTTTCCACGCCTAATGAGAGAGGTGTAACGTCTAATAAAATAAGTTCTTTAATTTCACCAGAAATAACAGCTCCTTGTATAGCTGCACCAACGGCAACCACTTCATCTGGGTTAACGGTTTGATTAGATTTTTTACCGGTCAATGACTGAACAAGACTCTGAACGCTTGGAATACGAGTTGAACCACCTACTAATACAACTTGATCTAATTTATCCACACCTAATTCAACAGCACTTAAAGCTGTTTCAATAGGAGTTTTACATTTTTGCATTAAATCTTGACATAGAGATTCAAAAAATTCACGTGTAATAATTTCTTCAATATGCTTCGGCCCATCAGTACCAGCTGCCATGAATGGTAAATTAATTTTTGTTTCAGTCACTGTTGATAATTCAACTTTAGCTTTCTCTGCAGCATCAAGTAATCTTTGAACAGCTTGCTTGTCATTTTTTAGATCAATACTTTCTTCTTTTAAGAACTTCTCAGTTAAATGCTCAACTAACTTTTGATCAAAATTATCACCACCTAAGAAAGTATCACCAGATGTCGCTAATACTTCAAATATACCATCACCTACTTCTAAAACGGAAACATCCAATGTTCCGCCACCTAAATCAAAAACTAAAATAACTTCATTTTCTTTTTTATCTAGACCATATGCTAAAGAAGCAGCTGTAGGTTCATTTAGAATACGAACAACATCCAAACCAGCAATTTTACCCGCATCTTTAGTTGCTTGACGTTGTGAGTCATTAAAATAAGCAGGAACTGTAACAACAGCTTTTTCAATCTCTTGACCAGTATAGGTTGATGCTGCACTAGCTAATTTCCTCAAGACTTGTGAAGAAATCTCTTCTGGACTAAAAATTTTATTATCTAAATTAGGGCATTTAAACTTTATTGTTTCACCTTCTGTTATGATAGGGTAAGTGACATCTTTGGCACCTTCACTTAATTCTCGTGGGTTTGAACCAATAAATCGTTTTGCCGAATAGAATGTATTCTCAGCGTTAATTACGCTTTGTCGTTTAGCAATTTGACCTACTAAGAGTTCTTGTTTTTTAGTATACCCAACGACTGAAGGTGTAGTGCGCAGACCTTCAGAATTTGGAATTACAACAGGTTGCGTTCCTTCGATTAAAGCAATCACTGAATTTGTAGTACCTAAATCAATACCGACGACTTTATTCATCACTTATATGTTCTAATTTATTAAATTACCTATAGATCAATACACATTCTTTAAGTGTCTAAACTATAAGTGATTTTAACTAAAAAAAACATAAAGGTCAGAAGCGACTAAATAATCATCATTACTACGATCTAGATACTAAAATAGATGTGATCTGTTAACATTCGATTATTAATTTCACATAAATAACATTTCCAGATATCTTTAACAGCGCTCAACATTTGTTAATGCTCAAGCTGAATGTCAAATCGAACGATCTTTTAATATATTTAATATAATTATCTTTTATCTTCACAGCATTTCGCAATAGAGTTTTCATTTTTGATTAGTGCATAGTGGTCAAAAAATTCTGATAATTTCTCAATATTGATAATAAACTTTAGTTTCTCTCAGATCAAGTAATCTTTGTTTGCTTGTCATTTTTGATCAAAATTATCATCGCCTAAATCAAAACCTAAAATACTTTATATCTTTTTATCTAGATAAAGTGAGACAAAGAACCTTAATAAATTTTACAGTATTTTTAGTTCTTGTGGTACATTAAAATAAGTGACAGCTCGTGACACGAGCTAATTCTTAACGTGAAGAAATCTTTTCTGCTAAAAACTCTATTATTTAAATTGGGATTTAAACTCTATTGTTTATTTCTATTATATATTTCTATAATAATAATAATTAGTCATTTTTGACACCAATTCTCGTGAGTTTAACAAAAAATCGTTTTCGATTATAACAGGAATTCGCTTTGTGTCAGCTTTGCTTTAATCTAAGCTAGATGTTTAATAATCGAAGTATAGTCGTAGTTCATGAATTTCTCAATAGATTTTGGTAAGGTAATTTAGATTCTATTATCTAAATCAACGACGATACATTCTTAGATTCTAATTTCTAAAATCATGATAGTATACTAAACATCTTACCTATATGTGATTTTACTAAAAAAATAAATGAAGAACGATACATCTGACTGGACTTGAACCAGCGTATAACGGATTATGAGTCCGGTGCCTAACCACTCGGCCACAGATGCTAAAATGGAGCTGGTGGGAATCGAACCCACATGCAATTGTACTTTCTGAAGGATCATTCACAAGTTTAGCTTAATAAAGCTTTTAAAGAACATAATTAGAAAAACCTTGACTAAATTAAACAAATGGATTAACTAGAGGGTATCGAATTTTTAATTATGTTAGAATAGAAAAATTTCTAAAATAATAACAATGTTTAAGCGAATGCTAGTTTTGTTGGGAAAAAGAAGTTTTTAATAGCGTTTATTGTATTAAAGTTTGACTTATTTCGAAAATCAACCGACTTGCACCGTAAGAAAAAAACAATTGTCGAAACCAGGGCAGCCCCAACTAACTTTCAAACTTTTAATAATAATGTTTAAAATAAATAACTTAGAAAACGAAGTATTACAATTATTAATATTAAGTTGGATCTGTCTTAATAATGTATCACATTCTAATAAAAAAGAACAGGAAACAAGAATACAAGTTCTAGAATATCTTAATTCTTTATCGAAAGATAAAAGTAAATGCGATAAAAAGAAACTTCAACTAAAGCTTGTTTTTATAATATCCGAATCGAAAAGTAAAAAACAAATTTTAAAAGAAATTAAAAAATATAAATTATTCTATAACGCAAAAAACAAAATTTTCAACAAGCCTTTCAGTTCTAAAACAACAATAAAAGATTATTATAATTATCAGCAATATTTAGAGAGATTCGATTTCTTCTACAGAAGAAATCAAACTGTAAAAAATAAAAGTAACATGGAAATTAGAATAAAAGCGATTAAAAGTTTAGAAATTCTAAGTTATTTCTGTACTAAACTAATAAAAGAGGACAAAAAATAAGTTTATTTTGACTTTGAAGAGTGGAAATTAATAATTAACTTCTCGACAAATCACGATAGTTATTCGAAATGTTGTAATTTCAAAATTAAAAAAAGAAATCAATTAAATTATAAGATGAAATCTCCTTCACCACGATCACCATGATATAATAATTACATCATAGTAAAGATTTTTTGTATATGATTTAAATTTAAAAGGACAGATTCAGGTGATAAAGGTCAAAATGTTGAGTAAATAATTAATAACTAGGTTTTCAATTATTTTCTAATTTCTAAAAACTAAAAGATCAAAAGTTCAGACCATATTGAAAAATTTAAATATTTTTAACTCAACAAATAACTTTTTTACTATTTGTGTATTACAGTTAATTTTCTACATAAAACGACAAATTAAAACATCGAGAGAAATGTGACTTCTCTGCGAATTATCTTCTCATCAAGTTTTTGTAATCCGTACCATGTTAGTATTCTCTATCTCCATATCCTTTAGAAATGTTGTTTTTTCATGAGGATTCAAAAGCTGATATTATCATCGCGAATTTTTTGAGCGTTACTAAAGCACGCGTTAATTGCGTTCGGGAATCAATCATCTAACCGTATAAATTTGTTCATAAGAATCGCATTCAATATTTTTCAAGTATTCACAAGATTCATCATCAAATTCTTTGAGAGTCGAGTTGTTCCTTAAAGTAGTAACTTTAGGCTTAACTTCCTGTTTTTATTATTAAAGTTTTTGTGAATAATGACGTGAACAGTTTCCTAGTTTAGAGCTTCACGTATATTTTTGATTCAATATTGTGTTATGGAATAATTTATCAATTTTAGATAAATAAATATTATTGTTCGAGACGACGAAGAGATTAGCAAAAGAAAAGTCGTTTCGGAAAAAACAGAAATTAAAAAGATTTCAGAGTATTTTATTTAAATATAAATATTTAGAACCTTGATTTTCTCTAGCACGCTCCCCTGATTCAAGTGATGAGGAACTCTCAATTTGATTCATCTGGACGTGAGAATTCTTATAATCAGCTTTTTTTAAAAGAATATCATTGGAAACACATGCAAGATACAGTTTCCCACGCTTTTTTTAAAGATAAACTCACCGAGAGATGCCTAGAACCAGATTCGAACTGGTGACACGAGGATCTTCAGTCCACTGCTCTACCAACTGAGCTATCCAGGCTAGATATATTCAAGATAGCAAATTTTGTTTTAAAATGCAATGCTTGTTAGTTTTGTCTAATTTTTTTACCTAGTTTATCTTTTGTGAGTGGATCTTTATTAAATAGTTTCATAGAAATATTATCTTTTAAAATTATCTCTTGAGACTTGTGAATTTTTAACACGAGATAGAGTCAAGAACGGTCTAAAATCAAGAGATATAGTTTCAAAGAAACCGATAACACTCAGCTCTCAAAATTCATTAATATTTGACAAATGTATCCTGTTGAAAAAAATGATAAAAAATTTGAAGATTAGAATCTTCAAATTACATTATCATTCAATATATATATATACATATATAATCATAATGAAATCAATTCATTTAGATAATTTTAATCTTTCTTTAATCTTTCTAATCTTGAAAAATCCGAAAGTTAAATTATTTGATATTAACAATAGAAATGACTCAGATCTATATTTTTTGTTTTATTAATTTAGAAGTAAATTAAGCGTTTCTTCATTATAAAAGTTATTTACCAGAAAAGATCACTTAAGTCTCATATAAAAATTATTTAGATTATACCCTCAAGAAAATTGTGAGGGCGAGTTGAACTCTGTAAAATGAAAAAACTTCTAAGTTCTATTTTACTCCCAAGATTTGGAATAAGGGTTGTTAGTCTTTAAGGTTTTTATTTTAAAGGGCCAAAGAGGCTACTCTGATCTAATGTATGTTGTGATATATTGAGAACAGAGAAGAATGTTGTAAGAGAGTAGATGCGTTGTTGAATTATATATATATTAAAAATTATTTAGAGAGTTGATTTTAAAAAATCTCACTTTATTTTTATTTTATTTATAACAAGCGTCTCTGTCTAAATGTTATTATTTAAAAAATTTTAAATTTATTAATTGTATGATAAAATTAATTTTTATGAAGTTTTGACTTGTCAAAACAGATTGATTTTATGCATTATACTAAAGCATACTAAAGACAATGGTTTATTAGTTTGAAAAATTAGGGAATCTATAAAAACTTTTATCTATGTGTTCCCTTAAAATTGCAAATCGATAAGAACAACTTAAAAGCTGTATTTTTATATAGTATTTTTATAAAACTATTGAGATAAAAATTTTGTTCATATAAAACATAGGATAACGAAAAAACAAACGTCAAATCTTTATTTTAAAACAAAGTTTGATCGTATCTGTTAATTAAATAGCTCGACCCATTAAAAAGGGTGAAATTGTTGTAGCATCTCTCATTATTCATAATGTTATTTTTTTTAGCACGGAGTCAGTGGTCGGTGAAATCCAATTTTTAAATTGAATCAGATGAACAGAAGTCCACGGTCTCTACAGAGAAACTCTTAAAATCTAATTGATTCTTATTTGATTGGTATAAAAAGTCTCAGAGTAACGTAGAATCTGACCGCTTGACTCTCTCTTAATTTTACGTGTTAAATTTAAACTCGAACTAATGATCAAATTTTTTAGCATTCCTTTACAACTTAGTAGATTTAATCTACAATTTTATTCAAAATATATTCGCGTATTTAATTTCGTTCTGTGTTCTCAATCATAGATTTTATTTAAATATATTCTTACACTGTAACTAGAAATCTTTCGACTTACCTACGCTAAGATAGATTATAAAATAAGGAGTTAAAGAGTGAAGCATAACAGTTATTTTCAAAATAGAGACTTTGGTCTTTCTCAAATAAACTCTTAATATAATCAGTTTAGGCTTAAAAGATCGTTTTATTTCAATATCTCCGATTTTTGTGGAATTAATTCAAAACATTTTTAAATTCCATTTTTCACTGTATTATCTTCTTATTTCTTATTTTTTTGCTTACTTGACTAATTTATGAATATTTAATAAATTTGTTAAGTATGTTTTTTACGTCGAGATTTTCTCTTTGTACATTATTTTTTCTATGCCTATTATCTATCAGTCTAATGCATAGTATTTTCACTAAATTAATGTTAACGTGATCTTAGAGAAAAGTATGCTATCATCAGAGACTCAACTCGATTCGAATCGGAATATATGTTGAAAAAGTTCACTTCTCTTTTATTCGGGATTTTGTTGAAGTTTTCATTATTTTCTGGAAAATTAGAAAATATTTCCTTTGACTCTTGTACGATTTATATTATAAAATTCTATTAAATTTATTAAAATAATAAATAAATATTATGAGAATTTATGACGTGAGTTAATATCGAAGCCAAAAAATTAGATTCGAATTTTATTCCTAATGAACTGAGACATTATTGAGTAAGATCGTATACAAAACAAAAACAACTATTAACTCATTTTTGATTTAAAGAAACCTCTTCCTTGAAGATATCCCTTTTAACAAAAAGTCAACTTTATAAAGGGCTTAGGTCGAGCTACAAAACTATTATTAATATCTTCTTTTAAAGAAAATTCTCAAGTATTCACTTTTCTGTAGCAAACTTTTTTTAGCCCCATTAGACTTAAAACTATAAAACTAATTGAAGTGATTAGAATAAATCATAAAGAAAAAATATCTCGAAATGCTTAATCTTATAGTCCAAAACCTTTAATTTAGCAACGAATTGAGTCAATTTGTGCTAAATTATGCCGATTCACAAAATGTAACTTATTCTGCATTTTGGGAAATAAACTGTCGTGTTAAAATTTAAAATTAATTATGATATACTTATATTTATATACATATATTAATAAATTAATAAATTAATAAATTAATAATCTATAAATTAACATAAAAAATTAGCGTTATAATGCAAATCTTAGGAGTTTTGTTGTTTCTTAACGAAATTTCCTTGAAAAAGATAGTAATTTACTACTGTTCCTAATAAGATGCTAACTGGCTTGAAACCCGATTTCAATAATTTTAAATTTTTAATATGTCTTTTACGCTATTTTAATTGAGTTAGAAGAACCGTATCAATAGCTTCGTTGTCAGATAATGTTTATTTTTTAGGACCTTGTGACAAGAGGTGATAGCAATGCTAGCGTCTGCCTCAAACAACGTGGATGATAGAGCTCACATCAGTCGTCCAAAGCTTTGCGCGTTGTCAGTGCGTGCTTGGAGCTTTTGGTGCGACTCGCTAGGTCACTCGTCTCAACAGTTTGCTAGAAGACGCGATACTCTCCTTCAACTGTAATAAGACTTAACTAAATTAATGGACACATCATTCTTGTACTTAAGAATATGATTCGATCAGATAATCAAATTACGGATTACGAAAAAAAGTCAAAGGAATAAAATCTTATAAATTATAATATTAAAAAGATTTTCGAGCTCTCTAGCTCATCTCTCGAATTTTTGCAATCTTGTCGAATCCTTTTGAGAGAATTGATGTTTCGTCAGAGATCCTTTTAGTAAAGGTAGAGCATAAAGAAAAGGAGAACTCGATTTGTTATCGCAATAATTTTAATTTCTCCACTCATTTTCAGAGAGCTTCATTAAAGTTGACAGTTTTTCCTCTGTTATTTGTCTCTTGTTAGAATGATGTTATATAATCGAATTCAGAGTGGATTGTGAGATTAATTCGAGGATAATAGAAGAAACCGAAAAGTCTCATAAGTTGATTTGACGGGGGGAAAAATGATCTGTTGAAGAGATAGTCTAGCAAAGTCATGTGGGATAAGATGCTGTGAAAGTTGTTAATTTTCTCACTAAAGTGATTTAATAATGCTCAGAGCTCTTACCTCTAACACTTCTGCTGGGAAAAGATGATGATTTTGGAGTTTTGAGAAATTGTGATACTAGAGCTGAGAGATTCCCGGGCTGTTACGTTCAGGAATAGAGTATTTATTGTGATAACGGGAAAAGTTGCCAAGTTACGACGAATATAAAATAGTGCTGAATGATGACTCAATTGAAACACTGTTTTACACTTAGATAGAAAAATTAATCTCTTCTTCCTCAGTTTTTTCTTTGGATTTTATAAAGAAAAATTCAACGTTGATTTTCGGATAGACTCACAAGAGAAAGTGTTGGTTGGAAAATTAGAAATAGTAAAGTGTGAATAACACAGGTGAAACTGAGAAGGACATGCGTTCGGACGTTAAGAAAGAAAGTTTAAAATCAAAGTCCGATTAGGGATTCACTCTATAGTCATCTTCAAATAAAACACCTCTTATATAAGATTTGTTAATAGAATTTTAAATGATATTACTAATGAACATTAATATGGTTAAAAGTCAAGTAAAGAAATTGTAAAGTGATATCGTTTTTAGTTTGGTGATGTGGTTTTTCTTCTAAAACTTAATAAATAAATGGGATCACTCTCCTTAAAAAAGTAAAATTAATGAATTTTTTAAGAATGAATAATTCTCCTAAATAAGATCAACCGTTTAAATTTTCTCAAGTCAAGTTTGAAAGTAAATTTCAAGTAAACTAGATCATGCGCTCATTTATGGGGTTTTATTAACTATTAACTAATATTAATTTAATTTGTAAAAACAGTAATTTTGACCTATTTTTTATGAACTAAATGCTTGTTGTAGGTCTAGCCTTTTATCATTAATATTGATTAAATATGAACGGAATTACTAAGCAATACTGTCTAACTTGAAAAGCGCAATACATGTCTCAATCTGTATCAGAACGTACACGAATTAAAAGCGAGCGTTATGAATCCGGAGTAATCCCTTATGCAAAGATGGGTTACTGGGATGCTGCATATTCGGTAAAACAGACTGACCTACTTGCTTTATTCCGTATCACACCACAACAAGGTGTAGATCCGGTTGAAGCAACAGCAGCCGTAGCTGGTGAATCATCAACTGCTACTTGGACTGTTGTATGGACAGATCTTTTAACAGCATGTGATGTTTATCGTGCTAAAGCTTATCGTGTCGATCCTGTACCTAATACACCGGGACAGTATTTTGGTTATGTTGCGTATGAAGTTGATCTTTTCGAAGAAGGATCACTTGCCAATATGACAGCGTCTATTATTGGTAACGTTTTCGGTTTCAAAGCGGTTAAAGCTCTTCGTCTAGAAGATATGCGTATCCCATTTGCTTACCTAAAAACATTCCAAGGACCTGCAACTGGTGTTGTTGTAGAGCGTGAGCGTATGGATAAATTTGGTCGTCCTTTATTAGGTGCGACAGTTAAGCCTAAATTAGGTCTTTCTGGTAAAAACTATGGTCGTGTAGTTTTCGAGGGTCTTAAAGGTGGTCTTGATTTCCTTAAAGATGATGAGAATATTAACTCACAAGCGTTCATGCGTTGGAGAGAACGTTTCCTTTACTGTCAAGAAGGTATTCAACGTGCCGCAGCAGCTACTGGTGAAGTTAAAGGTAGCTACCTTAATGTTACTGCTGGTACTATGGAAGCCGTTTACGAACGTGCTGAGTATGCTAAAGAGCTTGGTAGTATTGTTATTATGATTGACCTTGTTATGGGTTATACAGCAATTCAATCAATTGCTTATTGGGCTCGTAATAATGATATGATTCTTCACTTACACCGTGCAGGTAACTCTACATATGCTCGTCAAAAGAACCATGGAATTAACTTCCGTGTAATTTGTAAGTGGATGCGTATGGCTGGTGTTGATCATATCCATGCGGGTACAGTTGTTGGTAAATTAGAGGGTGATCCTTTAATGGTTAAAGGTTTCTATCATACATTACTTGATGTTAAGACTGATGTTAACCTTCCACAAGGTTTATTCTTCGCACAAGATTGGGCTTCTCTACGTAAATGTCTGCCAGTAGCTTCTGGTGGTATTCATTGTGGTCAAATGCACCAATTACTTAACTATTTAGGCGATGATGTAGTTCTTCAGTTTGGTGGTGGTACAATCGGACATCCTGATGGTATTCAAGCCGGTGCTACTGCAAACCGAGTAGCTCTAGAGATTATGGTTCTTGCCCGTAACGAAGGTCGTGACTACGTTGCAGAAGGTCCTGAAATCTTACAAGATGCAGCTAAAATGTGTGGTCCTCTACAAACAGCTTTAGATCTTTGGAAAGGTATTAGTTTCAATTATGCATCAACTGATACTGCTGATTTCTCTGAGACAGCAACAGCTAACGTATAATTTTCGATTACGATTACAATTACTAACAACATTAATATATTATATATATAAGGAGTTTTGAATAGTGAGACTTACACAAGGTGCTTTTTCATTTTTACCAGATTTAACTGATGCTCAAATCCAAAAACAAGTTCAGTATTGTATCGCGAAAGGTTGGGCTGTAAATATTGAGTGGACCGATGATCCACATCCCCGTAACACATATTGGGATTTATGGGGTTTACCTTTATTTGATATTAAAGATCCGGCTGCCGTAATGTTCGAACTAGCGGAATGTCGTAAGGCAAATCCTACAGGTTACATTAAAATGC
>Ga0075443_10000637_pt1 | contig 14658 bp, 9 predicted proteins | sample CoawatmetaG00DNA_3_FD_71583 | JGI IMG/M metagenome (GOLD analysis project Ga0075443, IMG submission 71583) | Marine microbial communities from the West Antarctic Peninsula - Coastal water metaG006-DNA | ecosystem: Environmental > Aquatic > Marine > Coastal | place: Atlantic Ocean: West Antarctic... | reverse complement strand
AAGATTCCAGAAGTTGCATTAGCATCTGCCTCAGTTGTATACAATCCAAACTCTATGTCATACTTCAAACAAAATAATAGACCAGTTGAAATTCAATTGTCTCTTACGTTCCAAGAGCTTAAACCTATTACATCTCAACTTGTAGCAGACGGTTACTAATATGTATTTTAATAAATTCAAAAAGATTCCGTACGAAATTAATGGCGATGGCGTAATACGCGACTTGGTTAACCTTGCTACGTATACTACTATAGCGACAAAGTTGCAGGATAATATCGCGTTTTATTCGTATTACACTATTAAAGATGGTGATCGCCCAGATAACGTTGCGTACGAACTATACGGTGATGAATCATTATATTGGATATTCTTCTTAATCAATCCAAAGCTGATAAACATGTATGAGGATTGGCCTAGAGGTTCATCTGATATTTTGGAGTTAGTTAAGGCAAAACATCCTACATATACTGGAATAGTAGATTTCAATAACAGTCTTGTTAGTAAGTTCACTATCGGTGAAGTTGTTATCGGTCAGTTATCTGGAGCACAAGGTATAATTGAGACTAAGAATGTTACGGATGGAAATATTACTATTAAAGTAACGTCTGGCACATTCAAAATAGATGGTGAAGCTGTACGTGGTGTAACGTCTGAAGACGCAGTAGCATGTGATGCTATTGTTGAGAGTGCGTATGGTCCTAAATATTATACAGATGATTCTACTGGTGATAGAGTACCAAGACGTTCTGCTGGAACAACAGCATATACTCGTTATGAGGCGGCATCAGTAAAGAATTTAGAGAGGGGCAAGATTCGTGTAATTAAGAAAGAATTCGTTCCAGAGGTTGTGCGCGAATTTAATAGAGAGATGAGATCTAAGTAATATGGCCAATATTGAAGACATCGCGCCAAAACAAATCAGTGGCTATAAGGTATTGATAACGTCTCTTAATGGGACTACTGTAGACATCTCTCCGTTAGTTATTGAGACATCTATTTTCGAATCAATATATTCTATTAGCATGCATGGACAATTGGTTATTGCTGATAACTCTGCTGTATTCTCAGACCTTCCTATTGTAGGCCAAGAGAAGATTAACATCCAGTTTATCAGAAATGAAGTAGACTTCGATCTTAATTTTGTAGTATCTGGTATAGAAGACTTAGCATCATACAACGATGCTACTGGTGCTTACGTTATTACGTTCACATCTGAATCTAGCCTTGTTAATGCTGTGTCAACATTCTCTAAGTCATTGTCTGGTTTAGGTATTGATATCATAGATAGAATATACAGCGACAACTTTGAAAAGTTAGATGTTAAAGTATCTGGCGGTAATTCAATGAATGTGATCATGCCATTCACAAAGCCATTTGCTGCTATTAATATGATACAGCAAGAGTCGTATGACTCAAACAAGTCACCTTTGTTTATATTCGATACAGTATTTGATGATGCTGTACAATTGACTTCTTTGTACGCTATGCAGAATCAAGAGACATCGCATAAGATATCTAATATAATTAATAACAACGTTGAGATTGATGGTGAATCTTCTCGTGATATGTTGAAGCATGTTGGTGAAGCTTATCACATAGAAATGCCTTCTGCATATAATGTATTTGAACAGATAGATGATGGTACGTTTGCTTCTTCAATTGACACTATCGACATTGCAACTAAGAGCATTAAGCGTGATACATTTAATTACCTTGATCATGATGTAGTTGCTGGTACAGATTATATGCACCGTAATTTTAAAATTAACGATAAGCTTCTCACCAAATATACTACTGCTAACGTTAGTACAAATTATGTTAATACTAAATCATTTGATAGTCTGAATAACCTATATGGCAATGATAGTTATGCTAAAGCAACAGTCGGTTCAAAGCTTAATCGTATTGATACTATTGAAATATACATGCACATGGATTCTGTAGCAGGTGTTGCTGCTGGTAAGATTGTAGAAATAGACTTCATAAGATTTGCTCCAATACTATCAGACAAAGATAGTCCTAAAGATGAAATGACTTCTGGAAAATACTTAGTCTCCTCATTGAGACATCATATAAAGTTAGGTGAATATACTATGGCTCTCAATCTAGTACGTAACAATGTAGGTATTGTATGAGTAATATTGAATTTGGTGTAATTGAAGATAGAAACGATCCAGAGATGATGGGTCGATATCGTGTACGAGTGATTGGCGTACACTCACCTTCTCTTACTGACATTAAGACATCTGCATTACCATGGGCGACAGTATTAATGCCAACTACTGGTGCTTCTGTATCAGGTGTAGGATTTACTTCTGCACTTGTAGAAGGATCATGGGTTGCTGTTGTATTCATGGACGACTTTAAACAAGATCCAATCATCATTGGTTCTCTACAAGGTAAGCCATCTCAGAAGAGATCAACTACTGTAGGATTCTCAGACCCATTAGGTAAGTTCCCTAGATATGTAGATGAACCTGATGTTAATAAACTAGCTCGGGGTACTGATACAGTTACAGTAGCTTCTGATGCTGCTCCTGCATCAGCTTATGCAGCCGTATATCCATTCAATAAAGTAATGGAAACAGAAGCAGGACATATAGTAGAGTTTGATGATACGGAAGGTGCTGAACGCATACGTATTGTACATAAGATTGGAACATCAGTTGAGATGTTTGCTGACGGTGATATAGTATCACGTAGCAAGAAAGATAATTGGGAAATGGTTACTGGTAAGAAAGAGTGTCATATTACAGGGACTCTTAATATTGTTGTAACTGGAAATGCTGTTATTGAATCGCCTCTCACTACAATCAAAGGTGATCTAGCTGTCGAGGGTGCTGTTACAGTTACTAAGACAATTGATGCTACAGACGAAATTACAGGTAAGGGTGTTGCCTTATCTACACATACTCATCCGATAACAGGCGGATCAAGTGCTGGTTCAACTGGCGCTCCTTCATAAAGGTATAAATAGAACATGACTATTTCAAACACATCATTAAGATCACGTACATCAGTATACTCTGATCTTGACTTTAAATTCAGAATGGTTCCAGGATCAGGTGATGTTAACGTCAAGACAGACTTGGCTGCTATTCGTCAATCAGTTTTTAATATCATTATGACATCTAAAGGTGAGCGGCCATTTGCTCCTCAGTTTGGATCTAATGTGAAGGCTTATTTATTTGAGCATTTCGATAGCATTACTGAAGCCGTTATGATGTCAGAAATAAAAAGTGCTCTAAAGAACTATGAACCTCGTGTGTTAGTACTAGGTGTTACTATAGAAGATTTATCATATAGAAATGCGTTAAGCATAAAAATACAACTGCAAGTAAAGTCGCCAGAAGGCCAAGCAGCAGAAATAGAATTTATTGTTGAGAGACTACGATGAGTAATAATAATTTAAAAGTAAGTAACTTAGATTTTGATGATATCAAAAAAGACATTAAAACCTATATGTCTGCTCAAGAGAAGTTTCAGGATTATAACTTCGAGGGCTCTGCATTAGGTACAGTTATCGATGTGTTAGCATATGTAACTCATTACAACGCTCTAGCGGCTAATATGGCATTGAATGAAACATTCATTGATTCTGCTCAGCTAAGAGAGTCTGTTGTATCACATGCTAAGTTGTTAGGATACACACCTCGTTCAGCATACTCTGCTGTTGCATACATTGATGTGCTTATTAATAGTCCAACAGGTATTGATGGTGGTAATGGTACATTGCTTCCGATGACTATGGATAAGGGCACACAATTTTCTACATCTGTTGAAGGTAAGACTTATTACTTTGTAACTGATGAGACATTGTCTATTGAACCTACTGTTGGTGGTGTATACAAATTCTCTAATGTAAAGGTTCTACAGGGACTATTCAGAGATACTGCATACGTATATGACGTTGATACAAGTGAAAAGTTTAGACTTCCATTTGATACTGCTGTTACATCATCTCTTACGGTTACTATTCAGACGTCTGCTTCATCATCAGAGTATTCAAACTACGTACGATCAACAGACGTTTCAGAGATCAACTCGTTAAGTGAAATATATTTCCTATCAGAAGGCCGAGATGGATACTACCACATTGAATTCGGTGATGGTGTACTTGGTAAGAAGTTAGTTAATGGTAATATCATTAAGTTGAATTACATTACTAACGACACTACTGCTGCAAACGGAGCTAATGTATTCTCTTTGAATGATACTATCCAAGGCAATTCAGATGTGACTATCACATTGATTCAGAAGGCACTTGGTGGATCAGAGAAAGAAGATATAGATTCAATCCGATTCAATGCTCCTCTTGGTTTTGTATCTCAGAACAGAGCAGTAACACCAGATGACTATAAGTCTATCATTGTAAATTCATATGCCAACATTGATGCTATATCAGTGTGGGGTGGTGAAGATAATGATCCACCAGATTACGGTAAAGTGTATATCTCTATCAAACCAAAGGATGCTGAAACAGTATCTGCTGCAGATAAGATTACAATTATATCAAAGTACTTGAAGCCAAAGAACGTTGTATCTATTACACCTACGTTGGTTGATCCTACTTACACTTACGTTTATCTTGAGACGTATTTTAAGTATAACCCTAACCAATCAGACTTGTCGTTAGACTCGCTTGAGAATTTAGTACGTGCTAAGATAGAGAAGTACAATACAGACGAACTAAAGAGATTTGATGGTGTGTTCAGACATTCTAAACTACTTAAAAGTATTGATTCATCTTCAGTTGCTATATTGAACTCCACCTGTAGAGTATTCATGAAGAAGAGATTTACACCTGTAATTAATACTGAAGCAAAGTATACAGTTACATTCTCTTCTCCTATATTTAAGTCTACTTCTGCAGACCCTGTATTAAAATCTACAGTGTTCACTTATAAGAGCAAGCAGTGTGTATTCTCAGATGTATTGGAAGATGGTGTACGTTATATTAATATCGTACTGGCTTCTGACTCTACTGCTATTATTGCTAATAAAGTAGGTAACATTGATGAGACTACAGGTAAGGTTGTATTAGATGCGTTCAATCCAACAGCATTTATTGGTACATATATTGAACTTACAGTAGAACCTAACTCAAATGATTTGGCACCAAAGCGGAATGAGCTGTTAACTATTCTATATAATGAATCGATTATTAAAGGCGAAGTAGATACTATGTCCACGGGCGGAACAAGCGCTGGCGTAAATTACACAACCACACCGAGATAGTAATATGGCTCATGTTAGCGATACATTAGGTTTAAAGACAATAATATCCGGTATCATACCGGATCACATTGCAGCAGAGAATCCAGATTTAGTGGATTTTATGAAGGCATATATTGACTTTTTAGAACTTGAAAATAAGGCAGGCTTCTATCAGAATACGATTGAGCTTCAACGTGACATAGATCATGTTGAGCCAGAATTCTTACCACTGATTCATAAAGAGATTGCTACTGCTGTACCTGGTAAGTTTGCTGCTGATCCTAAGATTCTATATAAGGATTTAGCTAATCAGTATAGAAGTTCTGGTACACCACAATCAATTGATAACTTCTTTAACATATTGTACTCTGATAATGTTGAACTTTACTTTCCTCAGGATGATATATTAAAGCCTTCTGATGGTAAGTGGAACGACTTGAGCGCAGATACAATTGCTAATCCAGATAATTATGCTGCTCTATATACTTACACACTATCTTCTGCTGGTGCAACAATCAGTGGAAATGATGATGGCGGCGAGAAGCTTAAATTTGATAATGTATTAGTATTTGTTAACAACGTGCATAGAACAGATTATACACCTGTTACTGTTGTTAACTCTACGACTAACACTCTTGATTATTCATTAATATTTACATCTGATTTATCAATAGGTGATGTAGTAACAATCAGATGTAGTGGTTCATACTCTACAGATGATGGTTTCTTATCATACAAGAAGTTCATTCAAGACTCATACTTCTATCAGAAATTCTCTTATGTATTGAGAACTGGACAGAATGCTGATAAGTGGAAGAACGCTTTCAACAGATTGATACATCCTGCAGGCTTTAAGTTCTTTGGTGAGATCTTATTATACATAGAAGCGTTAAGCCAATCTACTCCAAAGAATCAACATGGATATCAGTCTGGTGGTTTACCTATTCCAATCATCATACCTGTTGTAGGTATGACACCAACGTTCGTTAAGACTAGAAATTCTATTCTTGCATCGTATTATACTAAAGAGTTTAAACCTCAAGTACACTCAAATAATCTTGGGCCAGAAGAATGGTTCGAGAATATTAAATTCAGTCTTACATCAGGCGTTGGCGAATTCGCTAATTATACTTTCGAAGACGTTATAAATAAGACCATAGACGTGAACATGGATTCCGTCATTGAAATTTCAAACTAGGAGCATCGATAAATGACTGCCATTATCACCAACCAATTTAGATTAAACGCGACTAAAGAGTTCGCAAACGATCTTTTGAATACCTCAAAATATTATCTCTTTATCGGTCGATCTGAAGCTTGGACTGATGATACTGTGCCTGATACCCCATTAGACTCTGAGTTTTATACTAAGACTGATGCATGGCAACGTATGACCGCTATGAAGAAGGTTCTATCAACTGACATCAGATATGCCACTCCACGTCATCAGTGGATATCTAAGCCTTATTCAGAATACGATTCAAAAGATCATCTTTTAGAATCTAAAGAATATTATGTGATTACAGACAACAATAACGTGTATATGTGTCTAAAGGCTGGTCCAGCTAACTCTACTAAGAACCCAGATTTAACAGGTGTTCAGGTTTCTGGCATAATTGATTATACATCAGTAGACGGATACATCTGGAAGTATATGTTCTCTTTATCTACAGATGCTACTACTAAGTTCCTTACATCTGCATTCATTCCTGTTGATTACATCACAGCTGATCCAGGTGTTGCAGCTGATACGGCTTTGAGAAACCAATGGGACGTTCAAGAAAATGCTATCGCTGGTGCATTCTATAACATTAAATTATCTAATGCAGGTACAGGATATACTTCTGCTCCGACAATTACAGTTATAGGTGATGGATCTGGTGCAACTGCTACAGCTACTGTTGCTGCTGGTATTATCACTGGTATTAATGTTGTTAATGCAGGTACAGGATATAATCAAGCTAATGTTGTAATTACTGGCGGCGGTGGTTCTGGTGCAGTAGCATACGCAGTCCTTCCTCCTACTGGTGGTTTTGGTTCTGATCCACGTCAAGATCTAAAGGCTCATTATGTTACTATTAACGTTAAGTTAGTGTATGCAGATGGTGCTGGTGACTTTATCGTAGGTAATGATTTCCGTCAAATTGGTTTAGTACGTAATCCTACTAACTTCGGAACAACTGTTGTAGCAACTGCTGATACTTTATCGGCTACAAAATCTTTAGTAATTGCTCTTGGTGGAACGTTCACTAATGATACAACTATTGAGGGAACTGTAACTGGTGCTAAAGCCGTTGTAGATTCATACGACTCTGTTAACGGTATTATCAGATATCATCAAACTGCTGCTACTGGATTTACAGGGTTTAGTGTATCTGACTATATAAGACTAAGTGGAGCTAGTGGTGTGGGTCAAGATGTTACATCATTAACTAACCCAGAAGTAGAACCATATTCAGGTGAAGTAATCTTCCTAGAGAATCGTACTCCTATCAACAGAGCTGGCGATCAGATCGAAACAATCAAATTAGTCCTAGAATTTTAAGGTAGTTAGACATGACAATTAAGTTTAATGTAGAACCATATTACGATGACTTCGAGACTGCTACCCCAGCAGTCGACGGGTTAACGCCTAAAGAGAAATATAATAAAATTCTCTTTAGACCCGGTCACGCTGTCCAGGCACGTGAATTAACTCAACTACAATCTATTTTGCAGAACCAGGTTACTCAGGTTTCTAGTAATTTATTCAAAGAAGGTAGTATGGTCATTCCTGGTCATTCTACAGTAGAACCTTCTATTGACTACGTTAAGCTTGATACTATTAATGCTACAGATATGACTCAGCTAAAAGGTTTAACCTTTACTGATGGTCATGCATCTGAGCCATTAACAGCTCGAGTAGTTCATGCCGAAGCTGCATCAGGACTTGAACTGGTTACTTTATACTTAAAGTATACTAATACTGGCCTAGCTGGTAAGACTGTATTTACATCTACCGATTCAATCACTTCAGGATCATTCACTGGTGCTGTTGCTGATACTGCTCCAACAGGATTTGGATCCATCGCTTCTATAGAAGATGGTATTTACTTCATCAAAGGCCACATGGTTGTTGTTAAGTCTGACACTCTTGTGCTTGATAAGTATACTGCATCTCCTACATATGACGTTGGTTTAGAAATCTCTGAAGCTATTCAGACTTCTGCTGGCGACTCGTCATTAAATGATAATGCAAATGGTACTCCAAACTATGCAGCACCTGGTGCTCATCGTTATCAGATATCTACTAAGTTAGTGAAGCAAGCTGTTGGTGTAACTTCTACAGATAACTTCTTACTACTTCTTAGAATTAAAGCTGGTACTGTATCAAAGCATGTACGTGCTACTGAGTACGCTGTAATTGAAGAGACGTTAGCTCGTCGTACATTCGATGAATCTGGCAACTACTCTGTTCGTCCTTTCCTAATGGATATCAATGAACATACTACTGTTAATGCAGTTGGTGGTGACTCATCTAAGATATCGCTTGGTATGGAACCTTCAAAGGCATACGTTAGTGGATATGAAATAGAGACTTTATCAACAAACCAACTAGCTACAAACAAGGCAAGAGAATCAACATTATTTGAAGCTGCTTCTGTTCCTGCACAAGTGGGTAACTATGTTGTAGTTAATACTGTTACAGGTCTTCCTTACATTGATAACTTCAGTAGAATCAATCTAGTTAATGCTAGCTCTGCTACTATCGGTTTTGCTAGAGCAAGATCAGTAGTGTTTAATGGATCTGGTGCATATAACATCTACTTGTTTGATATCGAAATGAATGCTGGTAAAGTATTCGATAATGTACGTACAATGTATACTGCTGGAACTCTTCCGTTTAATGCTACAGTTGTATTAGACTCTGGTAAAGCAATCATCAAAGATCCAAGTAGAAATACATTAGTATTTGATACTCCTTTCGATCGTGTAAAGACATGCGACTCAAGTGCAGACAACGATCCTGATGATTTCAACTATGTGTATTATTGTAACCGTATGATCGGTACAGACACAGTTGCTTCTGGTGATGCTGTATTCACTACAGTAGGTACAGCTGAGCAATTCGAGCCTTGGGATACAGAAAACTGGATTCTATCTGCTGCAGACGGGACCATTATTACAATGACTTCTGTTACAATTGCAAGTGGATCTCAATCAGTTACAATCTCTGGTCTAGGTTCATACGATGCTACTAACGTAACGTTGATTGCTGGTGTTAAGCGTTCATTGAATCATAAAGTTAAATCACTTACTACTGGTGGTGGTCCGAACGTTAATCAGTTCAGTGTATCGACTCCTTTAGCTGATATGCAATTAGATAGAGCAGATGGTTATCGCTTACTGAATGTTTATATGTCAGGCAGTATGGGTGTTGGCGCTACAACTTCTGATGAAGATGTTGCTGAATACTACGACTTCGATAATGGTCAGCGTGATAACTTCTACGCTCTTTCTCGTATCAAATTGAAGCCTAATACAGCATTCGTTCCTACTGGTCAGCTTCTTATTAAGTATGAGTTCTTTACACATACTGGTTCAGGTGACTTCTTTACGGTTGACTCTTATGCTAACTTAGTGGATTATAGCGGTAACGCAGTTAGATACGAAGACATCCCTAACTACACATCTAAATCATTAGGCAAGACATTAGAGCTTAGATCTTCTATTGACTTCCGTCCACGTGAATCAAATGCTGGTGAAAACTTCACTGGAACTGGTGCTCACCTTACCGTGTGTCCAGAACCACAGACTACTTTCACTACTGACATCCAGTATTACCTAAACCGTATCGATAAAGTGTTTATTGATAAGAAAGGTGTGTTTGGTGTTGTAGAAGGTGTATCTGCATTAGAACCTGTACTACCAGAAGATCCTAAGGATGCAATGGTACTTTACAACGTATACATGAAAGCATATACAGAAGGTCCTACTGAAGTGTTCCCAACAATGATCGATAACAAGCGTTATACAATGCGTGATATTGGTCGTATCGATAAGCGAGTTAATAATCTTGAGTACTACACATCTCTATCTCTATTAGAGAAAGATGCTGAAGGCCGTCAGATCATCGATTCAAGTACTGGCGTTCAACGTGTTAAGTCTGGATTCATTGTAGATAGTTTCACTACTCACTCAGTTGGTGATGTATCTAACCCTGAATATAGATCTGCTATCGATCGTACTAAGCATGAACTTAGACCTCAATTTGCAACTGATAACGTTAAGTTAAAATATATCAGTACTGGTTCTTCTATCCAGAAGACAGGTGATTTGATTACATTACCTTATACTGAAGTAGCTCTTGCAGATCAAGATCAAGCTTCTGGTTGGATTAATGTTAACCCATTCGATGTATTCTCTTGGGTAGGTAAGATTCAATTATCACCATCATCTGACGAGTGGAGAGATACTACTCAGCGACCTAATTTGGTTATTGACCAAGAAGGCGTATATGATGCAATGATGGGTATCATTGATGAGACTAATTCTCTAGGTACTGTATGGGATGAATGGAGCGACACTTGGGTTGGTAAAACAACTTCTTCAAGTAACTCAACATCTGCTTCAGGACGTAAGCGTACTGTAACTACTACTAAAATGAAAGAGACTGGCCAGAGCAGAAACGGCATTGAAACTTTTGTTGTACCTGATACAATTACTACTGATATTGGTGATCGTGTTGTTGAAGTTAACTTCGCTCCTTTCATTAGATCAAGAATCATTAACTTCAAGGGTACTCGTCTAAAAGCTAATACTCAAGTATATGCATTCTTTGACGGCATAGATGTATCTGCATTTGTTAGAGAAGAAGCTACATACACATTATCATCTGATAACGATAACCCAGTATTAACAGGTAAGAATGAACACGTTGCTCACCCTGTTGGCGCTACTATCTTAACTACAGATGACAATGGTGAAGTGATTGGATCATTCTTTATTCCTAACAACCTTGTTAAGTCTTTCAAGACTGGATCACGTTTATTTAAGCTAACAGATTCTGCAACTAACGCAGTATCAACTACATCTTCTGAAGAGAACTATGTAGCTAAAGGCCTTATTGAAACAAAAGAAAACGTTACAATTTCTACACGTGTACCTCTTATAGAGCGTCGTGAAGTTCCTGATGGAAGAGTTATTCCTAAGGCATACTCAGAAGTAACAAATGTGTATTGGGTAGATCCATTGGCTCAGTCATTCATGATTGATACAGACGGTGGTGCATTCATAACATCTATCGAGTTATTCTTCCATACTAAAGATGCTACTGAATCAGTTACTGTACAGATTCGTGAGATGAAGAATGGTATTCCTACTCAAACAATATTGCCTTTTGCAGAGAAGACATTAAATCCTAGCAGTGTTAATGTAAGAGATTTAAATACTCTTAACCCAAGCCCTAACGTAGACGCAACACAGTTTACATTTGACTCTCCTGTTTATTTACAAGAGAATCAAGAGTATTGTTTCGTTATCATGGCTAACTCTACTAAGTATAATGTATGGTTTGCAGGAACGGGTGAGAACGATTACATTTCTGGTCAGAGAATATCTAAGCAGCCATACGCTGGTGTAATGTTTAAGTCTCAGAATGCTTCTACTTGGACTCCTGATCAAAACAAGGATATCAAGTTTAAGATTAATCGTGCAGAGTTTGATATTTCTTCTGCTGGTAACGTAATACTTAATAACGGAACAGTTGCTGCTCGTAAGTTGATTAAACATGCGATTACTTCTACATCCGGTTCTAAGGTAATTACTGTTGAACATCCTAACCATCACTTCTTTAATACTACTAACTCGATTGCTTCGAAAGTAACTATTACTGGTGCTGTTAACTTCAACGGTTTGACTACAATCAACGGTACACATACAGTATATGATGTAGAGATGGACAAGTATAAGATCAATCTTACTGGTAGCTCAAATGCTTCTGGTACTGGTATTGGTGGCGGATCAGGTATTGTTGCTACTCAGAACCAAATGATAAATACGTTTATGCCATTTGTTCAGAGCTTAAACTTTGCAGGTACAAATGCAACTTGGGGTGTTAAACTTTCAAGTGGTATGAGTCTTGGTGCAAGTGCTCCAACACCATATGTAATTGATACTGCTTATGCTCCGATCATTGTTAATCAGAACTTCTCTGTTAATGTACCTAAAGTTATAGCATCTGCTGATAACGATGCAGGTGCATCAATTGTAATAAAGGGAACTTTATCTTCTACTAAGTCTAACCTTTCACCGGTAATCGACTTAGAAAGATGTTCACTTATCACAATTGCTAACAGAATAGATAATCCTGAGATATATGCTGGTACTGATACTACTAAGAATAACGTTGAGAGCTTTGTTGCAGAAACAGTTGCAACAGGTGGATCATCTAAGTCTAAGTATGTTACTAAGTCAGTTACATTAGGTAGCGCTTCAGATGGACTTCATGTATTCGTTGATACTAATAGACCTTCTCAGACTCATATCGATGTATACTACAAGGTATCGGATTCTGAAGATAGTCTAAGTGCTGCTACATGGGTTCTTGCAGCTCCTGTTGAGAACATTCCATATACTGACTCTGGTTTATTCAATGAGACAGAATATGTTATAGATCCAGCTGGAACATTCTCGGCATTCAAGATGAAGATTGTATTAAGATCTTCTAATAGTTCTAGAATTCCGAAGTGTAAGGATCTACGTATTGTTGCGATTCTTCCATAATGGGAGATCGCACTTTAGTACCAGTTGAAGGAAACTCTGCATTATTCAGAGATCCCTCTTCTGGTGCCATTATAAATACTAATGAATCCGCAGCCAAAGCCTCCCTTAATGCAAGAGAAAGAGTTAAGGCACAAGCGCAAGATATTAAAGATCTTAAATCTGATATGAATGAGATTAAAGATTTACTCATAACCTTACTAAAAGAGAGACCACAATAATGGCATACGTTAAGGTAACCAAGAGCGATACATTTGAATCATGGAGACAGAAGACCAATGAAATTGGTGCCAATCTTGGTGACTATCCATTATTGTATAAAAACGCTACCGTAGACTTCACAGGAATATCTGGACAACCTCCATCAGGTTATGCCGGAGCAACGGTTGCAGTATTTTCTATCACTGCAACAGCTGGTGTATATTCAGTTGCATCTATCACTACTGCAGGATTAGGTTATAGTGTAGGTGATGTAATAACTGTATATGGATCAGATCTAGGTGGACTAAAGACTACCAATGATCTTACACTTACTGTTGCTACAGGCAATGGATCAACAGGTATCGGTTCAGTAACAGTAAGCGGTACTGCTGCTTCTAACTTACAAGCTGAATCAAACTTGTTAAGAGATGAAGTTGGCTCTGCTACATTAGATCTAACTACTACAGCTTCAGATATTAAAGCTGCTGTAAATGAATTAGACTTAAAGCAAGGTTCTGCTACACTAACAACAACTGCTTCTGATCTTTCTGGTGCAGTAAATGAATTAGACTTAAAGCAAGGAACAGTGGCATTAACAACAAGTGCTTCTGATATCTCTGCTGCTATTAACGAACTTGATAGCAAGCAAGGATCTACTGCATTATCAACTTCTGCATCTAACTTATCTGGTGCGATCAACGAACTTGACTCAAAGCAGGGTTCTGCTACACTAACTACTACATCATCTAACGTCTCTGGAGCTATTAATGAGCTAGACGGAAGACAAGGTAATGTAACACTAACAACAACAGCTTCTGATCTATCAGCAGCCGTAAATGAATTAGACTTAAAGCAAGGTTCTGTAGCATTAAGTACTTCTGCATCTAACTTATCTGGTGCTATTAATGAGCTTGATACTAAACAAGGTGCAGCTTCATTAACTACATCCGCTACTACTATATCAGGTGCTATAAATGAGTTGGATAGTAAGCAGGGTTCTGCTACACTAACTACTACAGCATCTAATGTTTCAGGTGCTATAAATGAGTTGGATAGTAAGCAGGGTTCAGTAGCATTAAGCACTACTGCTTCAGATCTATCCGGTGCTGTTAACGAGTTAGATACAAAGCAGGGTTCTGCTACACTAACTACTACAGCATCTAACGTTTCATCAGCCATTAACGAACTTGACTCAAAGCAAGGTTCTGCTACATTAAGCACTACCTCATCTAATGTTTCAGGTGCCATAAATGAGCTAGATACAAAGCAGGGTTCTGCTACACTAACAACAACTGCTGCCAACTTATCATCTGCTATTAACGAACTTGATGCAGAGATTGGTGTAATTACACCTGGAGCAATGAACGTAACTGCTACTAACATTTCTGGTGCATTGAATGAAATTAGTACTAATGTTAAGGATGCTCAAGTTGAAATTGGTGGCAACATGCTCACTGATTATGACGGTAATACTACAGG
>Ga0075443_10000635_pt1 | contig 14690 bp, 8 predicted proteins | sample CoawatmetaG00DNA_3_FD_71583 | JGI IMG/M metagenome (GOLD analysis project Ga0075443, IMG submission 71583) | Marine microbial communities from the West Antarctic Peninsula - Coastal water metaG006-DNA | ecosystem: Environmental > Aquatic > Marine > Coastal | place: Atlantic Ocean: West Antarctic... | reverse complement strand
CATAGGGCAAGCAGTCCCACGCCGGAAAAACGATCACAGGCATATCCGGCGCAAAAAATGCCAACGCCGACTGCATTGCGGCAAGCCGCTTATCGTCGCGCGCGACATGCATCACTGGGCCAGACTTTTCGACCTCAGCGAGGATCAGTTTGGCGTCGAACCCTTCGGGGGCGCCAGCGATAGTAATGTGTTTTGGGGTTGTCATGAAACCTGACCTACTGTGCGCCGCCGCCGTGTCAATGGGTCAGAGCCAGCGGACAACGGCCAAATTCTGGAACATGCCATAAAGAGCAGTCACAAAGATCGCAATCATCCCAATAATTTGTGTCCAAAGCCGCTGCCGCAGCAAAATGCGATACAAATCTTCACCTTTCGGATCAGTTGCCGCGATCAATCGGCCGGTCGATAATGTCATCGACCCAATAAGCGACAAAGGGAAAATCAGCAGAAAAACCGCCTGCGCAAGCTCGACGTCGTATCCAAACCCAATGGCCGCCAACGACGTAAGTAGGAAACACATGATCCCCAACAACCAAAGTCCCGCCATCGCCGCGACATTCAATTGGCGATTAATGCTGATACGAATCAAGTCCGCCAGATCTTCAGCCGCTTGCCCGCCGTTATTGCGTGCGCGGTAAATCATATCGGAAGGAACGCCCATCACCCAATTGCTGACCGTGGACCATAGAATCGCGACTAGAACCCAATACCAAAGGCTTGAGAACGATCGCAAATCGATCACGTGTAGGATTGCGTTGCTCCAGTCCAATGGGGGCAGCCTATTATTGTTGAACCGATTTTTTCGGACACTAGCAGCTACCACTGCAGGTTGCCCAGACTTGTTAAGCGTCAAAATCCATGCGACCAAACGTGTGTGACCAGAAAGGCCCGCTCTGATGAAACCTACCGTTGCCCCATTTCCCGCCGCACGTCTGCGCCGGATGCGCCATAGCCCGGCTTTGCGCGCGCTATCGCGTCAAAACGTGCTGACCCCGTCTGATTTCATCTGGCCGATTTTTGTTATGGAAGGCACGGACACCGAAGAACCGATAGCATCCATGCCCGGCGTCACCCGCAAAACAGTTGACCGCGCCGTTATTGCAGCCCGCGAGGCACACGCCCTTGGCATTCCCGCAATCTGTATTTTCCCGTATACTGGCATGGAACAACGGACCGACGATTGCGCTCTGGCATGGTCCGCTGAAAACATCAGCAACCGCGCGATCCGTGCGATCAAAGATGCGGTTCCAGATATCGCGATCATGACCGACATCGCGCTTGATCCCTATAATATCAACGGCCACGACGGCTTTGTCGAAAATGGGCAGATTGTGAATGACCGTACCGTTGAAGCCCTCGTGAAAATGGCGATTGCACAGGCGCAGGCTGGCGCGGACATTTTGGGACCGTCTGACATGATGGACGGGCGCATCGGTGCTATCCGATCTGCGCTCGAATCCGAAGGCTTTCAGAACGTCGCTATCCTGTCCTACTCGGCCAAATACGCCAGCAACTTTTACGGCCCGTTCCGTGATGCGGTTGGCGCGTCATCGGCCCTGACTGGTGATAAAAACACCTATCAAATGGACCCCGCCAACAGCGACGAGGCGTTACGACTGGTCGCGCGTGACCTGATGGAAGGCGCTGACATGGTCATGGTGAAACCCGGCATGCCGTATCTCGATATCTGCAGGCAGGTCAAAGACACCTTTGGCGTTCCGACCTATGCCTACCAAGTGTCCGGCGAATACGCGATGTTGCAGGCCGCCGCCGCAAACGGCTGGCTGAATGGCGATCAGGTGATGATGGAAAGCCTAATGTGCTTTAAACGCGCTGGCTGCGACGGCATTTTAACCTATTTTGCGCCCGCTGCGGCGAAACTTCTGAACGGTTAATCACTGTCCATTTTGGGGCAACCCATCAGCAATGTCGTAATAGTCGCCCTTGTCATCGGTAAATATGTGCAGTGCAAGCTTGGCACCCGTCGGGCCAACAAACGCACCCATCGCAATGGCTGTCCAATCTTGAAACAGCGCATCAAAGAATAAAAAACTACCACAGGTTTTGCAAAACCCGCGCCGGACTTTTTCACTTGCCTGATACCATGTCACGTTCTCCGCGCCGTGAGTGGTCATCGCGGTTTTTGGCACATCAACCGACGCCCAATAATGACCCGATTGCTTGCGGCACATGTTGCAATGACAGGCGTTCGGGGACGTCAGCGTTGCATCAACATCAATCGATACGGCCCCACATAAACATGATGCTTTATGCATAATCTGCGCTCCTTGGGTCATTTCTTGCTCAAACAACTATCTAGCAGGTGACAGATTCGCGCAAATTGCATAGTATGGTCTCAAATGGAGCGGCAACAGCTTCACGCGACAAGGCATAAAGGCAGTATGATGACCCATATCTCACGACGGACCGCCCTTATCGGGGTTGCCGCTGGCATGACGCTGGCGGCCTGCGGTAACGGTATTGGCAGCAACGGTGCTGCGACAATTGATGCGCGCACAGCTAGCACATTGAATTTCATGTACGACGAATTTCCCGGCACCCGAGAGCTGGCAAACAAATCAGCAGGTATGCTCGTCATGCCAGTGGTGACCGAAGTCGGCCTCGGCCTCGGCGGCGCGTTTGGGCGCGGCGCACTGCAAGTTGGCGGCAGCACGGTGGACTACTATTCCACCACGTCAGGCTCCGCAGGTTTGCAGATCGGCGCGCAGCAATACAGCCACGTGTTGTTCTTTATGACGCAAGACGCATTGCAAAACTTTCGCAGCGGCCAAGGATGGGCAGCTGGCGCTGATATTACCTACGCAATCAACGACACCGGTGAAATGCTGCAGGCCGAAACAACAACGTCGCTCGCTCCGGTGATTGCAGTTGTATTCGCCCAAGCAGGCCTGCGCATCGGTGCAACGCTTGAGGGCACAAAATACTCGCGTATCATCCCATAAAGTATTGAAATCGCTGCGGGTTTACGCCCGCAGCTTTTCGCCTTTCGGATCAAACGGTGGCTCGGACAGCACAACACCGCGGTGCGGCTTGCCCAAGATCATTACATCGACCTGCGCACCCGCTTCGACACCTTTTAGGTACCCAAGTGCGAGCGACATCTCCACGCTATAGCCATATGTGCCAGACGTGACGCGCCCAACGGGTGTACCATCAGGCAAGAAAATTGGCTCGCCTCCCGTGGCATCAGCACCGTGCACATCTTGGACATGGATCAATGACAATACTTCACGTGGTGCATTATCTTTGACCGCCAAGTAACCGGATTTATTCAAAAATTCTTTATCCAGATTTATCAATCTGTCAAGGGCTACCTCTTGCGGCCAATACTCAGGTGAATACTCGCGGCTCCATGACCCATAGCCCTTTTCAACGCGCAATGACATCAGCGCACGGCTGCCAACAGGTCCAGCCCCAAGCGGTTTTCCGGCCTCCAGCAATGCCTCATACAGGCGCAATTGATCGGCCTCAGCACAGTGCAATTCCCAGCCCAGATCACCGGTAAACGACACCCGCAGCGCGATCACAGGCACACCCGCAATTTCAATCTGTTGCGATCGCATGAATGGAAACGCTTCAGTCGACAAATCGGCATTGGTCAACCGCGATAGCAATTCTCGTGACTTTGGCCCCGCAACATTGAATCCGCACATCGCGTCGGTCCGGCTTTCAAAAGTTGTCCCCTCAGGCAAAGGAACCATGTTCCAGAACCGCGAATGATACCGCTCTGACATGCCGCCCCCGATGAACATAAATTCATCATCAGCCAGTTTTGTGACGGTAAAATCACCAGCAATCCCGCCGCGCACTCCGATCAATGGTGTCAAACAAGACCGTCCGATGATGTTTGGCATGTTGTTGGCAAACACGGCATTCAACCAATCAACAGCACCTGCGCCGCGCACAAAATACTTCGCGAAATTCGAAATATCGATGATCCCAGCCGCATCGCGCAGCATCCGCGCCTCAACTCCAACCGGTTCAAACCAATTTTGACGGGTAAACCCGTTGGTGTCCTTGGTCCCGACTTCGTCTGCAAACCAAAGCGGATGTTCCCAGCCATAGTTCAGGCCCATCACCGCCCCCATGGATTTTTGCAAATCATGCACCGGACGGACCCGCACAGGACGACCGGCACTGCGTTCTTCATTCGGAAAATGAATCGCAAAACGGTTGGCATATTGATCGCCAACGCGGGCTTTGGTAAACCCAGCATCGGCCCATTTGCCAAAGCGGGCAACGTCCCACGCGAACATATCATACAGGCTTTCGCCCTCGACCATCCACTGCGCGGCCATCAATCCCATACCACCAGATTGGCTAAAGCCCGGAATAATTCCGTTACAACAGAAGTAGTTACGCAAATCAGGATGCGGGCCATACAGCACATTACTGTCAGGCGACCAAATCATCGGGCCATTGATCACCCGCTTGATCCCCGCCTCACCCACAACAGGCACACGGTCAATCGCGCGCAACATGTTGTCCTCAATACGTTCCAGATCGTCGGCAAACAGCTCGTGGCCAAACCCTTGCGGGGTGCCATCCTCTGCCCAAAACCGGACGTCTTTTTCATAGGCCCCAACCAGCAACCCTTGCCCCTCTTGGCGCAAATAATATTCGCCATCACGGTCTGCAACCGACGGTAAACGGCGGTCCATCGCGGCGATCTGTGGGATGGTCTCGGTCACAAAATACTGATGCTCGGTCGGCAAAAGCGGAAGCTGAATACCCGCCAGCGCAGCGACCTCCCTGCCCCAAAGCCCTGCGGCATTGACCACCCATTGCGCATGAATGTCGCCCTTGGGCGTGCGGACAATCCAACTGCCATCGGCTTGCTGTTCTGTCGCCGTCACCGGACAAAACCGCTCAATTTCAGCACCCATTTTGCGCGCACCGGCAGCATAGGCATTGGTCACACCGCTGGGGTCAACATTACCGCCATCAGGCTCAAACATTATGCAGCGGATGCCATCATAATCAACCAGCGGATGCAGGCGCTCCGCCTCATCGCGGTTAACCTCATGGAAATTCATCCCGTAAAACTTGGCCTTGGCAGCCTGCAATCGCAGTTGATGTTCGCGGGCCTCGGTTTGCGCCAAATAAAGCGACCCTGGCTGAAACACACCACACGACTGACCGGTTTCGGCCTCCAGTTCATTATACAAATTCATCGTATAGTGCTGAATGCGGCTGATGTTTGTGCTGTCATGCAGCCCGTGAATGTTGGCGGCCGCATGCCAAGTTGACCCAGACGTCAGTTCGTCACGCTCAAGTAAAATGCTATCCGTCCAGCCCATTTTGGCGAGGTGATACAAGATAGAGCAGCCGATTACGCCGCCTCCGATGACAACGGCTTGGGCATGGGTGCGCATGGGATCATTCCTTTGGCGACAACAATTGGGTCTAATCTGTCCGAGGATTCGAAAACAAGTTTGCCTCACTGCGACAAAACCGTGTCTCACAGCAACATTCAACGTTTGCGACACATTTTGTCGGTGATGCCTTGGCCCGCTTGCATTGCTCTGCCAAGCTGACGGCAACAAACCGCAGGAGCACGTCATGAAAACCACAACACGCGTAGCAGTCATCGGTGGAGGCGTCGTCGGCGCATCCGTTCTCTACCACCTGACAAAACTTGGCTGGTCCGACGTGATGCTGTTGGAAAGGTCCGAGCTGACATCAGGGTCAACGTGGCACGCGGCGGGTGGGTTTCATACGCTCAATGGCGACACGAACATGGCGGCGCTTCAAGGTTATACGATCAAACTCTATAAAGAGCTCGAGGAAATCACAGGCATGTCATGCGGGTTGCACCACGTCGGCGGTATCACCCTTGCGGACAACCAAGATCGGTTTGACATGCTCGTCGCGGAGCGGGCAAAGCACCGGTATATGGGGCTTGAGACCGAAATCGTCGGCCCCGAAGAAATCGCAAGAATTGCGCCTATTACCAACATCGACGGGGTCATCGGCGCGCTTTATGATCCGCTTGATGGGCACCTTGATCCGTCTGGCACGACACATGCCTATGCCAAGGCGGCGCGTATGGGCGGCGCCACTATCGAGACGCATTGTATGGTGTCCGAGACCAATCAGCGGCCCGACGGCACATGGGATGTGGTCACCAACAAGGGCACGATCCACGCCGAACACATCGTTAACGCAGGCGGGCTGTGGGCGCGCGAGGTCGGACAAATGGCGGGCGTCTACCTGCCCCTGCATCCGATGGAACACCAATATCTGGTGACCGAGGAAACGCCTGAAATCTATCAACGCGACACGGAACATCCGCATGTCATGGACCCTGCAGGCGAAAGCTATTTACGCCAAGAAGGCCGCGGCTTGTGCATCGGGTTCTACGAACAGCCCTGCAAACCTTGGGCCGTGGACGGAACACCGTGGGACTTTGGCCATGAACTTTTGCCTGACAACCTTGATAAGGTTGAAGATTCCATTGCCTTTGCCTTTAACCGCTTTCCCGTTCTGGAACGCGCAGGCATCAAATCAGTCATCCACGGGCCCTTCACATTTGCGCCCGACGGCAACCCGCTTGTCGGGCCTGTTCCCGGCTTACGCAACTACTGGTCGGCCTGCGGCGTCATGGCTGGGTTCAGCCAAGGCGGCGGCGTTGGGCTCATGCTGGCGCAATGGATGATCGAGGGTGAATGCGAACGCGATGTGACCGCGATGGACGTGGCGCGCTTTGGTAAATGGATCACCCCCGGCTACACGCGGCCCAAGGTCGTTGAAAACTACCAACGGCGTTTTTCTGTCAGCTATCCAAACGAAGAACTGCCCGCCGCCCGTCCACACCGGACCACCCCGATGTACGATATCTTTAGCGATCTGGGCGCGGTTTGGGGGCAGCAGTTCGGACTTGAGGTCGTAAATTACTTTGCCCAAGAAGATGAGCCAACTTTCGAGACACCCACGTTCCGGCGGTCCAACGCATTTGACGCCACAGCGCGTGAAGTCCACGCGGTGCGTGACGCTGTCGGCATCAACGAGGTCCAAAACTTTGGTAAATTCGCCGTCACTGGGCACGGCGCGCGCGCTTGGCTCGACTATATCATGGCAGGGCGGATTCCGCAGGTCGGGCGCATGTCGCTGACACCAATGTTGTCCCCAAAGGGCCGCCTGCTGGGCGACTTTACCGTGTCCTGCTTGACTGAGGACAACTTTCAACTAACCGCCAGCTACGGCGCACAAGAGGTGCATTACCGCTGGTTCATGCAGCACTTGGGCCGCGATGTGCGTGTGCGCAACGTTTCTGACCGGCGCACAGGGTTCCAAATTGCAGGGCCAAACGCGCGTGATCTGTTGGCCGCCTGCACCCGCGAAGACGTCGCCGCGATCAAATTTCTCGACGTGCGCCGCATGACCGTCGGCCAAGTCGACTGCACGGTGCAACGGGTCAGCTACACTGGCGATCTTGGGTATGAAATTTACTGCGACCCAATGGACCAACGACAACTTTGGTGGACACTGTGGAATGCGGGCCAACCGCTGGGTATTACACCGTTTGGAATGCGCGCGATGATGTCGCTGCGGCTTGATCGCCACTTCGGCTCATGGCTGTCTGAATTTTCGCCCGACTACACAGCGGCAGAAACCGGCATGGACAGGTTCATCAGCTTCAAGAAAAACGCAGATTTCATCGGGCGGGCTGTCGCCGAAGCAGAGCGCGCAACGCCGCCAGCCCGCATCCTTGCCATATTCGAAGTCGACGCAGACGACGCCGATGTAGTGGCCTATGAACCCGTGTTCATCGACGGCACCGTGCAAGGGTTCTGTACCTCCGGCGGCTATTCGCACCACACGGGCAAGTCCATCGCTATGGCCCTAATTCCGCGCGAACATGCACATATCGGCAAACAGGTCGAAATCGAAATTATGGGTAAACTACGCAGCGCTGTCCAAATTGAACCGACATTCGACCCCCAAGGAAGCAAAATGCGGTCATGATCCCCGTCCTAATCCTTGCCGCTGGTCAATCGTCGCGGATGCGCGGCATCGATAAACTGATGTGCGATGTACACGGTGTCCCGCTTTTGCGGCATCAGATTGATATGGCCGCAGAGGTCGGGCCGACTTATGTGGCGCTGCCTACCGACAATCATCCGCGTTTGGTGGCATTGGACGGCACCGCGGTGACCCCATTAATCGTGCCTGACGCGTCCGAAGGCATCGGTGCCACAATGCGCGGCGCGGTCGCCCAACTGCCTGATTGTGATGCGTTTATGATCATCTTGGGCGATCTTATATCACTTACTAATAGCGATTTAATGGACGTTCTTAACGCAAAAAATGCTCACAAAGATAACCTCATATGGCGCGGTGCCACGCCTGACGGTAAGCCAGGCCACCCGATCATCTTTGACGCATCCTTGCGGCCAGCATTCGCCAATTTACACGGCGATAGCGGCGGCGAAAGCATCGTCAAACCGCTCGCGTCCGAAACCCATCTACACAGGTTCAACGACAATCGGGCGCGCCATGATCTGGACACGCCCGAAGATTGGTCTGCTTGGCAATCTCAGTTAGATCACTAGCTTCCCTGAAAACGTCTTAGTGCAGCAAAAGCTTCGCTTCGTGCTTTTTCAGCGCCTTACGTGCGGATTGATATCCCTTGAGGCCGGTCTTCGTCGCAAGCTCAGGGAAGATTTCCATGATCTCGTTACGTTGGCTGTTCCCGATACCTTTCAGGGAATAATCGCCAGGCTGGAAGCTTTCAGTCCACGCACCGTTCGACAAAATCACTTCGTGGCGCTCAAACATAAAGTGCACGTAGGTGGTCTGCATCACGTCGATGGCGTGGATACCGTTGGCGCCAACCATGTGTTTGGCAGCCGCCAATACTTCGTTCTCTTCGAAATACAACTGTGTCAGGTCGGATGCGACCAGCACGCGGTGGTTTGGCGATACCATCATGTCACGTTCTGGCAGACCGTTGCCCAAAGCCCCTGCTTTAATCAGGATTGGCTTAAGATGCGGGTTCTGCACCAGCTGCTTGCCGGACATCTCTTTGTGACCGACCCAAGCGATTTCTTGGATGCCGTTGTCACGTGTGATGATCCGGTCGCCAACTGTCAACTCTTCAACCAGACGTTCGCCTTTTGCGGTCGCGATTGTGGTGCCCGGTGTAAAGCAAGGGATCACATTCTCGATTTCGCTAAAGATCATGGTGGTTCCGTCAAGGAAGTTCACCGTGCCTGCTTCTGGGTCGCCATCAACATAAGTGATAAAGTCGACGTTGGAGCCCGTTAGATCCAGAACATCGATGTCGCTGTCATCTGGGTCTTCACCGCCGACAACAACGTCGCCGCCATTGCCGCCAAGGATCGTGTCAGATGCCAGACCGCCCTGGATTGTATCAACACCTTCACCACCATAAATCGTATCAGAGCCAGCACCACCAAGGATGCTGTCATCGCCACGACCACCGTAAACAACGTCGTCGTTATCACCGGCATCAATGGTGTCATTGCCATCAAAGCCCGCGATTGTGTCGTTGCCTTCATTGCCCTCGATCACATCGTTACCAAAGCCACCATTTAGGCTGTCGTCACCAGCGCCACCAGTGATGCTGTCTGCGCCATAGCCACCTTGGATATAATCATTGCCGTCGTCACCATGTAGCGTGTCGTCGCCCGTACCGCCACGGATCTCATCATTATCGGCGCCACCAAAGACGAGATCATCGGTCAAGGATCCAGTGATCGTATCATTGCCTTCGTCGCCATAGATGGTGTCATTGTCCAAGTTACCTTGGATCGTGTCATCACCCAAACCACCGTAGATAAGGTCTTGGCCTTCACCACCGTTGATCACATCGTCGCCTTCGCCGCCAAAGATAGTGTCGTCGCCATCTCCACCGTTGATCAGGTCATTGTCGATGCCACCGTCCAGCACGTCATTGCCGGTCCCGCCAAACAACGTATTGGCATCGTCACGACCAAAGATCGTATCGTTGCCTGCGCCGCCGTAAAGCGTATCGCGGTTGTCATCAGGTGCCGGATCAATCGCGTCAGGTAGGTTCAGAACCTCTGTGTCCAGACCGCCATAGATCAGGTCATCGCCGTCGTTGCCTTCGATGATGTCGTCACCTTGGCCGCCAATGATTGTGTCGTTACCTGTGCCACCGGTGACGCTGTCGTCGTCGATACCAGCATCGATGTAATCGTTGCCTGTGCCGCCGTCGATGCTGTCATCGTCGTCACCTGTGGTGATGATATCATCACCCACGCCGCCAAATACCGTGTCCAGATTGTTGTCAGGGAACTGATCGTTCTCATAGGGATCAACACCGGGGTAGTCATAATCAATGGCTGGATCGATATGGTTACCTGCGTCAATGACGTCGTTACCATCGCCACCTTCGATCAGGTCACTGCCAGTGCCGCCAAAGACAACATCGTTTCCAAGGCCACCGTCAAGCGTGTCGTTGCCCGTACCACCCGCGACAGTGTCGTTGTCGTTGCCTCCAAAGACAGTGTCGTCGTCCAGACCACCCCAAAGATCATCTTCGCCGTCGCCACCAACGAGGGTGTCGTTGCCGCTTGAACCTTCGATCTTGTCGTTGCCTGCGCCGCCAGCAAGGCTGTCATCACCGCTGGCACCGAAAATCATGTCGTCACCATCGCCACCTGAAACAACGTCGTTGCCGTCATTGCCCATCAGTTGGTCGTTACCAGTGCCACCTTCGATGGTGTCATTGCCAGTGCCGCCAAAGACAACATCGTCGCCCTCGCCTGCATCAATGCTATCGTCGCCACCAAAGCCCATGATCAAATCATCGTTGCCAACATCACCTGGCAGGATTGCATCGTTGGCATCCACGATATCACCATCAGCATCTACATATGGGATGTCTGGGTTGATAATGTCGTTGCCGCTGGTGCCCTGCACAGTGCCGTCGTTGATGCCTGAAACCACAAACGTTGCGGTTGCCGTGTCTTCCAGACCACCCTCGTCAACGATGGTATACGTCACCGAAGTTTCGGCTGTGTTATTAAGACCCAAGCCGTCAAAATCGCCATTGGCGTCAAAGTCGACAGAGCCATCAGCGTTGATCGTAAACAGGCCACCATTGCCGCCTGCGACCGCAATGCCGACATTGCCTGCAACACCGTCAACTGCGCTTACAGTCAACACGTCGCCTTCTGGATCGCTGTCTTGGCCTGCGCCAGTGTCGTCGGTGATGACGTTGCCATCAACATCGCCAGCAACCTCTGACGCGGTCGTATTATACGTGTTACTAACAGCTATTGGGCCGTCATTGGTGCCAGTTACGGTAATCGTGACAGTCGTGGAATCTGTAGCACCGTCGCGGTCGGTCACGGTATATGTGACCTCGGTTTCAGTAGTTTCGCCTTCGCCAAGCGCCTCGAACTCGCCGTTAGGATCAAACGAAGCCGTGCCGTCAGCATTGATCGTAACCAAACCACCGTTGTCGCCCGCCACTGGCGTGCCAACATTTGCCGGATCACCATCAACCGCACCAACCACCAGAACATCGCCCTCAGGATCGGTGTCATTGCCAAGAACATTGTCCAAAACAACAGGCGTATCTTCACCAGACGCACCGGTATCCGCAACAGCAATCGGGCCGTCATTGGTGCCCGTGACAGTGATCGTAACCGTCGCAGTATCGGTGCCGCCATTGCCGTCATAAACCGTGTAAGTCACTGTTGTTTCATTAGTTTCACCTTCGCCAAGCGCTTCAAATGCGCCGTTCGGATCAAACGAAGCCGTGCCGTCAGCATTGACCGTAACCAAGCCACCGTTGCTGCCCGCCACTGGCGTGCCAACATTTGCCGGATCACCGTTCACCGCACCAACCACCAGAACATCGCCCTCAGGATCGGTGTCAGAACCGTTGCCGGTATCGCCCGTGATGACGTTGCCAAGCGCGGTGGTGGCGGTGTCTTCCAGCCCGTCAAATACATCGTTAGTTGCATCGGGGCCCAGGTTGGCCTCGTCGCCAATGATGTTTTCGATCTCAACAAAATCGATAATTCCGCCGGTTGGAACACCGTCTTGATCAACAAACACAACGCGGCCGTCAATGCCGTTGCCGTTGCTATCAGGGATCGGCTCACCAGTTCCGTCTGGACCAGTCAGGATATATGGACCCTGCCCTGTCAGATCAAGAACGTCATTGTCGTCGCCACCAGCGCCACCATCAACGGTATCGCCTGCGCCGCCGATGATCAGGTCGGCATCAGAACCGCCATAGATGACGTCGGCACCGGCATCGCCGGACAACGTGTCATCGCCACATTCACCAAAGATGGTATCGTCGCCGTCACCGCCTGAAATCGTGTCGTCGTAAGTGCCCGTCACTGGTGTACCACCGGTATCGCCAGACAAAGCAGGGTCATAGGTCGGGTAAAAATCTTGATATTCAAGAACCGCAGTATTGCCGGATCCAGTGTTCATTGTCGGGCCAGTATCCGAGGCAATTCCATTATCATTGCCATCGATTGCAAAAAACTCGGTTGGCTCAATGCTGCCACCCTTGATCGATACACCAACAGTCACCGTTGCGCCGGCCAGTTCTGGGTTTTGCTCAATAACCCAGTCATTCATCTGGCCATAGAATGCGTCGGCGTCGTTACTGATCCATGTATCGGAATTGCCGTCTGGAAAGTTGTCCACTTTGACAGAGTAATCAATCAGGCCATCGCCGTCGGTGTCATAATAGAACACCATGTTTGAAATATCCTGAACGCGCTCGGGAAAATAGTCTTCTTCTACGGTGTCGTCGCAAACCCCTTCGCCGTCACCGCGAAGCGTGTCATTGCCGTCACCACCAAGGATACTGTCATCACCTGCACCGCCGGATACGGAATCATCGCCGGTACCAGCGTCAATCACGTCATTACCGGCATCGCCGGACAACGTGTCATCGCCACCTTCGCCAAAGATGATGTCGTCGCCGTCACCGCCATCAATTTTATCGTTGCCACCGACCAACTCAGTAACCTCGATGAGGCTGATGTTATCCATCAGCGGGCTCGTAGAGTCGTTTTCGCTTTCTAATTCGCGGAATTCCAAACGGTCGGTGCCGCCGGTCCCCGTCACTTCAACAGTGAAACTGTCCCAATCGGTGCCCGCGCCTGGAGCGATAACGGCAACAACTTCGCCGTTCCACAAAATTTCAATTGAATCGGTGTCACTGCCACGCTGTACAGCATCAAGGCTCACCTCATAAGTATGGCCTGCTTGGGTTGATACGTCTTGCCAAATACTATCAAGCGCAAGGCCTTGATCCAATTCAACAAAGTTAGATCCTTCGGTGCCATTCACACCAAGAAATCCGTCGGCCCAAATTTCAACGCTACCAGTGGTTGACTGCCAACCTGTTAAAGTGCCTTGGTATTTATAGGTGCCGTCGGCAACACCTGCTTCTAGACCACCGTTCACCAAAAGGTTTTCACCTGTCGGCGTCGCCCCACCACTGTCACCGTCGATGCAGTCATCACCCGCGCCGCCGTACAGTTCGTCTTCGCCCGCATCGCCCATCAGCAGGTCATTGCCCGCGCCGCCATACAGCGTGTCGTTATCGTTCATGCCTTCAAGAATGTCGTTCCCAACGCCGCCAAACAGCAGGTCATTGCCGTCTTGACCGCAAAGCGTATCGTCGCCAGTGCCACCATAAACCTCGTCATCGCCGTCGCCAGCAAGAACAAAGTCATTGCCAGCGCCAGCTTTGACCAGATCGTTGCCGCCAAACGCGCGAATGACATCATCATCTTCCAATGCGCCAGGAAGAATCTGGTCATTGGCATCAACGCGATCACCGTCAACATCGACATAGGTCGCGTCAATGGTATCGCCCGCGTCCGTGCCATCAACATAGCCGTCCGGCCCTGCATCGGCACTTTCAAACACAAGGTCATCAATCGCGCCGGAGCCGCATAATTCGATTTCCATCAAATATACGCCGTTCATGTCAAATGTGACGACATTCTGACTGTTGTCACCGGTCCCGTCGACCCATTGCTCGCCAATGAGCGCGCCCGCTTGGTCATAAAATCTGACCATTGCGCCTTCTTCGTTATCAAGAAACGTGAGGCTTCCAACTGTCGTTTCGGTATCAAATGCGATGCTTAGGGTGCCGCCAGTGGCATTGTCATCAGGGTCGCTGCTATCGCCATCTTCAGAAATGATCAGCGCGCCCCCAAGATTGGATGTCGCAAGATCAGTGTCGCCGCCCGTCGGGTTGGCAGTGTCAAAAATCATTGCCTGATTGGATCCGCCAGATGCGGTGATTGTAACGCCCAGTGCGCTATACTCGTCATCGACAACTGTCCCACCGGACAGGTCGTTAAAATTGATCACAGTCATACTGTACTCCTAAACTCACTGGCACCGCCCTCGTTGAAATCTGTCACAATCAAAGAGGCCCCAAAAAAGGACCGCTCCAAATTGGCACAGTTTCCAAACAAGAAAACCACTCATAAATATTTCTGGAAACTTCGGAACAACCCTCAGCATTCGCAGACATCACACTTCGTCCAAATCTAAACGACTCAGACCCGAATCTCCCCAAAAGATCGGTATGTCCCCCAGTTGGACAATTTTTAAGTTATACTCCGAGTCCTTCGGAAGCCGAATTTGACGTCTTGACGCTTGGGCGTGGAACGATTCAGCTAGGGGTA
>Ga0075443_10000625_pt1 | contig 14887 bp, 13 predicted proteins | sample CoawatmetaG00DNA_3_FD_71583 | JGI IMG/M metagenome (GOLD analysis project Ga0075443, IMG submission 71583) | Marine microbial communities from the West Antarctic Peninsula - Coastal water metaG006-DNA | ecosystem: Environmental > Aquatic > Marine > Coastal | place: Atlantic Ocean: West... | reverse complement strand
GCAATGTATATAAGTTCCATCGTAGACTCCCGATTTTTAGTAGTTAAAATATAAAGTGAAAATTAGTGCTCTTCATGCGCCATGCTGAGATAGACGACAGTCAGAACCATAAAAATAAATGCTTGCAGGGTAATAACCAAAATATGGAATACTGCCCAGCCCCATTGCATCAACCCGCCACCCAAAGCTGTCAAGCCGCCGCCTATGGTCATGAACACCATACAGAGCAAAACCGTTCTACCTGTGGATATCTTGCCTTTGAGATTTAGCCTGCAAACACCACAGACTAAGATAAAAATGACTAACCAGAACCATGCGCTAGTTTGCTCCCCAAAGATTTGTGCATGCAGACCACCCCCGATAATACCAGCGCCTGCGCCCGCCGCGAACATGGTCGCAATCAGGATGAAGATCATTTCGCCAGCATACATGTTGCCGAAGAGCCGAAGACCTAAGGAGAAAGGTTTTGCCAGCAAGCCAACGGTCTCCATAAACAGGTTCACCGGTATAAAGGCCCAATGATTAAATGGGTGCATCGTCAATTCTTTAACAAAGCCCGTACCTTTAATTTTTACGGAGTAATAAAGCATCAGAATAAAGACGCCCAACGCCATCCCTAAGGTTATATTGGGATCGGTTGACGGAACAATCTTTTGGTAGGGTACCCCCGCCAACATCAACAGCTCTGGAATTAGATCAACGGGCAGTAGATCCATAAAGTTCATCAAAAAGATCCAAACAAAAATTGTCAGCGCCAAAGGAGCAACCATCTTATTGCGGCCTTGAAAGCTGTCTTTCACCGCGCCATCTATAAATTCGACGACTAACTCAACAAAACTTAACAGGCCCGTGGGTACACCCGTAGTCGCGCGGTTTGCCGCATAACGGAACAACCAGCAAAAAAGCACACCCAGACCAATGGACCAAGCCATTGAGTCAACATGCACTGCCATAAAACCCATGTCGGCAGCTTCTTGTGCGCCATGAGCAAAACTCCACCCATTTTCAGGATGATTGCCATAAACCAAATTGGTTAAGTGGTGCTGAATATATTCAGTTGTACTTGCGGGATTTTCGCCGGCCATCTACTCTCAACTCTTTTACAGACTACACAATTCTATTGTGGACTCACACGTAAATTATCCGCGAAGTCTTTGCAATTAATATTTCATCAGTCTCACTGTAAAGTACCACTGCACTGGTATCATCAGGATAAAAGTGCTCATCAAAGCCAGAAAATTAAGGTTTGGTAATTCCGAAAACGCTATTACAAACAACGCCGCCGTTAAAACCACCTTCCCTGTCTCTCCTTGGTACATAGCCCGGACAACCAAATGGGTTTGCCGAGCCCCTGTATATTTAAACGCTTGTCTCGTAAACCAAGCGTGGGGGACAACCTGAATAACACCGCCTACCAAAGCTGACAAACCTACCGCAGCATCCAAAAGGAAGGCGACCCCAGTAATTGGCAACAGCAAACACATTTGATAGAGCGCCACTCTATTAAATGGGGGCTTAGGTATGGTGGTCATGATACGGTTTAGCCACGATTATCCTTTTTCACCGAAAGGGCTTATAGCCTTCTTCAGCGGACCGGCATTATAGGTATAGTCTTGATGATATTCAACTCAGTAAATAAGGTATATATTAAGAATTGATCGAATATATAGGAAACTACTTCAGATGTGCCAAAATACCATCTAGCTCATCAATGCTGTTATATTTAAAAACCAACTTCCCAGAGCCTTTTGCGCTGTGCTGTATCAGCACAGCCGCTCCTACCTTTTCAGACAGCTCATTCTGCAGACTCATGATGTCAGGACTAGTAATTTGTGGTTTTTCGTGGGAGTGGGTGGGCCCTGCGCTTTGAACTTTTTTAACCAGCACCTCAGTTTGACGTACGGTCATAGCGTTGGCCGCAACCGTTCTGGCCGCGCCTATTTGCTCAGCGCCATTTAAAGCCAAGAGGCACTTAGCATGACCTAACTCCAACTCGCCACGCTCAACCTGTGACTGCACAGAGGGCTCTAAGGTTGCAAGCCGCATGAGGTTAGTTACGGCTGAACGAGATTTGCCGACCGCATCAGCGACCTGTTGCTGGGTAAGATTAAATTCATCCTGTAGACGAATAAGAGCCAGACTTTCTTCGATCGGATTAAGATCTTCACGCTGAATATTCTCAATCAGGGCCATTGCAATGGCAGTCTGATCGGAAACTTCGCGTACCACTGCGGGAATCGTTGCTAAACCCGCTTGTTGAGTTGCACGCCAACGACGCTCACCAGCAATAATTTCGTATTGATCGATGCCTATAGCCCGAACAATAATGGGTTGCATAACACCCTGATTGGCAATCGATGCAGTTAGCTCCTTAAGGGCCTCAGAGTTAATGTCTCTGCGAGGCTGATACTTGCCCCGCTGCAAAAACTCCACAGGCAGCTGTCGCAACTGGCCATCAGCAACTATCTCACCTGCAGTTAAAGGGGTTGCTCCCCCTGACTCCAGAGAGTCCGACCCTTCAGGTATGCCCAATAGTGCATCCAGGCCTTTACCCAAACTCTGTCTTTTCGTGGCCATAATACTAGCTTCCTTAAGCTTGGTTTTTTAATGCCTGAGCGGCTTTTTCTTGACGCAGGATTTCGCCTGCCAATGCCAGATAGGCGACTGATCCCTTGGAATTTCGGTCATAAACCAATACAGGCATACCATGACTTGGAGCCTCAGCCAACCGAACATTGCGTGGAATACTGACACGATAGACAAGATCACCAAAATATTTTCTTAGTTGCGCCGATACGGCGTTGGTGAGACTACTCCGAGGATCATACATAGTGCGTAATATGCCTTCTATTTTTAGTTTTGGGTTAATCAGTTTGGCTATCTGGCGGATAGTATTATTTAGCGCAGACAAGCCTTCAAGCGCATAGTACTCGCACTGCATGGGGATCAAGACCCCGTCGCTGGCCACTAAAGCATTAACGGTCAACATATTTAATGAAGGAGGGCAATCAATAATGACAAAATCGTAATTATCGGCAATACGCTTAATCGCATGTCGTAGACGGCTTTCCCTACCTATCTCTTGCATTAACTCCACTTCTGCTGCTACCAGATCGCCATTTGAGGGAATAAGGTGATACTTACCTTGCTCAGATGTGACTATGACATCTTCAATTAGACTTTTTTCTGTGAGGATGTGATAGACGCTAAGCTCACAGTCTTGCTTATTAATCCCAGACCCCATGGTCGCGTTGCCTTGGGGATCTATATCAACCAGTAATACTCGCTTTTTATAAGCCGCTAGTGATGCAGCAAGGTTCACGCTAGTAGTTGTTTTACCTACGCCTCCTTTTTGGTTTGCTATTGAGAGTATACGCACCGAGTCATTTACCTTTTATTAGTCTGAACTAAGTTTGTTGTGACTAAGGATGATTAGGTGTCGCTCACCTTCAACCTCAGGAATATTTAATCGACACAAGGCGTCAACGCTATAACGGCTCGGTATGCCTGCCAACTCCGATTCTGACAATCTTCCTTTCATAGCCATAAAGCACCCCTGAGATGTAAGCAGGTGTTCGCAGGTGTCCAACATATCAGAAAGCGAGCTAAATGCGCGACTTAAAACAGTATCGTACCGCTCAAGAGGTTTATAATTCTCTGCGCGCTGGTTAATTTCAATAACGTTTTCTAGTTCAAGCTCGGTTCGGACCTGAAACAAAAAGCGAGTTTTTTTACCGGCACTGTCAAGCAGGCTAAAGTGCTTATCTGGGTTCATAATGGCCAATGGAATACCGGGTAGGCCCGGCCCGGTGCCGACATCAATCAGTCTTACTTTTTCCGTTATTTGGCTGTGCACTGCCAAGCTATCGAGTAGATGAAGGCCTACCATAGCGATTGGTTTGCGAATAGCCGTTAAGTTATAGGTGTTATTCCAGCGTACCAGCAAGTTAAGATACCGCATCAGGAGGTCTAACTGCTTAGTACTGCAGTCAATATTTAGTTCAACCATACCTGCGGCCAATAGTTGTCGATGCTGTCGTTGAGCATCAATGTGCTCGGCGCTAGCAGATACCTTAGGCGACATGTTTTTTGAGCATTACCAACAGCAATGAGATAGCTGCGGGTGTAACCCCGGGAACTCGCGATGCGCGCGCCAGTGTCTCTGGCAGTGCCTCGCTGAGCTTTTGTTTTATTTCATTAGATAAGCCGCTGATATTACTGTAATTAAAATCTGTTGGAATACGCGTGTTTTCGTGGCGCTGCAGCTTATCAACCTCGTCTTGCTGCCGGGTAATGTAGCCTGAGTACTTTGCTTCGATCTCTATCTGCTCGGCTACTTTTAAGGTGACCGGTTGTCCAGGCTTCTCAGACAGGGAGTTAATAATGGTGTAATTTAGTTCTGGCCTCTTTAGAAGCTCATACAGAGAATATTCATGGGTAATATTATTTTCGATGTGTTTCGCCAGATTTCTTGCCGCAGGCGTTCCCGCCTGTACCCAAGTATCTTTGAGTCGCTGCCGCTCCAACTCTATGGCCTCACGTTTGTCACAAAAACATTGCCATCTATTATCATCAACCAACCCTAACTCGCGGCCTTGTTCGGTTAAACGTTTGTCCGCATTGTCTTCTCGCAGAAGCAAACGATATTCGGCTCGACTAGTAAACATGCGATAAGGTTCTGCCGTACCCATTCTAATAAGATCATCAACCAACACTCCCATGTAAGCTGTATCTCTGGTAGGGCACCAACTTTCCTTGTCCTGAACCTGGCGGGCAGCGTTTAAACCAGCAAGGAGCCCTTGAGCAGCAGCCTCTTCGTAGCCAGTTGTTCCGTTTATTTGGCCTGCAAAAAATAACCCATTAATTGATTTGGTTTCGAGAGAGTATTTTAGATCCTGTGGATTAAAATAGTCATACTCGATGGCGTACCCTGGCCGGCTAATGTGCGCATTTTCGAATCCAACTATAGATCGAACTAAGTCGAGTTGCACATCAAATGGTAGGCTGGTTGAAATCCCATTAGGATAGAGTTCATGGGTGTCTAATCCCTCCGGCTCAATAAAGATTTGGTGGCTATCTTTGTCGGCAAAGCGGACTACCTTATCTTCAATAGACGGGCAGTACCTTGGGCCAACCCCGTCGATCACACCGGTGTACATCGGCGAACGATCCATACCGCCGCGAATAATATCGTGCGTTTTGGTGTTGGTGTAAGTAATCCAACAACAGGTTTGCTTAGGGTGATCTTCTAGTCGTCCCATGTAGGACATGATGGGCTCTGGTTTATCACCCCACTGCTCGGCCAAGTGGCTAAAATTAACGCTGCGCGCATCAATTCTTGGAGGCGTCCCCGTCTTTAATCTCCCAACACGAAAAGGTAAATCTCGCAGTTTAGCTGCAAGGTTCTCTGATGGTGGGTCTCCAGCTCTACCTGCCGCATGATTTTCTAAGCCAATATGTATCTTGCCTGCCAAAAAAGTACCGGCGGTAACCACCACGGTTTTGGCCGAGAAACGTAAACCCATCTGTGTAATTGCGCCCGTAACCCGATTGCCTTTAATTATTAGATCGTCAACGGCTTGCTGAAAGATGGTTAAGTTTGGCTGGTTTTCCAACATTTTACGAATGGCTGCTTTGTAACGAATTCGATCGGCCTGCGCTCGAGTGGCGCGAACGGCTGGGCCTTTTCGGCCGTTAAGCGTTCTAAATTGGATACCACTAAAGTCAGTGGCCACGGCCATAGCACCGCCGAGAGCATCAATTTCTTTAACAAGATGACTTTTCCCAATTCCACCGATTGCAGGATTACAAGACATCTGTCCTAATGTTTCTATGTTGTGGGTTAGCAGCAGCGTAGTGCAACCCATACGTGCAGCAGCAAGGCTGGCCTCAGTTCCTGCATGGCCTCCGCCTATGACGATTACATCGAATGTGTTTGGGTATTGCATAAGCCGGTCAAGTCGCTTTTGAGTTCAGTCGGCCATTATACGGGTGTACGGATAAAAAATAAGCACTTTTTATTGGATACTCTGACCTGTGGTTAACCGGAGCCATTGGTTTAATTAGTTAGTATTATTATCTATATATAGTAGATATTAGTTTATTGTTATTGTTGTTAGGCTCGCCTCTTTTTGTGGGTAAGATTAAAATACTGCGTTAACTCAACTAGTTATGAGGCAAATTAGACCGTATAAGAGGGTGAGGAGTATTGTTGATGGTCTGGGGTTATTTATCGCGACTGCGGTATTAAATTGGCGGTATTGGGCTATTTTTCATTTTTTGTCGAATAACTGTGTGTAAGTTTTACGGTTATTCAGCGGCCGTACACAGAAAATAAATTTATGTCTGGACGCGCAGAGTTATTGGGTTAATACCTTTGATAAGCTCGGAGTAGTTAACTTTAACGCGTGGTGTATTGGCATGTTGGCTTGATTAGGATCGTTTGGCAGTAGTTTTATCGACATTTGCGCAATAAATCATTGATAAGAGACAGTATTTTCATTAGAATTCGCCGCCTGAAAACCGTACCATACAATCTTTGGAAGCAAGATAATGAAAAGAACATTTCAACCGAGTAATTTAAAGCGCAAGCGTACCCACGGATTTAGAGCGCGTATGGCTACGCCAGGTGGACGCGCAGTGCTAAATAGGCGTCGAGCAAAAGGCCGTAAGCGTTTGTCAGCGTAAAGGTCGTGGGCTCTGTGCCCAGTTTTTCTTTTACTAAAAGCTGTCGTCTCCTCAAAGCCTCTGAATATAAAGAGGTGTTTGATCGCAATGTAGTCAAAGTTGCTCATCCAAAACTTCTTCTATTAGCTATTCCTAGCACCGCCGGTCAATCGAGACTGGGGTTGGTCATTGGCAAGAAAAATATTCCTACGGCTGTCGGGCGCAACTGTGTTAAGCGCGTGGTCCGTGAGACTTTTCGGCAATTTGAGTTCCTTGCGCCCTTAGATATTGTCTTCTTGGCTAGAAAGGGAGCTGATCAGATGACGCCAAAGGATATGAACTTGTTGTTACGGCAATCTTGGTGCAGACTTCGTCAGCGCCATGAGCAGCAAAGGAAATAGAATGCACAGATTGGCTATCAAAGTGATACAGCTATATCAGTTAGCAATTAGCCCGCTGTTTGGGAGTAATTGCAGATTCTATCCAACTTGCTCTCACTATGCTGAAGAGGCTTTTAGGCAGTTTGGTTTTATTAAGGGATTTTATCTTACCGTGAGAAGGCTTTGTAAATGTCATCCGCTGCATGCTGGGGGTTACGACCCAGTGATGTCTATTGATGACAACTGCGATACGTCACACTATTCTAACAAAAACAAAGAGTTATAGAAAAGATGGATTGGCTAAAAGCAACTTTATTGGGTGGTATGGCGATCGTCGCGTGGTTACTAGTTATTCAGTGGACTCATTTTCAAGAGGGTCTTGAGCCAGAGGTCGTTCAGCAGAGTAGTTATGCCATGCCTGCAGGCGATTCCTTGATACCAGAGGTACAGGTGCAGGGCGATAATGAAGTTCCTGAGTTGATCACAAATTTAGCACCCTCAGCATTTGTTTTGCCGGCAGAAAACAATCTAGTTCGGGTGGAGAGTGACGTATTAGAGGTGATAATTGATACCCTGGGTGGTGACATTATCGAGGTGAATCTGCTGAAACATCTGACCAAAATGGCTGATGACGGAGGGAAACCTTTTCAGTTATTGAATCGAACCGCAAAGAGTATCTATATAGCACAAAGCGGTTTAATCGGGCCAAATGGCACTGATACTCGCGATGGTCGTCCTCAGTTTTCAACTTCATCTAACGTGTTTGACTTTAACGATGGCAGTGAGCTGTTAAACGTTGATCTTACCTTTTACCAAGAAGGCGTGCGGCTGGTAAAGCGGTTTACTTTTAGTCGGACAGGTTATGACATCGCGGTTGAGTACCAGATTAACAACGGCACATCATTAGATTGGAACGCCACTTTTTATGGACAAATCAAAAGGGACTCGCATGAGCCACTAGTGTCTTCGGCGGGCGTTCGTCCCTATCTTGGTGCCGCGTTGCGGGAAGAGGATAAGAATTTTGCTAAGCATGATTTCTCTGATATGGAGGAAAAGAAAGTAGAGGGCTCTATTGTTGGTGGCTGGGTGGCAATGGTGCAGCATTATTTTATCAGCGCTTGGATCCCTCCTGCAGGCGACCAAAACCAATATAGTCTGCGTAAATTGCCCAGTAAAGATGTCTATTTGATGGGGTTCACTGGGCAGCCTCTAACTGTTTTAGCTGGCGACAGCGGAAGTTATGTCGCGCAGTTTTATGTTGGGCCCAAAGATCAGACTAAACTTACAGAGCTAGCGGAATACCTAGACCTAACCGTAGACTATGGGTTTTTGTGGATGCTTGCAAAACCGATATTTTTCGTTATGAAGTGGATTCATGATGTTATTGGCAACTGGGGTTGGTCTATTATCCTATTGACATTGGCAATTAAAATTGTCCTCTACCCGCTATCGGCGACGAGCCTTAAATCTATGGCGAAGATGCGTAATTTACAACCTGAGATGGCGAGACTAAAAGAGCTCTATGGTGATGATCGGCAGAAGATGTCGCAGGAGTTGATGGGTCTGTATAAGAAGGAAAAGGTCAATCCCGCGGGGGGTTGTTTTCCCATGTTGCTACAAATGCCTGTGTTCCTCTCGCTGTACTGGGTACTTTTGGAGTCGGTTGAAATACGGCATGCACCCTGGGTATTTTGGATTCAAGACTTATCCGCCAAGGATCCTTTTTTCATTTTACCGTTGGTGATGGGCGCAAGCATGCTGCTAATGCAGAAAATGCAGCCGATGCCCACTGATCCGATGCAAGCTAAGGTGATGCAAATTATGCCGATAGCGTTTACGTTTTTCTTTATGGTTTTTCCCGCAGGCCTGGTGCTTTATTGGACCATTAATAACCTGTTGTCTATGGCGCAGCAGTGGTATGTTAACCGCCAGTTACTCAGTAATGGCAAAGGTAAATAACAGTAAACGGTAAAGCAAAAAAGGCTCCTAAGGGGGCCTTTTTTGTACCATTTTCTCTAAGGTTGGGTGGTCCATGTTGACAAATGATACGGATGTGATTGTGGCTATAGCTACCGCCCCAGGGCGCGGTGGAGTTGGTGTTGTTCGGTTATCGGGCATGGTAGATTTAAGCGTCTTTTTTGTTGAGCTCTTGGCTAGGCCTGCTTTGCGTCCGCGGCAGGCTTCGCTTTGTTCCTTTTTAGATTGTGAAGGTGAAGTTATTGATCAAGGTATTGCGCTTTACTTTTCAAACCCTCATTCATTTACGGGCGAGAATGTTCTTGAATTACAGGGACATGGTGGGATGGTGGTGCTAGATAGGCTGGTGGCCCGATGTGTTGAGTTGGGGGCGCGTCTGGCAAGACCAGGAGAGTTTAGTGAACGCGCCTTTTTGAATGACAAAATGGACTTGGCGCAGGCGGAAGCTATTGCTGACTTAATTGACGCCTCTTCGATACAAGGCGCCCGGTCCGCGGTACGGTCAATGCAGGGAGAGTTTTCGGTTTTAATTTGTGCGTTGGTCGAAAAATTGATAGAACTTAGAATTCATGTTGAAGCGGCTATCGATTTTCCAGAGGAAGAGATTGATTTTCTGGCTGATAAAAGTTTGTTAAAGAAACTGCATGCCTTAATGCTTGACCTCCGGGAGGTACTTAGCCGGGCGCAACAGGGCTCTCTGCTCAGGGATGGTATGACGGTGGTCTTAGTCGGCAAACCCAATGTGGGGAAGTCTAGCTTACTGAATGCTCTAGCAGGTAACGAGGCTGCGATCGTTAACGCTATTGCTGGTACCACACGAGACGTCTTACGGGAGCGAATCCTGCTTGATGGGATGCCATTAAATGTGGTGGATACGGCAGGGCTTAGGGAGACTAAGGACGAGGTTGAGCAGGAGGGGGTTCGCAGAGCGTGGTTGGAGATCGAAAAGGCCGACCTAGTGATGTTGGTTGCTGATGCGACCGAGACTGATCAGCCGGATCTCCGGGCGATTTGGCCTGAGTACTTTGAACGGTTTCCGCATGTGGATCAGTCGGTGATGGTGGTGCTAAATAAGATAGATCGCTCAGGTCACAAGTCTGGGCTGGTCGATGGCAGAGTTGGAACCTTCGCGATATCGGCCAAGGAAAAAATCGGCGTTGCTGGCCTTACGCAATATTTACAGAGGAAGGTCGGTTTTGATGGGGAGTGTGAGGGACTATTTTCGGCACGACGACGGCATCTCGACGCCCTACAAAAGGCGCTTGAGCTTGTAGTTGAGGGCAATAGGCAGCTCGAGATAGCTGGAGCGGGAGAGTTGCTGGCTGAGGATTTACGCCAGGCCCAACAACAGTTGGCAGGAATTACTGGGCAGTTCACTTCAGATGACCTTCTGGGGCGTATTTTTTCCTCGTTCTGTATCGGAAAGTGACTAGATGGTTACTCTCGGTCACGATACATTTATTAGAGTACAGCAAACGGTTTTATAAATCGGTAAATTGACAGTTAAACACTGGTTGCAAGCTGTATACTCACAACTTATCCACATATATTGATCATTTTTCGTTCATTTTTTTTTCTCTTCCTGTTGATAAAAAATAAATTGAATTTTATTAACCTACTGATTATTAACAATATTAATTTATTTTTAGATTTCTTACTAAGATGGATACTGTGGATAATTCTTTTTTTGACGTATAGAATGAATCAGCGGCTGGATTATTGGCATTGCTTGACATATGAGGCTATGGATCGGCTATCGTCGTCTGGTCAACGACATAGATAAGGTGTGCGCATTAGCGGTAAATTGAGTTCAGCGATTGGATCTCAATTGGCAAGGTGGGAGCATACAGCGGTTTTTCATGAAAGGTCTCAAAAATGGGGTTTGATGTGCCAGAAGTGGTTTGGAGTCAGTGTCAAAGACAGTTGCGCAATGAGTTGCCTGAGCAGCAGTACAATACCTGGATACGCCCGTTGGTTGTGCGTGCAGATAGCGCACTCGGTGGAGTCGTTGAGTTATTGGCCCCTAACCGATTTATTGAGGAGTGGGTGAAAAGCAAGTTCCTTGAGCGTATTCAGGTTTTGTTTGGTGAGCAGGGGTGGTCTGGAGTATCACTCATGGTGTCATCCGGTGAACCTCGTCCGCCTGAGTTTTCTGCTGGTGGTGCCGGTCAAGTACCACAAATATTAACGCCGCAGGGATCCCCTGAGGCGTTTCAACAGCGATCAGTATTCAATGGTGGTGCCGCTCAGGTTATTAGTAAGGCTCCGGCGTCTCTAACGACGATAAAATCGGCTGCCGAAAGTAGCCTAAAAACTAATCTTAATAAAAACTTCACTTTTGAAACCTTTGTTGAGGGCAAGTCTAATCAATTAGCGTTTGCGGCAGCTCAGCAGGTTGCGGAAAATCCTGGAGGCTCCTATAACCCCCTATTTATCTATGGTGGGGTGGGGTTGGGTAAGACGCATTTAATGCACGCTGTGGGTAATGCCATGCGTGAGAGGAAGCCGGATGCAAAAATCGTGTATCTGCATTCTGAACGGTTTGTAGCTGACATGGTTAAGGCTCTACAACTTAAGGCGATCGATGAATTCAAGAGCTTCTATCGTTCAGTCGATGCATTGCTGATTGATGATATTCAGTTTTTTTCTGGGAAAGAGCGTTCGCAAGAGGAGTTTTTTCACACCTACAATGCGTTACTCGAGGGTGGTCAACAGATGATTCTAACCTGTGATCGATATCCGAAAGAAATCGATGGCGTTGAAGAGCGACTAAAGAGCCGGTTTGGTTGGGGTCTGACGGTAGCGGTGGAGCCTCCTGAGCTAGAAACTCGGGCTGCGATTTTAATCAATAAGGCAGAGCAAGCCGGGATGGCCCTGTCAAAGGACGCAGCTTTCTTCATAGCGCAGCGTATTCGGTCTAATGTTCGGGAGTTGGAGGGCGCGCTAAAGCGGGTTTTGGCGCATGCACAATTTACGGGTAGGGCTATAGATATTGATTTAATTCGTGAATCGTTAAAAGATTTATTGGCTCTTCAGGACAAGCTAGTTACGATAGACAACATACAAAGGGTGGTCGCTGACTACTATAAATTGAAAATGTCTGACATGCTCTCTAAACGTCGCAGCCGCTCGATAGCGCGACCTAGACAGGTTGCGATGTCGATTGCAAAGGAGTTAACCAATCACAGTCTTCCTGAAATTGGTGAGTCGTTTGGAGGTCGTGATCATACGACAGTGTTACATGCGTGTCGCAAGGTGAAAGAACTAGAGAGTATTGACCGCGAGGTTCAGCGCGATCTTAAGAATTTATATAGAACGCTTTCTTCTTGATCTTGCATCAGATTAATGTAGTTGATTATCCATTTAACAAGCCATCGAGTTCTGGAGATAGAGAATTATCATGAAATTTAGCCTGTCACGTGAAGCCTTATTATCCCCATTGCAGTTAGTTGTCGGTGTTGTAGAGCGTCGTCAAACACTGCCTATTTTGTCTAATGTGTTGTTGACCCTTGATGGTACGAGATTATCTCTGACCGGGACGGACCTCGAAGTTGAGATTATTGGATCCACCGAGGTTTCGGTGGCGGCGGAGGCGGGTGAAGTAACCGTCTCGGCGCGCAAATTCTTGGATATTTGCCGTTCCTTGCCCGAGGGTGCTCAGGTGGATTTTTCCAGCGCGGATGGTAAAGCAATGCTTAAGAGCGGGCGCAGTAAGTTTACATTGGCGACCTTGCCGGCTAATGAGTTTCCCTCGGTCGACGAGGGCGAGAGAAGCATCGCCTTTACAGTGCAAGGGAGTCTGTTGAAGGGATTGATTGAGGCTACGTCTTTTGCTATGGCGCAGCAGGATGTTAGATATTACCTGAATGGTATGCTTTGGGAGCTAACCACCAATAAACTGCGTGCTGTAGCCACCGATGGTCACCGGATGGCACTGTGCGATTGTATCTGTGAGGTTGAAGTCGAGGATACCATTAGTGCAATTCTTCCGCGGAAGGGCATTATGGAGCTTGCTCGCTTGCTTGGAGAGGGTGAGGTTGAGGTTGCCATGGGCTCAAACCATATACGTATCACCGGCCCAGACTATTGTTTCACATCAAAGCTAGTGGACGGTGCGTACCCTGACTATGACCGTGTATTGCCTAAGGGTGGGGATAAATTGGTGGTAGGTGATCGTGCCTCTCTTAAGCAAGCTTTCGGGCGAACGGCTATTTTATCGAATGAAAAGTACCGTGGTGTGCGGATTCTCCTCTCAAATAGCGCTATTAAGATGGTTGCTAACAATCCTGAGCAGGAGGAAGCGGAGGAAGAGGTAACGGTCGATTATCTGGGGGACGATCTTGAGATTGGCTTCAATGTGAGCTACTTACTAGATGTGCTCAATGTTATTAAGGGCGCTGACATACGCTTTACCCTATCCGATTCCAACAGTAGCGCCCTTGTTGAGGATGCTAGCGATGGCAGGGCTGTCTATGTTGTTATGCCTATGCGGCTTTAATGCGCTCGGCTCTGTCCGGCTACGTGTAGTTTTAGTTACCCATGATACTTTCTCGTTTGGATATACTGCAGGTAAGAAACTTGCAGGATGTTCAGGTGGTGTGCCATCCAAAAGCTAATGTAATCTATGGCGCAAACGGCAGCGGTAAGACCAGCTTGCTCGAGGCTATTTATCTGCTGGGCCGTGGCCGCTCTTTTAAGCATCGCGATCTTCGACTGGTTATTAGCGAGGGTGCTGCCGAGCTAGTGGTTTCGGCCCGTGTGGAGCGTAGCCCCCCGCAGTCCGGCTATCAACTTGGCGTTAAGCGTACGGCGGCCGGAAAGTTTGAGGCTCGTCTTGACGGCGCAGCGTTACAGTCTGCAGCGCAACTGGTTCAGGTTCTCCCGCTTCAGTTGATCGACGCTCATAGCTTTACGTTATTGGAGGGGGGGCCACTCCAGAGAAGGCAGTTCTTAGACTGGGGAGTGTTCCACGTGGAACATGGCTATTCGGCGCTGTGGAAGCGGTTCCAAAAAGCATTAAAACAGCGGAATCAATTACTCCGTCATGGTAGACTGGACCAGGATTCTTTGACCGCTTGGACTGCAGAGCTGGCTCCGCTAAGTGATGAGATTACGCGGTATCGTCGAGATTATTTAGCCGAACTTTCTCGGCATGCGCTGGAGGCTGCCGAAGGGTTTGGTGGGTTGGGCCAGGTGCAGCTAGAGTACTATCAGGGTTGGCGTGATGATGGCGGCCTAGGGGAGGCCCTTGAGGCGTCCAGAGTAAGAGATATAGCAACAGGCACTACGAATGTGGGTGCTCATAAGGCTGACATTATTATTAAGGTTGATGGTGTTCCTGCGGCTGAGCGACTGTCACGAGGGCAGGTCAAATTGTTGGTGTATGCGTTAAAGCTTGCGCAGGCGGCACATTTCAGAGAAAAGACTGGGCGCGGCTGCCTGTTTTTGCTTGATGATTTGCCTGCTGAACTTGATTACCAGCATCGGGGCCAGGTGGTGAGTTGTTTGAATAGCTTAGAGTGTCAGTATTTTATGACGGGTGTTGATAGGAAAGACTTTGAATCGCTGGTTGATGGGATGGCTCATCAGATGTTCCACATGGAACATGGTGCTGCGTCGGAAGGTTGAATAACGGGGAAATTATTACTTATGAGTGATGAAGCGAATTATGACTCGTCTAGCATTAAGGTGCTTAAGGGTTTAGATGCTGTACGCAAGCGGCCCGGTATGTATATTGGTGATACCGATGACGGCACCGGGCTACACCATATGGTTTTTGAGGTAGTCGATAACTCCATTGATGAAGCACTTGCGGGGCACTGCTCTGAAATTCGTGTCGTTATTCATCCCGATGAGTCTATCTC
>Ga0075443_10000623_pt1 | contig 14898 bp, 7 predicted proteins | sample CoawatmetaG00DNA_3_FD_71583 | JGI IMG/M metagenome (GOLD analysis project Ga0075443, IMG submission 71583) | Marine microbial communities from the West Antarctic Peninsula - Coastal water metaG006-DNA | ecosystem: Environmental > Aquatic > Marine > Coastal | place: Atlantic Ocean: West Antarctic... | reverse complement strand
GGTTCATTAAATATATATAATAATGCCAATTTTAAACTTATTTACCCTAATATATTAGATATTAGTAATACAGATACGGATATAATCAGACTGGTTGATGATAAATTCTTAAGTTATGAAAATAATACATTAGTAATTAATAAATCAATTAATACAAATGTATTATATGTTAATGACTTATATGTGAATAAACTTTGTCATAAACTTAGTGATTCAGATATATCATTTGATTTTGCAGATATAAGCAATATTACAATTAATAGAGATCTATTAATAAACACGCCTACGTATTATCATAATTTTAATAAACCTATAAATGGTGGTATCAAAATAAAGGACAATGGACATGTTTATTTGGCACATTATTATAACTACAGAAAAAGTGATTCTTTACATGACGGGTATCGTATGAAAATTACTAGTTATAAAACATCATTATATGATTCCGGATGGAATATTTCACTTAATACAGAAAATAATCTTCATTGTATAAGTGATTCATATATTAGATTATATCCACTTAAAAGCAACTATTCCAATGTCTATACAAATGTGTTTGAGATTGAAAGTCGTTATTTAAAATATAATACAATTTTGCCATGGATTAAAAATATGAATGATATTAGTAACGTGGAATATTTATCTAATATTATTTATAAAAATTCGAATAATTCTATACAGGTCCTAAGTTATTTTGCTTTATCTAAGTTCCCGGACAACGTAGAAAATTACCCAAATCTTTATATTATTAATCAACTTAAACCAAAATTATTTATTAAAGATATCAGTTATTCAAAATATGAGACTGGACTAATAGCACAAGATCTTCAACAAATTACGGACTTATCATATTTGGTTTACAGCAACAATAATGATTATAAAAAAGAATCGGAAAAATTATTTATTAATTACAACGGATTACAACCCTATATAGCAGCAGCGATACAAGAGATTTATTTTATTGTTGAAAAATTTAATAGTGAGATAATTAATAATTAACTAACTATTTAAATATAATAACTACATATAATATTATGAGTTATAATACAGGTGGTAATACACGTGATACAAGTAATACAGGTGATACAAGTAATACAGGTGATACAAGTAATACAGGTGATACAAGTAATACAAGTAATACAAGTAATACAAGTAATACAAGTAATACAAGTAATACAAGTAATACAAGTAATACAGGTAATACAGGTAATACAAGTAATACAGGTAATACAAGTAGTTATAGAGGTGAAATTACCAATACTACAGCAAATAATGAAAAATATCAATATATATTTACGTTAAATAGTGATTTATCTGTTAATGATCTGCTTGCTGATTATGATTCATTAAGACGATACGTATGCAGTGGGGGTCAAGAAAAAACACAACCAACCAATATAAGTGAAATTTATGATGTCTCATCCATTAAATTTAATAAAAATCCATTAAATAAGAATGCTATAGATTTAAACAATAATAGTATTATTAATATTAATAAATTAAATTTTAAATCTCAATTTTGTAATTATTTTAAAATAACTCCAAATAGAAATTTACAATTTACTAATTTGAAACTAAAAACTAAAAATAATGCTAATTTATCTTTTGCAGTATTTGAATATAACACAGTTAATAATGTATATAACGAAATTACTGATATATGCAACTCGTTATCACGTACAATAGAACCTTCCAGTAATATAGTATTTAAATTTCCCACATTCCAATCCTTACCTTATTCTATTGAATTAGAATATTTTGATACTGATAATATTTTTGTTATAGATACTAGTTATAATATTAAATGGAGAATATATGATATTACAGAAACTAATACAGATAATTGGAATAATACAAGTGATATTAGTTTTGGTAATTACAGCATTAAAGAAATGAACAACGCACTTAAACAAATGATGCTCTCAAATAATATTCACTTATTTAATCAAGATGAAAATACTTATGCGTTAAATATAACCACAGGTGAAAAATATCCCAATTTTACATTGACATTAACGAATAACTTTTATACATTGATAGAAATAGATCAAAACAGTAAATTGTTTAATCTATTTAAATTAATAAATCCATCAAATATATTTATTCAAGACAATTCATCTGTTAATATTGATACAAAATACGATCCGTTTTTAAACACACCTGTTAATTTAGATTATTCATATGACACATCTATTACCGGAACATATTATAACTTTGACAATATTTATGATCTAGATACAAATAATCCTGTAACAAACGCAAGTGGTGAAAAATTCTCTGATGATGATAGGTTATCTGATATACAAACTTTTACTTTATTTAAAGAACATTCATATTTTGATATTATATTTGATAATATTAGTGTTAATTTTATTAAAGATACAATATCTGGCTCATTTATGGATACATATGATTCCAGTTATCAAAATATATATATTTCTAATTACGATATTAGTGAATGTGTATTTGGTACAGGAACAATGAACGATGTAAGTTGTATTAACATTATCTCTAATAATATTGATTCAAGCAATATTACAAATTATGATGTATCCATTAATGTAATGTTAACAACAAACTATTTGGATATAAGTAGCATTTCTGTATCGCAAAATATTGATGTATCAAATAGTATTAATATTGAGACAAAAACAAATTTACATAAAACACATATTAATGTTGCTAATAACCTATATAAATTAGTTCGGTTTGATATATCTGGCGACGTATCATTTTCAAATCTTAAATTTATTAGTTATAACAATCTCGAATTGTCGTTCAATGTTTATGAAATATCAAATAATAATTATACTATTCTAAGTAATAATATAAATAGTTTAACATATTCATCTTCATCGGACATATCCAGTTTGGTTTTTGAATTATACGATGCACAAAAAGTTGGATTTAATTTTAAATATGATATAGTAGATCACGGTAATATATTTGAATTAAATGAAACAAATAATAAAATATACTATCAACCTAATCATGCAGATTATAAAGAGGATGATAAATTCCTGTATTTTATACAAGCATCCATACCTTTAATCGAGGGTGAAACTACATATTATAATCTAGCTGACATCAATAACTTTTTAAAAGAAGGAACAGGAAATACAAAACATAATAATTATTTCGATGTATCTAGTTTAAATGCTACAAACGTAGATTTATTAGACACGTCTGGCGTGTATGTAAATAGGTATGGGGTGGAATACAGATTAAAAATATGGCCAACTGGCTCCCTATATTATAAATCTATAGAATCTATAGCTGATAATTATATAAAGGTTGCTAATTTTGCCACAGCGGTGGCGGCGTGGCTGCGGCCGCCGCCGATCATTATTAACCATATTGATTTTAATATATTAAGTGAAGCTTTATTTGCATCTACAGGTTATAATCCTATTAATAATTTTAACTTATTTGAAGACACCAATGATAATAAATTATTATTTGTTCTTGAAAGTTCTTCTGATACATCACATAATTTATTAAATAACTTTAAGGATAGTACCCACGACGTCACCATCAGCTTTGATGATTCATTTATTAGAAATTTCTTTAAAACTACTACCCCAGATGTATATGACATGGATAGTGAGGCACAATTTCCATTGGATGTTTCGTTCATAACATTAAATAATATTGAAAATTCTTATGAATTAAATTCTTTAATATCAAAAATTAATTATACAGGTAATACTGTTAATACAATATCGTTTCTTTCTGGTACAGGTGCCGGTCCATTATATGTATTAGATAAAAACGGCGATTCAAATATTGTGAAAAACGGAGATAGAACCGGAATTATACTAACAGTAAAAGATGAATTCTTAACTAATTTTAATGACTACATAAGTATTTATACAATAGATAATAATACAGATAATACAGATATTGATGTATCAAGTGTCTCGAAGGATTCAACCAAATGGAAATTTAACCAAACCTTTAAATATAAAAATAAATATTTTAAACATGAACAATATACCGATTATTTTACAGTAGAAAATTTAGCCGATGTTAATTTTAAACCGAAACAGCATTTTTTTATGTATGATACTAATGAAGTTGAAATAGACGATGAATCGTTCGTAACATCAACCATTTATTCTTATTTATACGACCCATCACTTACAAATACTACATCAATAATAAAAACTATATCTGGAGAGAATTTATATTGCGGCAAACTGTCGCTACCAATAAATAATTTAACAAACAATCAAGATATATCAATAAATAACTTATATGTTAATAACAATTTGAACATCAACAATTTAAATCTTGACATTTCAAGTGGATTATCTATTTCCAATTATTTTTACGATGAATATTTATCAGATTCAGAATACGATTTATCTAATTCTGTTTTTAAACTTGCTTATAACTCGGATGTCTCGTATAACATGCATATATTAAGTGTAGTTGGTGACACTTCTACAGACCCATCGGGATATGATGCCGGTTGGGAAATTGGACTAAGATTTAATAATGATACAAATTTAAATCGCATCTCAAATAAACAGAATATACGCTTAGTTCCATCGGCAATTTATAAAAATAACACAACAGATATAAGTTATAATTGGAGAAATGATGCCAACATAAGTGACGGTCTTTCATCTTTTCAGATTGATTCAGATTTAGTTCTATATAACAGTAATTTTGTATTGGCGGATGAGCGTTATATATCAAACTCTACCGATATATCTGACGCGCTTGAAAAAGTCTGTCAATTAAATCCAAAAATATACACTAAAAAAAATTATACAACACATGATCATGATCAAATAGATTTTAGTGATAATGACATAAATAACATTTCTAATTTGTATACAGACTCGGGTTTTACCGTACAAGATATTTCTAATGAGTGTAGCGATTTGTCTCATGTAATTATAGGAAATACTGATGCACCTATGTATGTTGATAACACACAAATAGATATTTATTTATGTAAATCTATTCAAGAACTATATCAACGTCTTCAAAGAATATCAATTAAAGTAAATAATTTACCCGAACCCGAACCTGATATTCCTGAACCCGAACCCGAACCCGAACCTGATATTCCTGAACCCGAACCTGAATTCTTCGAATAAAATTTAATTAACTATATATAATATTTTAAAACATTATATATAATGTCAAACAACGTTGATTTAGACTATTACAAAAACATTATGGTTCAATATACAGATATATGTATTAATGATTTATCTGATGATTATAATACATTAAAAAATTACGATATTAACGGAACAGGAAATGAACCACCGATTATTAAAGAGTTTGATGTTTCAAGTATATCTTTTAATATAGATTCAACACATGTTAACGGAATACAATTAAATAAAAAAAATATAAAGGATGTCAGTTCTGTCTATCTACCCTGTATTTATTTAAATAAATTAAAATTTGATTTCAAAAGAGATGTAAGTTTAAATAATTTTAAGATATTTGATAATTACGAAAATGCTCTATCATATTCCATAGTGAATGCCGATGGCGATACTGGTGCTTTTGATTCAAGTCATAATATTAACTCATCGTCCCTTATAGTTGATTTTTCAAATAATATATCTGTTCCTTACAAAATAACATTTGATCGCTTTTATGACGATCATATTTTTAAATTTAACAGCGATAATATAATTGAGTCAAACATATTAAGAGAAAAAGTAAATAAAAATTTTAATTGGATTTATTCTCCTTGGAAACAAATTTCAATAAGTAATGAAACGCTTTCCTTAACCGATATATCTGTAAATAAACTTAATGATTTATTGTCAAATGTAGTTAATCAACAAAATAGACATATATTTCCCTCAGATTCTTCTGCCATTGAGATTCATTCATTAGAGAATGGCAATATTAATTGTGTCATAAATCTTAAATACAAAGGATACACAACAGAAGAATTTGACGAATCTGATATCAGCTATAACGATCCAAGTTTCGTAACTATCTCTATTAGTGGCGATAAACACGATATTAGTTATAATTATTATATTAGCACCAATCTGTATTTAGATTCATCTAGTTCATTATTTAAATACCTTAATTTGTTTCAATCAAGCGACCCATCACTATCAGATCCATCATACGTTGTTACAAATAACATCAACGAAACAGCAATTAAATTACCGTTAGATCATGACATCTCTTTTAATTTTACTTTTAAACCATATTCAGAAACCGATACAGACATTTATTACGGAACATCATTAAATAATTTTAAATATTATACATCTATTAATAATTTAATTGATAAAATTCCTGAAAAAAATCATTTGGGAAATAATATCTCTTCTAGCGATTTATCTGCCTCATATATAATATCACCTACATCATCAACATTATTAAGTATAGATAATTCACCAATAATTTATGAAGAAAATAGTAAAATAAATATGAAATTTAATAAACTTAAAAGTAAAATTATTGATGCATCAAACATAGATGCTAAAAAATTAGTATCAAATAGTTTGGATATCTCAAGAATAGATTGCAGTAATATTACAATTAATTCGTTGATTCCTAAAAGTACTTCATTAAATTATGATTTCGAACCATCACAAAATTTAATTTCAATTAATTCTAATCATAGAATTGTTGATGCAAGTCATAATCAATTTTGCTCTAATTATTCAACTATTAAACAATATAATACAAATAATTTAAATATAATCAACTCTTTAAATTATGATTTTAGTTCTACTATAGTTAATAGTGTTGACACTAGTTATGCATATATATTGTCATATAATTCAAAGAATATTATTTGTTATGATAATTGTTCTAGTATTTTATCTTTTGGAATATCTTCTGAAGGAATTTATAACAATATTAATTTCGATATTAAAAAAAATTTATTGATAAACAACTTCAAACCCACAGGAAACTTCAGTAGTATTGATTCATTATATGATATAATAACACCATATACAGCAGATATTAATACTATTAGAGTTAATGATATATATATAACGTCTGATGATAGACTTAAATATGATGAAAAAGACATAAGTAATGCGATGAATACAATTGAATTACTTCAGTCTAAAATATATGTAAAAACAAATACTAATACTATTGAGACTGGATATATAGCACAAGAAGTAAAAAATATAACTGATATATCATACGTAGTTGATATATTTAACGGTACTTATTATTTAAATTATACTGCTATACAACCATATCTTGTAAAATCTATTCAAGAACTATATAGTATCATTTTAGCTCAAACTAACACTATCAATGAATTAAAATCTGAATTACAATCATTACAATGATAAATAATTAATATATTAATTATTGATTATTAATTATTAATTAATAATTAATTAATATATTAATAATTAATATGTCTGGATACATAACTGAAATATATGATGTTTCTTTTATTAAATTAATGACTGATGGTAGCGGTATTAATATGAGTGGGAAATCTTTATTTCATGTTGGAAGTTTGAATTTTAGAAATAATGATGATTTTTTGTATTATAAAACTAAAAATATTTTTAATCAAGGTCTCTATGCTGAATCTCATAAATTTGATGCAAGTCTTATAGATGTTACTCTTATAAACTATGAGTCTAATACATATAAATTGACTACTAATGACGTAAGTATCAATAATATTAATTGTCAATCAGTCAATGTGACCAATAATTTTTTTGTTAATAATGATATTTCATTTAATCGAAAAAATATATATAATTATAATGGTACAGTTTCTGATATTAGCGAAGTAAGTTGTAATAGTTTTAATAGTTATGAAGTTTCAGCTAATAATATTAATTTATACAATAATTTAAATGTATACAACACGTGTTTTAAATTAAATAAGAATAGTAAATTAATTGATATTAATGAAAATAATATTATTAAATATGATGGTTCAATATCAATAGGCGACAATGAAATTAATACTACCACTATTTATGGTACTCTAAAATGTAATACAATATCAATAACAAGTTCTGTCCTTAGTGCCGAGAATTATTATTATCCTTTTTATTATCAAGACCGTTATAGAAATAATACAACTCTTGATATGGGGTCTGCATATTTTGGGACTATCGAAGTAAATTATTTAACTAATAATTCTGATGACAGATTAAAGCATAATGAAACCTCGATTACTAACGCACTTGAAACTATATGTAAAATAAAACCAAAAACTTACATTAAGAATAATAGCATAATTGAAAATGATATTATTAAATCTAAACGATGTTCGGGTTATATTGCCCAAGATATATCTAACGATATTCCAGAATTAAATCATGTTGTCAAAAATGGAAAAATACTCGCATTGAAGTATACAGAAATACAACCTTACATAACTAAATCTATACAGGAACTTGATGTGTTAGTTAATAACATTAGTAATGAAATTAATATAATTAAAAAACAAGTAGAAACTATTGAGAAAAAATAAATAAATAGATATATATATGTCTTATGAAAAATTATTTTCAGTTAAAACTACACCTTATAATATATCAAAAAATTATTATTTCGATAGAATTAAATTAAAACAAGAAATTGATGCAGGATTTACAAAAATACCTGCAGGCGATAATTTAATAGATATGTCATATATACAATTTGAGAATAATTATATTCATAATAACTCGTTAGGCATAGATTGCTGTGGTAATAGTATAAATAACATTAAATATATTGATTTCAGTTTAAATATTGTTAAATATTTACAATTTATTTTTGATAGAGAAATAGTCTTAAACAATATTCAGTTTAAAAATTATGTACTTGGTGATGTGTCTTTTGTTTTATGGAGAAGATTACCTGTGTTTCAAGATAGATACTATGACCTCTCTAAAAATTTACCATACCGTATAATAGGCGATAGTAAACCTGTTAATATACAATCAATTAATAATATAGAAGGGAACCTCTCCTATGATTATGTCTTTGAATTCTTCCCATCGCAAACCGTTCCAAAATATATGTATTATGAAACATACACATCAAATGATATATTTAATATTGAAAATTTTAACCTTAATAATATTAATGATCCATCATTCATAATGTATTATACAAGTAATAAGGATGATATATCATCAGTATATTTAAACCCAGATACGTATATGAATCATTTGAGTAATGATTTGAGTAATGTTGAGTTGGTTGCTAGTTCAGTAGACGGAACATTCTACGGAGTAAATGTTTCGTTAAAAGAAACACAATATTCTTATATAACTGATTCAAGCAACTTATCTATTGAAATACTTAATACTTTATTAAACGACCTATCAGGTGATATTATTCCAAATGGTGTATTTGGAACCAGTATCAATAAATATCCCATTCAAATTGACAACACTTATCCTAATTTTAAGTTCCGGTTTAGTAACGACATTGATACTGCTAATATAAATATTAGCAGCGATTCAAAATTATTAAAATATCTTGGAATTAACGATGACATCAGTTATAACGAAAATATTAACTTTACTTTTAATGAAAAACCTAAAACAAAGATTCAAATATCTAGAACACCAATGGAATTAAACATTAATGATAACAATTATAACAAAAACATTGAATTTATAAATTATAATCAAATAGATTTTATAGAAAAACGTCCCATCACCAACGGAAGCAATGCTGATATATCAAATAATGGACCTAAAAATTATGAATTTATTATTAAAGATGATGTTAATGAAATTATACTCAATACACCAAGCAGAGAAATAATAAAAAGAACGAATGATGGTGTAGTATTAGACTTATCTAAAATAGACATTTCTTTTGTTATTACCGACGAACTTATGTTCAATTCTATAGAACCGTCTAATATTACTATTAATTGTTTATCAGGTGTCATTAATACACTAGAAACCACGGATATTTCATTTTCTTTAGGATCAACATTTACCGTAAGTGACCTAAGTATAGATACGCTTATTGTTAATAACAAATGTGATATTAGTTATAGTAATATAAATAAATTAGATGCAAGTAACTCAACTATAAATTATTTAGATTTATCTAATACCACTATCACTATTAGTAGTAGTGATATAAGCAAAAGCTATATTAACTTTATTGATACAAATAGTTACTACTCTTATTTAAAATTTGAATTTAATACCACTACAAATGACGACTTGTCCATTAATAAACTTAAAATACAGGATTTTAACAATTTAGACGTATCGTTTACAGTAAGAGAACTATCAAATAATAACTTTTATGAACCTACATCAGATACTAGTAATTGTTTTACAGGTACATTTAGCAAGGATAAAAAAAATTTCATTCTTGAACTATCTAACCACACATTTGTAACCTCATTCTCTTATGAACGCAATGAAAAAATTTTTAATATCGACGATAGTAATAACACTATTATTTATTCCATTGACGAAAATAAATTAGCAAATGATGTTTATGTAAATGATATATGTTTAAACAATTATGTTTTTAAAATAAAATTACCTTCAGGTAATTGGAGTATATCTGAAATTAATGCTTTACTTGCAGAAACCAGTGGTAATTATTATAGTCAAGAAAATAATGTTAATGTAGAAGCATATAAAACATCCGGTTCTTTAACTGATATTAGCAATGTGCAATCGACAAATATTAGTACAGACGGATTAAAACCAAGAAATACACATTTTAATAAATATGTTCCTTTTACTGCCCTTTATATTAATAATAAACCTTCACTAATAACGTCGTTTGATTATCAAATACATGATATATCTGGGTATAGACAACCCAATAATATTTATACGTTTTACGATAAAAGTACTTTCTTAGAATATTTCTTTGACCCTAGTTATCTAGTTCCTTATGATTCCTCGAGTAACGAAATCAGTGGCGGTATTATACCAGATAATTTTATATCGTATAATTGGAATTATCCTACAAGTTACAATAATATCAAACGTTTGGGAAGTAACGTAATAAGTCATCAGACGAGAGGAGATAATGATATTTCTAATAGCCACTATCAAAATATTTTATTTAATTTAAAAATGGATTCCTTCAATCTATATGCCATTTACGACCCTTCGACCAATATTAGCGATGGTTATGATATTAGTTTAGGAAATAATATACCTTACGATAAAGAAACCTTTGTATATGACCATTATAAACCTATCAATGAAACCGGGAATTTTATCAATTATGAAAACTTAATTCCTGACCTTTCAACCAATATGCAGCGATATGAGATATCCAATAATTGTGTTCCTATATTAGATACATCTATCAACGATAATTCTAAATGTAAGGGATTATATTTGAATGATATCAGTATCAACACACTACTAACAACTATTGAAAAAAAAATTTTCATTAATTATTATAAAGACTTAATTAAAGATAATAGTAATAATTATATCTTGAAATATGATATATCTAATTATACGTTAATTTTTGATACTAGTGTCGTTTTTCAAACTCCAATAAACATTATTCCATTCTCTAAATTAATATTTAAAGACTATGATTTTACACACTATGATGGTGATGATGGTGAAGATATTGGTACTAATGACCCAGGAAGTTACAATGAGATTTCAAATTCTTACACCACAGCAATATATGCAAATTATCTAAATTCCTATAAAATAGAAGCAGGAAATGTTTACAATCTTTCTGACGACAGAGAAAAACACAACGAAACCGATTTAAGTAACTGCATTCAAACCATCAATAAAATTAAACCATATAAATACTATAAAACTATTACACCTTATATTGAAAATAATACTCTAAATGTTAATAATCTACCAAATGATGCGAAAATAGAAACTGGATATATCGCGCAAGATATATCTGCCATTCCTGAACTTACACACCTTGTAAATGACGACAATGCAATGCTTAGTTTAAATTATAATGGTGTTCAACCATACCTTACCGGTGCGATAAAAGAATTAAATACAAAAATAAAATCAAACGATATTATTATTAACGATTTAAAAAATAGAATAAATATTCTTAAAAATAATATATAAGGTTATAATATATGTCAACATTCACATTTACTTTATTAGGTCAAGGAATTAGGGGCTTATCTGCTGTTAAAACCTCTAATACAACCAACGAATTTAGCTTTTCTACGGAAAAAAAAATTGTAAGTAAATCATTCCCCACAACATCTAAATCAAATGGCAATTTTATAATGACTAATAATTTTGCTCAAACCCCGTTCCGTCTTGCCATGAATGCCGGTGACCCAGATTTAAAAATAAGAGGTGGGGCAAAAAGTACACGCCCGCCCGCTTCAGGAAAATCCGCAAATTTTGTGTACGATTCATCTGATTACATACGTTTTAAAAAACTACAAGCAAGAAACAGAAATTACAACGATAGCGCGTTATAAATTTTATTATACTAATATATATGCCTGGCAATAATCTAACTTCAACTAACACCGCATTGCACGGTAATATGTTTTCAATATATAAAACTTATAGTAATAATAATTCTTATAGTAATAATAATTCTGGTGGTGGTTCGTTTGGAAAATACCAGGATTCAAGCAGTTATACTAATTTAAAAAAAATTAATGCTATTAAAGAAAATGTTCAAAATAAAACTAATTACAGCGATGGTGGCAATGTTAATACTGTGAAATCACATCTAGGAAAAATGCGGAGTTTAGGCACAATCACTCCAAAAAAATTTAACAAATAAAATATTTATATTTATTATATGATTGATACAAATATGAATAAATATTTAGTAGAATTTGTTGGTACTTTATTTTTCATTTACATTATATTGGCGGTTGGACAACCACTCGCTATTGGTGCCGCGCTCGTAATTGCTATATTAATTGGAGGAAAAATATCTGGTGGTAACTTTAACCCGGCAGTAACAATAGCAATGACCGTTGCCGGAAAATCTGAACAAAAAGACATGTTGCCTTACATACTCGCACAAGTATCAGGCGGTCTTCTCGCACTCGAATTGTATAAACACACGTTTTAATACGATATAATATTTAATACGATATAATATTTAATACGATATAAAATTTTTATTGTATTAAATATTTATAATGGATATTAACTGGAAAATTATTGAAACATATTTTAAAGATAATCCTGATTACCTAATTAATCATCACCTCACATCATACAACGACTTTTTTAATAAAGAAATCTTCAATATCTTTAAACAAAAAAATCCAATCAAAATTATGAAACAACCAATTACGACCAAAACAAAATCTAAAGAGCATAAATATAAATGTAATATTTATTTAGCAGGTAAAGAAGGCAACAAAATATATTATGGGAAACCAATAATATATGACGAGAATAATTCACATTATATGTATCCTAATGAAGCACGATTAAGAAATATGTCATACGGATTCTCAATACACATCGATGTAGATGTGGAATTTGAAATTATGAATGACGACGAAACTTTTGAAACGCAAGTCGTCAGTTTAGATAACATATTTCTCGGAAGATTCCCAATTATGTTAAATTCGGACCTTTGTGTCTTAAAAACCTTATCTCGCGATGTTAAATTTAATATGGGTGAATGCAAAAACGACCACGGTGGATATTTTATTATCGATGGAAAAGAAAAATCCATAATATGTCAGGAAAAATTTGCAGATAATATGCTTTATATTAGGGATAAGTATAGCGATATATATAGTCATACTGCCGAAATTCGTTCTGTTTCAGAAGACTCGTCTAAACCTGTAAGAACCAGTGCCGTCAGAATAGTCGCACCTTCAACCACACTCACAAACAACCAGTTTGTTGTCGTTATTCCAAACGTTAGAAAACCTATTCCATTATTTATATTAATGAGAGCATTGGGTGTAGTATCAGACAAAAAAATTATAGAATTTTGTTTACTTGATATTAATGCCAACTCTGATTTAATAGAGTTGTTTGTACCTTCCATACATGACGCATCCAAGATCTTTTCAAGAGAATTAGCAATCAAATATATTGCCACCTTCACAAAAGGTAAAACTGTTCCTTATGTATTAGAAATATTATCTGATTATTTCTTACCTCATATAGGAGTAGACAATTTTATAGATAAAGCTTACTTTGTTGGATACATGACATATAAATTGATAAAAGTATTCACAGGAACAGAAAAACCCACCGATAGAGATAACTTTAAATATAAACGCGTTGAACTTACAGGCAAACTCATATCTGACCTATTTAAAGAATATTATACTTTACAGCAAAAAAATATATATTTAAAAATAGATAAAGAATACTATTATCATGAAGGCATTTATGAAAACAATTTTCAAAACCTTATACTAAATAATTATCAAGAGTATTTTAAAGAAAGAATACTTGAAAATGGATTTAAAAAAGGATTTAAAGGAAATTGGGGCGCTACCGAACATACAAAAAAAATTGGTCTCGTACAAGATCTTAACCGTCTTTCATTTAATTCCTTCATATCTCAACTTAGAAAAGTGAGTTTACCATTAGATTCAAGTGCAAAGGTTATAGGACCAAGATTACTACACGGTTCCCAATGGGGCATTATAGATCCTGTTGATACACCTGACGGCGGTAATGTAGGGTTACATAAACATTTATCTATATCTACACTTATCACCGACGGATATTCAAAGTATAAACTCATACCAATATTAAGAAAATTAAATATGTCCTTCCTACAGGAATGTGTACCTAATCAAATATATCATCTTACTAAAATTATGATAAATGGTGATTGGTGCGGATTAACTGATACTCCTTTTCAAATAGTTAACATTTTAAGATTCTATAAAAAAATCGCTATAATTCCAATATACACCAGTATATCATGGGATATTAAAGAAAAAACTGTTTATATTTATACTGACTCGGGTAGACTTGCTAGACC